>Ga0172375_10008132_pt1 | contig 14172 bp, 9 predicted proteins | sample LakKiv1m_FD_114537 | JGI IMG/M metagenome (GOLD analysis project Ga0172375, IMG submission 114537) | Freshwater microbial communities from Kabuno Bay, South-Kivu, Congo - kab_092012_11.1m | ecosystem: Environmental > Aquatic > Freshwater > Lake | place: Democratic Republic of the Congo... | reverse complement strand
TACTGAAGGAAGCTTAGCTAAATCTTCCAGAGTTGAAGGACGTATATTTTCATCTTTCACAAAATCTTTTACACCTCTTGGCAAATTTACTTTTCTTGCTTTCAATCCTTCCGCTTCAAAAACAGTAGAATTCATTGGAAGAATTTCATCTTTAAAAAATCCCCGCTCTATTGCTGCCAGTGCCTTGTCAACTGAAAGTTTTGCGAATTCATTTGCATCACTCTTTGTGATGTTGTGTTTCTTAGCAACATTTTCTGCTGTGCACCCCATTGGCACAGCAGCAGTATCATTCAATGCTTCCCAAAGCATATCCACAAATCCGGGTTTGCCAAGCGCATAGCCCATACGGTTTCCAAATGCCGCTGTTGGTGAAAGTGTCATATTTTCTGTTCCTCCGCAAAGCGCAACAGCAGATTTTCCTAATGAAATTTGTTCTGCTCCGGCAATGATTGTTTCAAATCCAGAACCACAAATCCGCTGTAACATTACCGCAGGAATACCAAATGGAATCCCTGCATACAAACCAATATGTCTGGGTAGAAAATACGTGTCCGGTGAGCTTTGCCCTATGTTAGCAACAAAAACCTGGTCAATATCTTCAGGCTTGATTCCTGATTTTTCCATTGCGCCTTTGGCAGCATAAATACCTAAATCAGTTGGTGAAACCTGTCCGAGCGTTCCGCACAATCTCCCGAATGGTGTGCGTGCTCCGTTTACTAAATAAATATCATCGTAAATAATTCCGATGCCTTTTTCTTTGTGATGAAATCCTTTCATTTTATTTTATGTTAAGTTTTTTGTTTTCAATTTCTGTCTCAGTTTCCCTGTTGAATGTTTGTTTTGCAAGAATGGCTGCGCCAAATGAAACAACATATTGCGGGAACTCAATAATCTGAATGTCTTTATTGAATTTCTCATTCAGCAATGTTTTTAAGTAGGGATGGTAGGCGATTACTCCTCCTATCATATAGGTGGGAATGCCCGGGTCGAGGCGCATCTTGGCTACCTTGTTTGCAATGGATATATATATCCCACGCGAAATATCCTGAGTAGTCATTCCGTCAAAAATCCAGTTCATGATTTCTGTTTTTGCAAATACAGTGCAGAAGCTGTTAAGTTCTTTATCATAAGTTGAAAGTGAAGCCAGGTCGCTCATTTCAGCAATGTTTATTTCGGCACGTTCGGCAATTTCTGATAAAAAAGAACCTGTTCCGGCAGCACATTTATCATTCATGTAAAAATTCTGTACATGATTTTCATTATCGCAACGGATTATTTTTATGTCTTCACCGCCAATGTCAATGATATTTTTTTCGCCAGTAAAGAAATGTGAAACACCTGCAGCAGCACAATTAATTTCAGTTTTGATGATATCTGTTTCTGTAAAATGTCTTCTGCCGTACCCGGTTGCGCAACTGTATTTAATACTGAAATTGGTTGCAATAGTCTGCATCACATTTTTAAATGCCTGCTTATCGTTGCTCAATGTTGGAAGGAAATAACGAAACAAAACTGTTCCCTTCTCATCTATAACAGTAAACTTTGAAAATGCAGAACCTAAATCTATTCCCAGAAAGCAACTCGTTGTCTTATATAACGCTGCTGAACCGTTTTTACTTATTAAACCTTTATTCAGGATTTTTTTATTCACATCACCTGCTGCACCGGGAACTCTTGAAATAATATTTTTATTAGTCATGGCTTTCACCATGTTGGTAAAAGAAAGATTGAGTGATGCTCTAACATAATGCTTCTTTCCGTACTCCACTATTTTCCCGTTGAAATAATCAATCTCTGTAGGGCGGTTATTAATTAAATCAAGTGCAAGTGATGGAAAATGATCGCCACCTTTTTTAAGGTAACGCATGCACTGACGCGTAAAATCATCCGGGAAATAAATATTCTCTTTTTTAGCAACCTCTATTCCTTCGCTGATTATCTGTTCAATCAGTTCCAGCGTATCCGGGTCGTTCATAGCTTCTGCCATTGTTAAACGACCTACCCCGCACAATGGACTTAGGGAGGCATTAAGAATTGTTTTCTCCCAGCTTCTTTTCAAAATTTCAAATGCGTTTACTGCTTTTGTTTCAAGTCCTACAGAAGAAAGAATTTTAGCTATTTCTTCAGCTTTTTCTGGTCTTGCATCATTGATGGAACCCACATAATTAGGAGGTGTAAAGAAAGTAACTTTCGTTTTATTGGGTGCTGAAGGATTTCCTGCAAAATTGATTACATAACGCATGGTTTTATTTTCACCGAAACCTGTAACCAGCAATTGTTCTATATCAATCCCGTTCTGCGCGGATACAACAGTCAGCTTTTCTGTGTTCAACTTTTCTGCCTCTTTCACAGCAGCCGGAGTATGATGAGATTTCAAAGAAAAGAAAAGATAATCTGCATCCCAACCTTGTAATTCGGAAATGGATTGATGGACTTTCTCAAATTTTGCAGAAGCGGTTATTACATTTTCAAGTTGAATACCTTCACTTTTTATTTTGTTTGCTTTGGCTTCATTCTGCTCGCATATTGCCACCTCACAACCCGCTTCCTGCAACTTCACTGCAAGTATCATCCCCACCGGACCCAGACCGATTACACCAACTTTTATATTTTTGTTTTTACTCATTCTGAGGAAAGATTATTAGCGACCAACAAGTTTTTTTTCTTCCAACTGTTCCAGAAAAGTTTCAATTTTTGTTGTGCTTTGTCCTTCACTGAAAAAACGCAGATCGCATAAATCTCCTTCTATTACCAAAGCTGGAACTCCTGTCATTTCTTTCAATCGTTGTGGCATTCCGAATTTTGCATTTGAATTATTGAAACAGGTTTTGCTGTCATGGAAAACAATCCCGTCAATTTTATATTCCTCAAACCAATCAGTCAGCATTTTCATTTTTGTTTTTTCACTACGATTGATGAAAATTTCGGTGTAAGCTCTTGCAGTAGAATTCCAGGGATCGGTTTCGTTAAATTGATCAAACACCCAACTGCTGCAATAGGTAGAAGCAACAACTGCCGACCTGTTAGAAGTAAATAAATCACTCAACATTCTCAGTTTTCCCCAGATAGGCATCCCTTCCCAGAAAATTCTGGTCTTCGCTTTTGGCAAAAATCCGATGTTATTTTTTACATTATTTTCCAACTCTGCAAGTAAGCCAGTGTAATAATCTTTTGCGGCTTGCGTTCCTCTTAAAACTACTATTGGTCCCATGTGAATAGTTCCGTCAAAGAAACTTAAAGGAGCATTAGATAATGTGGAAGTTTTTAAAACTTTTTGCCAGAGCAATGTTGCTTCCTTACTTAGTTTTATTACCTCCTTAAATTTATCAAGGTCAAATTTTTGTCCGCTTATCTGCTCGCAAACAGGAATTATTTTTTTAAATTGTTTTACAACCAGGTCAACTTCGTCCTGCGTAACTTCATCCAAATGCCGCGGAGGCTGAATACCAACAATCGGGCAATTAAAATAATCAGCATAGAAGGTAAACCAATCCTCCACTTCGCGACACTGGTTGGTGTTGTAAGCAATAATATCAGGTCTTGGTGCGCCTTTCAGCCCATAGTGTTTTTGCAGCGGAGTTTCACTTTTTAAAAATGAACCTATGTCAGCAGTCGTATATGAACAAACATGTCCTGAATATCCGCACTTAACTGCTTCAGGAATAAAATCCATTGCAGTTCGTGTTGCTCCCAACAACGCACCATGATTTTCAGGGAAATAAACCTCAAACCCAAATGAGCGTAACAATTCTGCCGGTCCAACACTGGTGCACCAGGCTATTTTCTTTTTCCGATTCCCTTCATCAAGACTGATAAAATAATCAGACATGATACGTTTCATGGTTTCGGTCGACTGAATTTTATATTCGCTCATCATTTATTCTTTAAGAGGCTTTCGTAGCTTCCATTATTCTTCCCGGGTATTTGTCATCTAATTTTATGACATATACTTTCTCGCTATGAGTAGTATTATTCTCGTATAAACTCTCTAATTGTGCTTTATATATGCTCAACACATTTTTTACTGCAGCTTTCATGGATGGGGTAAGTGTTCCCTTCTCAAGTGAAAGTTCGTCATCAATCAGAACAGCAGATTTTATTTTTGAAAATTTTTGCCCCAGGGCGCAATTGGCATCATTCAGGCAACCTCGAAGACATTTAGCCAACTCTTCAGGATTGCGCGGACAAAAACATCCATCAATGGGGCTGATTTCGTAATCAGGGTTCTCAAAAAGTTTTTTGTTGGGGAACAAAAGGGCAACAGGGTATTCTTTTCCAGATCCTTCTACCATTGCAAAAGCAACGTAATGACATTTTCCCTGTATAATTGTTTCAAGGTCAGTTGGTATAACTTTCTCTCCATTTGAAAGCTTGAAAATCCTGTCTTTCCTTGCTATCAGCTTCAAACCGTTTGAAGAAATTTCTCCGATATCTCCTGTGCAAAACCAACCATCTTCACTGAAAGCGCCCTCGTTTGCAATGTCATTTCTGTAATAACCTTTCATCACATTTGGTCCTTTAACCTGAATTTCTCCATCATCTGCAATACGAACCGTAACACCTGGTATTGGTTTTCCTACAACTCCAGTTTCTCTTTTAGAATGAGGATCAGTAACTGTACAGCAGGGCGAAGTTTCAGTAAGACCCCAGCCTTCATAGATAAGAACATTTCTTTTGGCAAACTCTGCTGAAAGTTTCTCCGGCATTGGTGCCGCAGCAGTAAAAACAAATTTCAATTCTGAATGAAAGAATGTTTTTTCCACATCAGGATTAAATTTGAAAAGGTCGAAAATTGCCTGGTAAACACGTGGAACACTAAAGAAAATAGTTGGCTTTACAATCTTCCAATTTTCAAGAATTGTGGCTGCATCTTTTCCGTAGCCTGATTCAAGATACATGGTTGCACCGTTGCATAGCACAGCATACAATTCATAAATGCCTCCAAAACTGTGATGCCAGGGCAGGTAAGAAAGAAACCTGTCGTTTGAATCTACATTCCATAATTGCTGCATCGCTGCCTGCTGCGACAAGATATTAGTATGTGTAAGCTGGACACATTTTGGTGTGCCCATTGTTCCTGATGTGTACATATTCAGGCATATTTCATCAGGTGACGCCTCAGTGTTCAGCGAAGAATTTATTTCCCTTTGTATAAGAAGTTCAGAGAATGAAGTAAATCCGGGCATATTTATATTATCGAAAACAAAAATATTCTTCAATGAGAGTGAAGGACTAATGTTTCTCAACTGGGTTAAACCTGAAGCAGCAAGAAACCTTGCATCAGAATGTTTGATCAGCAACTCAACAGTCTCTGAATTGAAGAACGCAAAAACCGGAACACTGATTCCTCCGCTTGCCATCACAGCTAATTCCAGTTCCAGCATTTCCAAACGATTTGGAGAATAAAAAACCATTTTATCTCCTTTTGAGAATCCAAAATTTTTCAGGTTTGCAGCAATATTCTGAATGTTTTGGTAGAATGTTTTCCAGGTTATTCCTTCATAAATTTCATTTCGCTTTTCGCAATACACGTTTTTATCTGCAAACCGGTTTGCATTCTTTTCCAGCATCTGGGCGATGTTTGGAACAAATCCTCCTAATTTATTTTCTGCTTCTAAGTATTGCATTATGCTGCTACTACTTGTTTTTCTTTGAGTTTAATATGACGGAAACCTCCCCAGAGTGCAGCGCCCAAAGCACCTGCATAAATTGCATCCGGATGTGTTTTAATCTCAAATTTTTTTCCTGTCTCCTGCAATTGTTCTTCAATTGCCTGCATCATTCCCTTGTTCAGTGCCATTCCCCCGGTGAGTATAATCGGAGATTCTCCTTTGAGTGAACTCAATAGTTTGATTATCCGGTTTGCAATGGAGAGATGAATACCCTTAATGATGTTTGGTGTAGTTATTCCCCTGGACACCATATTGATGACATCTGTTTCAGCAAGCACAGCGCAAATTCCGGATGATATTTCAGGAGCTTCTGCAATAAGTGAAACATCCCCTACCTCTTCTATGGAAAGTCCTAAATAGCGCGAAATATTTTCCACAAACTGACCTGAACCAGATGCGCACTGACCTGTCATTTTATAATCCTGCACACGTGCATCTTCAGAAATTTTTACGGCACGGACATACAACGCTCCCATATCTACTACTGTTCTCGCATCGGGGAAAAAGAAGTGAGCTCCTTTTGCATGAGTTGTCATTCCATAAAAATGCCCACGTTTACGTTTTACCAAATCTCCTTCGCCTGTTGAAGCAAGGTAAGCTATATCTTCATATTTCAGATTGTGCTTTATCAGCATTGTTGTTATCATTTCATCTGCCACCTGTGTTGGATTCCTTTTCCTGATCTTCTCTGTTTGCTTATCAATGATTAGAGGGCTTGCAGAATAATCAACCAAAACCAATTTGATGAAATTGCTTCCAACATCAATGCCCATTGTAAAAAAAGATTTTTCCATTGAAGTAATTTATTTTATTATCGTTTCTATTTTGTTTACAACATTTCTATCTTTGAGGTAATTCAATACTTTTTCAAAACATTTATCATTTTCTCCAACATATTCGGGAGGAGAAATTCCTTTTCTTGAATAATCTCCACCAATAACCAGATTTGCCACAGCGGTGCAAGTATAACCTGTTGTCCTTGCCATTGATGTGGTCTGAGTTTCTTTATCAAATCTGTCTAAAAGAGTATAAACATATTTTTCCTTTTCTCCGTCAATAGTTACCCTCATGATTGTATAATCTTCCTCACCCGGTTTTAGTTTCCATTTTGGGAACAGCAGCCTGGCGGTTACTTCAAGGGGTGTGATTCTTATTCCATTAATATCTATTGGAGTTTTGGTGAAAAATCCTGTTTCACGAAAAATCTTCATCAGTTCAACATGACCGGGGTATCGTAATGTTTTTTCTTTCATGTTTGGAACATCTGGCATTGTTTGCGCCAATGAACGCAAGCCGTCCGAATTAAATGATTCTAATTCATCAACTTTGTCAAACTTGATTCTTTCTATGTCACTGAGCGCTTCTTTAACAATTTGTTTTCCGTTTTCGATGTAACGTGCCGGGCGGGTATATTCTTCTATCACATCAATTGGTGAAAAGACTGCTTTATACTCAAATGGCCATTCGCGAACAACGGGAAGTCCGCCAACCAAGCATTCGTATCCTGTCATTTTCATTTTTTTATAATGATACCCGGCAATAATATTGCATAAACCGGGTGCCACACCGCAATCTACCACCGCAGTTACATTATTTTTTTTTGCAAGTTCATCCAGCAAAAACGCATCTTCAGGAAAAAAGGAAATATCCACCACATTTTTTTTTGCTTCAATGATGGTCTTCAGCGTTTGAAATCCCATAAATCCTGGTACAGCGCAAATCACAAGGTCAAAAGATTTTATTAACTTATGTAGTTCATTACTATCTTTGAAATCTGAAAGGATAACTTTTATGGGGTATTTTGGTGAAAGTTGTTCAAGTGAACTCATTTGAATATCAGCACAGGTAACTTCATATTGCCGACATAAATCAATGGCAATTGATTTACCAATTAAACCAGCACCAAGTACAATAATTTTATCCATTTTGCGGGGGAAATTATACTAAGCAAAGAAACCATTTGCTTATTTTTTATTCTATGATCTTTATCATTGAAAAATATGAGAATGGTCATAATCCCAAAGTTAGGAAAAATGTTTCTTTGATTTGAAAACAAATTAATGTAATGGAAAAAATAAAGATTTTACTTGCTGATAACAGTTTCCTGATAAGACAGGGACTTAGATCTATAATTGAAGAATATAAGGATTTTAAGTTGGTTGGAGAAGCTGAAAAAGCAATTGACCTACATGAAAAACTTTTGTTAAATAATCCCCATGTTTTAATCATTGATTATGGTTCCGCCTATTTTTGTTTTGATGACATCCTGGTAATTCGTGAATGTTTTCCGCAAGTCAATATTCTTGCAATCACAAATTATCTTTCGAGAAAAACTATTTCGGGGGCAATTGAGAATGGCGTTATGAGTCATCTTCTGAAAGATTGCAGCAAAGACGAAATTATTGAAGCAATTTTAAATACTGCGAGAGGTGAAAAATTCTTTTGTGGAAAGGTTGTAAACATTGCATTGCGAGGTTCTGATACTACTTCTGAGAACAATAGTTCTTTATCAGAAAATGTGAAACCAGATAAAAGTATCTCCTGCGATGGTATTAAACTATCAGTTCGTGAACTGGAAATCATACAGTGCGTGGCGGAAGGTTTGGTAAATAAACAAATTGCAGAAAAGTTATTTCTTAGCACGCATACGATTGCTACTCACCGCAAAAATATCATGAGCAAGATTGGGGTAAATAATTCAGCAGGTCTTGTGATGTTTGCCGTAAAACAGAATTTGATTAGTCAACCTTCACCTGCCAATTTTTAAACTTCTTTATTTCATCAGATTAATCTGAATAGGCTTATTCCTTAATATTCTAAGGTTGTCAATTATTTCCTGAATATACAATCCTTATTTTTATACTTTAGCGCCTCAAATTTTTTTGGGAAAATGAAAGTTATAAAATTCGGTGGAACATCGGTAGGTTCGGCTGAGCGGATGTTCTCAGTTGCAAAATTGATCAGAAGTAGTGAGCCACGCATTGTAGTGCTGTCAGCCGTTTCAGGAACAACCAACAGCCTGGTTGAGATCAGCGCTAAACTATACATAGGCGACAAAAATGAAGCAAACAAACTCATTAACGCGCTGCATAATAAATACAAAAAAATTATAACGGAATTGCTCAAAACTGAAGCCGGTTTAAAGAAAGGAAATGAATTGATTGACGAGCATTTTGAATACATCCGCAGTTTTACCAAAGACCTTTTCACACTTCACGAAGAGAAAGCAATCCTGGCGCAGGGCGAATTGATTTCAACTGCATTATTTCATTATTATCTAGATGAAAACGGTGAAAAATCTGTGTTGCTTCCTGCACTGAATTTCATGCGCACTGATGAACATGGTGAACCGGATTTAAATTACATTTCTGAAAACCTTAGAAAAGAGTTGAAGAATTATACGAATGATAAATTATTTATCACGCAGGGTTATATCTGTCGCAATGCTTTTGGTGAAATTGATAACCTGAAACGTGGTGGCAGCGATTACACTGCATCGCTGGTTGGCGCTGCGATTGAAGCAGAAGAAATCCAAATCTGGACTGATATTGACGGCATGCACAACAATGACCCGCGTATTGTTAAAAAAACATTTCCTATTGAAGAACTTTCCTTTGATGAAGCTGCTGAGTTGGCATATTTCGGAGCAAAAATTTTGCACCCTTCCAGCGTACTTCCTGCCCGTTTGAAAAACATTCCCGTGCGTTTACTCAACACTATGCAGCCCGAAGCGAAAGGAACATTGATTTCACAGAAATCTTCAGGGGGTAATATCAAAGCTGTTGCAGCCAAGGACGGAATTTATGCCATAAAAATCCGCTCAGGGCGAATGTTGATGGCGTACGGTTTTCTGCGTAATGTTTTCGAGATTTTTGAGCGTTACAAAACCCCGATTGATATGATCACTACTTCAGAAGTGGCGGTTTCACTGACAATTGATGAGCCAAAAAACTTAGATTCAATTGTTGCTGAACTCAAAAACTTCTCAACGGTTGAAGTGGATAAAGACCAAAGTATCATCTGTATTGTGGGTGACTTTCTTGCAGAGAAAAAAGGCTATGCCGTGAAAATTTTTGAAGCGCTTAAAAATATTCCTATTCGCATGATTTCCTATGGCGGAAGTCCGAACAATGTTTCTGTTTTGGTGGAAACAAAATATAAAAATGACGCACTAAATGCCTTGAATGAAGGACTTTTTAACAGTGGAAATAAATTATTGTAAAATAAACATTGTAGCTTCGGGCATAATCGGGAAGCAAACAAAAATTGCAACATGAAGTTTCCAGTAAACTCATTTCAAAATATTTCAACACCTTTCTACTACTATGATTTGTCGTTGCTGAAAGCCAACATTGCTGCGCTGAAAAACGCTGTCAATCCTGAATATGTTGTACATTATGCACTGAAAGCAAACGCCAACAATCGTATTCTGGATATAATAAAAAACAATGGAATTGGTGCTGACTGTGTAAGCGGAAATGAAGTGAAGAAGGCAGTAGAAGCTGGTTTTAAATCTTCTGAAATTGCTTTTGCCGGTGTTGGAAAATCAGACGAAGAAATTCTTATCGCATTACAAAATGATATTTTCTGTTTCAATTCTGAGTCAGGTGAAGAGATAAAAGTCATCAATGAACTTGCAGCAAAATCAGGCAAGACAGCACATATTGCGTTACGCATCAATCCTAATGTACATGCCAACACTCATAAATATATTACCACCGGTTTAGAAGAAAATAAATTCGGAATCAATCTATGGGAACTAGATTCGGTAATGGAATTACTGAAGACTTGTAAGAACATAAGATTACTCGGAATCCATTTTCACATTGGTTCTCAAATTAATGATCTGAGCAATTTCAAAAATCTTTGCACCAAAATTAACGAGATACAGCAATGGTTTGAAGAACGCAATTATAAACTTGAGCATATCAATGCAGGAGGCGGTCTTGGAGTTGACTATCATCATCCCGTTGAAAATTCTGTTCCTGATTACAAAGGCTATTTTGAAGTGTTCGATAAATTTCTTGAACTGAGAAAAGAGCAAAAACTTCATTTTGAATTAGGACGTGCCATAGTAGCTCAATGTGGAAGCCTGATTTCAAAAGTGCTGTATGTAAAGAAAGGTGTCAACACAAGTTTTGTAATCCTTGATGCAGGAATGACAGAATTGATTCGTCCTGCGCTTTATCAATCGTATCATAAGATTGAAAACATAACCTCACCCCCAACCCCTCTCCTCAAGGAGAGGGGAGCAGAGTGTCGCTACGATGTAGTGGGACCGATTTGCGAATCATCTGATTGTTTTGGAAAAGCAGTAATCCTTCCCGAAACAAAGCGCGGAGATATATTTGCCATCCGCACAACAGGAGCTTATGGAGAAGTAATGGCTTCTAATTATAATCTAAGGGAAAAGGCGAAAGCGATTTACTCTGATGAACTGAAAGCCTCACCCCTGCCCTCTCCAAAAGGAGAGGGAGAAATATGAATTGAATACTTTATGCTTGCAGAGATAATCACCATCGGAGACGAAATTCTTATCGGGCAAATAGTTGACACCAACTCTGCCTGGATGGGCGAGCAGTTGAATCTTGCCGGAATAAAAGTTCATCAGATCACTTCCGTTTCTGATAATGCAGAACATATTATTAAAGCATTGGATGAAGCAAAAAGTCGCGTTGATTTAATTCTCATCACTGGCGGGCTTGGTCCCACAAAAGATGATATTACCAAGCATACATTGGTAAAGTATTTCAATACCTCACTTCGTTTTGATGAAGATGTTTTCCAGCATGTGAAAAATCTCTTTGCACGGTTTGGAAGAGAGGTGACGGACATCAATAAAAAGCAGGCAGAAGTTCCCGAAACCTGTACTGTTATTCACAACGCCAATGGCACTGCACCCGGAATGTGGTTTGAGCAAGATGAGAAAGTTTTTATTTCCATGCCCGGGGTTCCTTACGAAATGAAACGCATGATGCTTTCTGAGATTCTTCCGCGCCTGAAACAGAAATTCAGTTTGCCTGCAATTGTTCACCGCACAATATTAACACAGGGAGTTGGTGAATCATTTCTCTCGGAAATGATTGCAGATTGGGAAAACAGCCTTGCGGAAAAAAACATAAAACTTGCTTACCTGCCTTCTCCCGGCATGGTTCGCCTGCGTTTATCATCTTCAGGAAAGGATGAACCGATTTTGAGAAAAAACATAGATGAAAAAATTACCGAGCTTGAAAAGATCATTCCTCAATATATTTATGGTTATGAAAAAGATAAACTTGAAGAGATTGCAGGCAAACTCCTAAAAGAAAAAAAACAAACACTTGCATTAGCTGAAAGTTGTTCCGGTGGCTTGATTGCGCATTTGATTACTTCTGTTCCGGGTTCATCAGCATATTTTATGGGAGGAGTAGTTTCTTATTCCAATGAAAGTAAAACGAATCAACTTGGCGTAAAAAAGGAAACACTGGAAAAACATGGCGCAGTAAGCGAAGAAACCGTTACCGAAATGGCGCTGGGAGCAAAAGATAAATTTAATACCAACTGGGCGGTTGCCACTTCCGGCATTGCAGGACCTGACGGAGGCAGCGATGAAAAACCGGTAGGCACCGTATGGATTGCAATTGCAGGACCAAACGGAATAAAAACAAAGAAATTTCAATTAGGTGGCAACCGTGAACGTAATATTGCTGTTACGGCAATCACTGCTTTAAATATGTTGCGGAAGGAATTGCTGAAAGCCTGAAGTGACAAACTTCTATCTTTGCCACCCATGTCATCCCAAAAACTCTTCTCAGGATTTCTGCCTCATACACGCGCACAATGGGAAGAACGCATATTAAAAGAACTCAGAACCGATTCTCTTTCCGCTTATTTCAACAGGGGAAATGAAGACGAAATTCATATCAGCCCGTTTTTTGTAAAAGAAGATTTTGAAAACCTGAAAGAGTTTGGAAAGCCTTTATATCATCATCAGGGTTGGCAAATTCAGGAGCATATTACAATCAAAAATATTTCGGATGCAAACCGTAAAGCATTGGCAGCTTTGCAGGGCGGGGCTAATTCACTTTATTTCGGCAATGCCGATTTGCTGATGACTAAAGCCGACCTTTCACTTTTGCTGAAAGATATTTTTGTGGATGCCGTTTCATTGCATTTCAGTGTGCAAAATAATCCTGCTGAATTGGTGAAGTGTATTATTGAGATTGCCGGAGAACAATACATTGATAAAAAAACATTGTCAGGCTCTGTTGAAATTGCCCCGCTTTCCGGAAAAGGTCAGGATGATAATGACCTGTCAAAAACCGCCACCCATGTATTGTTACTCGATTCTGAGTTGCCGGGTTATAAAACCATCAGCATTGATTCAGGAAACAATTCCTCACTTGTGCAGCAGCTTGCTCAGGCACTTTCGCTGGCAGATGAATATTTTTCGCGATTAATAAAAAAGAATATCCCTGCCGGAAAAATTGCGCAACAAATGCAATTCAGCTTTCCGGTGGGTAAGGATTATTTTCTGGAAATAGCAAAGCTGCGCGCCTTCCGTTTGCTCTGGAAAAAAGTTGCAGGGAAATATATTCAGACAAATATTCCTGCCATGCCTGCCGGCAGGCAGGAAACTTCTGTCCGCTGTTATACTACGTTGGCAAGTCCTGTAAACAAAAATAATTTCAACAACATGATTCGTTCCGGGTGCTCTGCCATGTCAGCAGTTGCAGGCGGTTGTGATGCGCTTTGTGTTTTGCCTTACGATGGAAATGAAAATGAATTTTCCATGCGCAATGCCCGTAACATTCAGTTGGTACTGAAAGAAGAATCATTCTTTGATAAAGTCTCAGATCCCGCAGCAGGGGCATATTATATTGAAACATTGACGCATGAATTGGCTGAGAAAGCATGGAGTTTAATTAGCGGAAACGAACAAATACCGATTACCGATTACCAATTACCAATTACTAAATCTAACTGGCTGTCTCCTGAGAATATTTCCATAAAATCTTGCTTCACTCAATCTGACACCAAAGATTTTGATCACCTGAATTTCGCAGCCGGCATTGCACCGTTTCTGCGTGGTCCATACTCTTCCATGTATCTTGCCCGCCCCTGGACTATCAGGCAATATGCGGGTTTCAGCACAGCAGAGGAATCAAATGCGTTTTACAGGCGCAACCTTGCAGCCGGACAAATGGGCTTATCCGTTGCCTTTGATCTGGCAACACATCGCGGCTATGATTCCGACCATGAAAAAGTAGTAGGCGATGTAGGTAAGGCAGGTGTGGCCATTGATTCCGTACTCGACATGAAAATATTGTTTGACGGAATTCCCTTAGATAAAATGTCCGTTTCCATGACCATGAATGGCGCGGTGCTGCCTGTTCTTGCATTTTATATTGTTGCTGCAGAAGAGCAGGGAGTGAGTGTTGACAAGCTTCAGGGCACTATTCAAAACGATATTCTCAAAGAGTTCATGGTACGCAATACCTACATTTATCCGCCTGCATAT
>Ga0172375_10008130_pt1 | contig 14174 bp, 10 predicted proteins | sample LakKiv1m_FD_114537 | JGI IMG/M metagenome (GOLD analysis project Ga0172375, IMG submission 114537) | Freshwater microbial communities from Kabuno Bay, South-Kivu, Congo - kab_092012_11.1m | ecosystem: Environmental > Aquatic > Freshwater > Lake | place: Democratic Republic of the Congo... | reverse complement strand
TACCAGTTAACCATATTTAATGGATGGTCCCAGTTGTTATATTCTACTATTGCCATTACCCACAGTCCCACCTGACCGGTAGCTGTCATGTCTTTTATGACTTTACTCCATATATCTACCATACACCAGGGAAATTTATGTACACCTCTGTATTCTCCCGCAAGCTGTATACTTGTTATGTAGGGAGACTTTCCACTGGCGTCTTTTGTAATTGTGTCAAAGAGGGGATGCCTTGGATACAGGGGGTGAAAATCCCAGTAATAGGCTTTTATAACTACATATGCATTATCCGGTATTTCATCCGTTAATTTATCAAAATATACTGCCTCATCATATTGTCCGTTTGGGTCGTCCTGGCAGGTTTCCCAGAATAACACTCCGTTATATTTAGCCAATATGCTGCTTACAAGCTTTATTGCATCCCTTGTGCGCTCCCTTTTTGTTCTTTTTTTACACTCATCGCATTCGCACATCCATGGCGCGCCATTAATAAATACGTATTGCGTGCCATTCATTCTATAGCCAAGCAGGTCAGGCATATTTTTATAATCTTCTGCTATTCGGCTCTCCCAGTAACTTCTTGTTTCTTTGCTGTAAGGACATAGTTTTTCGGAAGCTTTTGATCTGTATGAATCAGACGAGTCGGGCGGATATGATTTTTTACCCTCAAGCTCGTTCCATTCCCGTCTTATTATCATACCTATACCGTTTTTCTTAAGATGGGTCGCAAAAGCTCTTGACGCCTCCTGGTTCTCTTCCGTGGCCATATAGAGTGAAATGGCATTATACCCCCATTTATTGCAGTCTTTGACAAATTTAACCGTCCTGCTTCCGGGGGTAAAATTTTTCATGTCATCCCAGTTAAGAAAACTCCTTGACGGGCTGTGGAAATTGGCACCGTCAGGTTCGCTCCATGGCTCAATTATTCTCCATTTGAATTGATAATCCATTATTTTATCTCTCCCTTTTTTAATTTCATGTTTTAATTGCAGTTAACAATGATTATGAATTATTAGTAATATAGAAGTATTTAGGCATTGAGCCAGGCTATAGCTATCCTATCCTTTGACTGCTCCCAATGTCAGCCCTTTTATAAAAAATCTCTGGAATATTAAGAATATAATTACCATCGGCAAAGCCGCCAGTACACTTGCGGCCATTTGTATTCCAAACTGACCACCACCCTGCATTACGTACTCCTCTTTTAGGGCAGCCAGACCTACCATCAAAGTCAGGTTTGATGATTTGGTCACTATTACAAGCGGCCATAAAAAATCATTCCATAATTGGGTAAACATAAAGATTGCCACGGCACCAATACCCGGTTTGATCATGGGCAATCCTATATGAACAAATAATCCTGCTTCCGAACAGCCATCTATCTTACCGGCATCAAATATTTCATCAGGTAAAGTTTGGGAAAATTGCTTCAACAGAAAAACCGAAAATGGCCAGCCGACTATCGGTAGAAATACCGCGGGTAAAGTGTTGTATAAATGCAGATCCCTTATAATCAAGAAAAGCGGGACTATTAAAAGATTGTTAGGTATCATCATTGTGGAAATAATGATCCAAAAAAGAGCATTTCTTCCAATAAATCTTTTCTTTGCAAGAGCATAGCCTGCCATTGAAGCAGTTATAACTACAAGCGCGGTTCCAACCAAAGCAACTATCATGCTATTTAAAAACCATTTCGGGATCATGCTCTGACTGAAAATCCTGATATAATTTCTAAAAACGGGATCAAGGGGTAATAAATCCGGAGGTATTTGCACAGCAACTGATTGGGTTTTAAAAGAACTTGTAAGCATCCAGTAAAATGGAAATAGAAAAGTCAGAACAGATATCCATAGCAGTATATTGGAAAGAATATTCATAAAATTAAAGTCACTTATTCCATTTTTATTAAGTCTTTTACTTACCAATTCTTCACTCCTTATTAAAAAGCAAAATTAATATTCAACATCTGTTGACAAAAATTTAAATTGTAACACTGCTATAATAACTGCAATTATTGCAAGAACTACCCCCATTGCAGAAGCCAGACCAAATTTACCATAAAAAAAGGCCGTATTATATATCAGGTACATAACAGTAGTGGTTGTTTGTGCGGGTCCACCGCCGGTCATCAATCTCACAACTTCAAAAATCTGCAGGGTTCCGACCGAAGTTGTTATAAGAATATATAGAGAAGTAGGTTTTAAAAGTGGAAGTGTTATGCTGAAAATTTTCCTTAAACCGGAGGCACCGTCCAGATCCGCCGCCTCGTAATATGTCACAGGAATATTACCTAAAGATGCCAAAAAGATGATTATGTTACCACCAATAAACCATGTCAGGACTATCAATGCCAGAACAGGAAGGGCAGTATGTGTATTTCCGAGCCATGCTACACCCGGAATATGAAAAATAGACAGCACGTAGTTTATAAGTCCTATAATAGGATGTAATAGGTACAGCCAGAGTATCGAAATAACAACTCCGGAGATAACTATAGGTAAATAAAATGCAGCTCTGAAAAAGTTCTGCAGCCGGTTTGATCTTCTAAAAATCAGTTGTGCCAAAATGAATGAAACTATTAATGTCAGTGGAACTAAAATTACAACAAAATAAAATGTATTGCCAAGGGCCTTTAAAAAAAGCGGATCTTTAAATATGTGTATATAATTTTGAATCCCTGCCCAATCCCCTTTTTCGTACTTTAAATTAAAAAAGCTGATGTAAACAGCATTAAATATCGGATAAATTTTAAATAATATAAAAAATATTAAAAAAGGTAAAACAAACAAGTAGCCCGGTATATTCTTTTTTATCTTTTTGATCATCTGCCAATCCTAACAGTACTTTCTGTTAATTTTCTTTCTTTAAATAATACGTTAAAAAATTAAAATAAATATTCTTTCTTACTTGTTTAATGTAGGTACAGGCAATTTACACCTGTACCTACATTTCCTTTATGTTAATGGCTGCAACATCTGTGAGCCCATCAACATAAACTAAATAACATTTTTATTATTGTGCCAGAATTGCATTAATAGCAGTTGCAACTGCATCCAGTCCTTCCTGAGGTGTAACTTCTTTTAACAATATTTTCTGAAGTTCCGGGAAGAATGCTGCTCTTCTTTCACTCCAGGATGGTGCAGTAGCTGCTACAGATCCGGCATATGATGACAATACGGCATTCATCTGGGCACCAATTGAAGGCTCTGCAATTGTAGCAGCAATTGTATTTTTAATTACAGTTTGACCTAAGTTTGCATTGTTGCCTTCCGGAGTTACAGCATCAACTCTCATCTGCAATGACTCATCACTTTGCAGATATGTTAGAAATTCTTTGGCCCATTTTATTCTTACTTCATCTTTTGTATCAAATAATACAGGACCGCTGAACGCTTTGTGCGTAAATGGACCGCCTATTCCTTCTTTACAAGGGAAAGTTGTCATATCAATTTCAAACTCTGGCTGTGTACCCTCTCCCATTGCTATCAAAGAAGCATCTACCTGCCAACCATTCCCATAAGTCATGGCTAACAGTCCATTGGTAAACATTAAATCAGCATCATCTGCCAGCAAACCTGCAGCGTTGGGCACTACTACTCCATCGTCTACCATCTTCAGGTAGAAATCCATCAATTCAACATTTCCGGCTGAATTCATCAAGCATTCTGTATAATCAGCATTATACAATTGTCCGCCCATACTGAGCATCATCATATAGTGAGCCTGGTCCCCTTGTTCATTTGCAGAAACAATTGCATACCCGTATTTATTGCTACCAAGATCAGTTACAGCCTTAACAGCTGTGTAGAAATCATCAAAGGACCATGTTCCGTTAACATCCGGAACCAGGTCATTAACACCGGCTTCTTTCAGTAATGTTCTGTTAACCATTAATGCAAATCCTGCCCCACTTTCCGGGCACAAATAAAGGTGACCATTAAAACTGCTCAGCTCCAATGCTCCTGCAGGGTATTCATCAGGGTTAATAAGATCATCTATCGGTAAAAGATACCCGCCTGTCATTGCGCTTGCGATCCACATAATTGAAGCATTTGCAACATCAGGTACCCCACCGGTGGCAAGTCCTATGGCTATCTGTTCATAAACCGTATCATAAGCCATCTGTGAAATTGATATGGTAACATTAGGATTTGCAGCCGTAAAAGCTGCTACCTGTTCTTTTGCAATTTCGAGCTCAGTAGGTCCTGGCTGTGTCCAATAAGTCAAGGTTACATTTTCAGGTGCCGCTGTTGTTTCAACTGCTGTTGTTTCAACTGCGGTTGTTTCAGCTACTGTTTCTGCTGTTGTTTCTTCTGTTGTTGTTTTGCAGCCGGCCGCAGACATCATAACAACAAATGCAATAGCTAACACTATTGCCATAAATACTGACCACTTACTTTTCATTCTAACTCCTTTTTAGTCATTTGACTCAAACTTAATAATTATTTCTTACTTTTTTACTTTACAGGTTTATTATAATGTCACCTCCTGCCCCTGTACTCCAAAATTATCTTTAAATGATTTTTTTCTTCCCCCCTTTTTTTATATTTAACAATAACTTACTAATTACAAATAAAACAATTATGGTTTTCTTTAAAAGTTATTACTTTAAAACTTTGAAATTAAATTTCCGGGTATCTTAAAAAATATCGGAAAACTTTGATACATATATTATATATAATATATAATTTAACATAATATCAACATTTCAATAAGTTGTCAAATATGTTTTTTTTATTAGTGTTTTTTTGTTAGTTTTTTTATATTTTTTATTGGGTATCATTTTTATTTTTTCTATTGCTTATTTTACTTACTCCTGGCCTCGGCCAACCTCGCAAATAAATCTTTATTTCTACTATAGAGCTCTAAAAATATAGGATAATACTTCTTATATATTTCTATATTTGTTGAATCAGGTTCTATCTTTTCACTAATATCAATCCACTTCTTGGCTATACTGAAATCTTTAAAAATTCCTACTCCGACTCCGGCAAGTATTGCATTACCAAAGGGTGCACCATTTGAGTTTTTCATATACGCTCCTGGAGTTTCAAGCATATCGCATACAATTTGCCTCCAGAGTCTTGATCTTGCGCCACCCTCGCTCATCACTATAGGCAGATTTATCTTAATGCCACTTGACTTAATAATATTGAAATTATTTCTGAAGGCATACCCGGTGCCTTCCATTATTGCACGGATCAAATGTGCCCTTGTATGATTAAATGAAAGCCCGAATATGAGTCCTCTTACATAGGGATCCCAGATCGGTGTCCTTTCACCCTGAAAATAAGGAAGAAGAATAAGTCCGTCAGAACCCGGGCTTATTTTTTCCGCTTCAACATCCATAAGATTAAACGGATCCAGCCCAAGCTCTTTTGCAGCATTTACTTCAGCAACTGCCAGGTTATCCCTGTAATACCTATAAATCCCACCGCAAAGCTGTGCAGATAGAGTTGTGTAAGTGGTTTTTGAGTTTGCAGTATGAATTATCATTATCATGTTTTTGGTAAAGCTGTCTTTTTTATGAACTATGCCCAAAACCCCAGCAGTTCCCATAACAACTGACGCATCACCATCATCAACGGCACCTCCCGCTACCCAGGCAGCATTGCAGTCAACTGTTCCGGCAACAACAGGGGTACCCTTGGGTATTGAAGTTTTAAGCGATGCCTCCTCTGTTACATAACCGATAACCTGCTCGCATGGATAAGGTTCGGGTAACTTATCAATGTCAATGTTAATCTCCCTTAAGAGCTGTTCATCCCATAACTTCTTTCTGACATCAAAGGCAATGCCGCAGAGCGATGCATTTGAATAATCTGTTACAGCAACTCCCGTCAGTTTCATAACCGGGTAATCAGCAGCGGTCTGCATCTTATAGGTGTGTTTATATAAGTCAGGACGATTATCCCTTTCCCACATTAATTTTGTAACAGCATAATAGGAGTCTATTGGATTTGCGGAAATATTAAAAATCCTTTCCTCTCCAATGTTATCCCTAAGCCACTGGCATTGGGCAGTTGATCTTCTATCCATCCAGATGTGGGCAAGCTGCAGAGGATTAAGTTCCTTATCCACAAGTATACAGGCAGGCGACAAAGCTGATACAGATACTCCTTTTATATTCTTGGGATTCACTTTTGAATCTGTAATCGCTTTAAAAATGGTCTCAGCCACGGCATTCCAGTACCATTCAGGGTCATGTTCGGCATAACCTAAATTATTTGTAATGAGCGGATATTCTATAAAATGCTGGCCAAGCGTATTTCCATCAGTATCTATTACAACTGATTTGGTACCTCCCGTTCCTACATCCGAACCCACCAGATAACTGGGCACGATTACCTCCCGACTTTTTATATGGTCAAAAAAATTTATAATTTATAAATTGACATCTATAAGCCATTATTTTAAAAAAACAAATTTCAAATAACTACTCAGACTATTCGTAAACTCTGCATTGGATATTTTTAAAATAACAAAAACTTTTAAGTTCCGAAACCCAATCTCCATAAACTCCATGGCAATGATTTGAAGAATACTGAGCAAAAAGTTCCTGCGGAGTGGTTTTTATTGAGATATACACATGAGGCCATGCATAAGTAGTCTCCTTCATCAGTTCTTTGTCCACCTGTACTGCTTTTGCCTTGATAATTGCAAGCCAATAATCGTCACCGTCTCTCATAAAACGGGCAAGCGTCATTTGTCCTTCTTTTGCCATATATTGCACATGAGCCCCTCCTGCTTTGAAGTAATAATCTGCAGGTTCAAGTGAAACTTTAGCCAGGTTTTCCTTGAAGTCATCGGAAGCTGCTGCAAAATATGTTGCCTGTGAGCCGCAATTGCAGAAAACATACAGGTTATTGGCCTCATCGAAGTGCCTCAAATCCATGAAAAGTGTAGGTGATCCTGTTATAAGTTTTAAAACCTGCATTGTCAAAGCCCCATCACTGTCCGCTTCACACGAAAATACAAACGGTTCTTTTGGTCCGTCGAAATCATAAGGATCATTAATAAAAGCTGCAGACAGGCATTCGGTACAGTAGTTTGAGCTCATTTCTTCATGGCATTTTACCCCTATAAAATCAAGGTTGTTTTTTGATATTATCTCTTTTGTAGCATAATAATGTCTTATTTGAGTTTTTAATTTCTCCAGAGTCAGTTTTTCATTATCATAAGATATATTACCAACGTTGGCTTGAAGCCATTTCAAAGCATTTTCAACTTTCTTGTAATCAACATTTTCTGCACCCCTTACAATCTCAAGCTGATCAACATGCTCTATATCTATTCCAAAATCCCGCTGCCACTTGGCAAGGTTTGGAACCGCTGTATACATCCCCATTGAACGGCCGCCTACAATCCCGTAAACCTGTCCCTTTAACTGAGTTACGGCATGAGACGTTCTTGCAAAAGATTCCATCTGGGAAAGGATGCTGTCATCTTCAATATTTCCAAAGAGCCTCGAATGTTTTTTATTTAACTGCTGCAGTGAACCAGCCGCCGCAAGCATTGCCACAAGGCCAGGGTAGCCCGGATTCAAGTTAGAAAATAATATAATAGGGACATCAATAAAATTTTGAGCAATTGCGGTAAAATGCGGATAACACCATATTGCATAATTAAATATTACTCCATGGCATCCCGCATTTTTTATTTTTATGGACTCATCTCTTGCTTCCTGGGGACTATGTACTATGGTGTCTGCAAGTATCGGTTCAATATAACCTGTTTTTTTAAGTCTTGAAGAAAGAATATCTATGAATTTTTGATTGACTTTTTTATTTCTGTCATTAATAACATCTCTTCCGTCAGAGAAAGTTATTATACCTATTTTGATTTTCATTTCTTACCCCTAAAAGTAAATCAAAGAAATATTTAGAAAATTATCTACGGCCGCTGTTAAAGAAGTTTATTGTTTTATCTAACGCTTCCGCCTGTCCCAGTGCCTTTTCCCATTGCGTATATCCTGTTTTCAGCTGCATAAGGGTTGGTTGTATTTTCTCTATAACAGGGCAATCTCCTTTTTGGTAAGAATGTACCTTTCCTTTATATAAAGGGTGAAAATGCGGTGCCTGTTCTTTTCTGGTACCATAAAACTTCATGTTCTGGAACGCCGGTTCCAAATGCACCGGGGACCAGCAGCCATACAATCCGTCTCCTCCAAGTTCAATGAATTTTTTACGAAATTTCCGCCAATCAAAATCTACGGATTCTTCATCCAGCCGGCATGTATATGCAAAGTATGTATTTATATATCCTTCCGGAACATACTGGGGAACTATCCATTTGCATGATTTTATAATATCGCCATATAATGCAGCTATTGTTTGACGCGCCAAAACCAAATCATCGAGCCGTCCCAGCTGTCCCAGACCGAGAGCTGAACATACGACCGGCAATCTGTAGTTATAACCCATGGACAGATGTCTTTTAAAACTCCAGTCCTGCCTGATATCTCTGGGTATTGATGTTGCACCCGGTTTTGCACTTACATTAGCGTATCCCAAAACACCTGCACTGCGGATCCTGGTTGCGTATTCTTCGTTATCGGTAATTACCATGCCGCCATCCCCGGCGGTGGTCATATGCTTGGATCCCTGGAAGCTGAAACTTGCAGCGTTACCAATTGTTCCCACCAGTTTATTTTTATAATATCCTAAAAAACATTGTGCATTATCCTCAATTACAATTAAATTATGTTTTTTGGCAAGAGTCATAATGGGATCCATATCAGGCGAAAGCCCGTATAGTGAAACAGTGATAATTGCTTTGGTATATGGAGTAATCTTACTTTTAACATCCTCCGGATCCATTGTAAAAGTTTTCGGATCTATATCAACAAAAACCGGCACCGCATAGCATTGCAATACCACAAAAGCGGTACTTGCCATAGTGTGTGTCGGTACTATTACTTCGTCCCCCGGGCCAATACCTGCCGCTATCAGGCACGAGTGCATTGTTCCCGTACCACTATTGTGTGAAATGGCATAACCTATGCCAAATTTTTTTGCGAAAGCTGTTTCAAAACGAGCCTCAATATTAGTTCTTGCAGTATTTCCAAATCCTGCACTTAAAACTTCATTTAAATATTTAAGGTCCGCTGCACCAACACGATTGTCAGGCAACCGGTCAAAAAGTGCCTTTGTTTCATTATCTGTCAGTTTCTTTGCTGTCATCATACCTCTCTTATTTTTATTTATTTACTTATTTATTTTAATAGTGAAAAACAAAGGATAATTACCAGGCTGTCCATCCACCGTCTACAACCAGATTATGACCAACAACATAATCAGATGCACTTGAGGACAGATATGCTATGGCGCCTTTGCTGTCAAATCCTGCTTTTGCCATTCGCCCGAGCGGAGTTAAATCAGTATAATTTTTAACAAATTTTTCCGGTTGCCCCTTTCTTAAAAAGCCCCCGTAAGATATACAATTAACATTAATGTTAAATGGTGCCAGGACAACACCGATTGCTCTTGTTAGTTGTATAACTCCTGCCTTGCTTGCCAGATAGTCAGGTACCGTCGGGGAAAGCCCTGTGTCCTTATATATTCTTAAATCACGGCCGACCATCCCATCCAAAGATGAAATATTTATAATTTTTCCTTTTCTTTTTTCCTTCATGACTGGAGCAACCATTTTGCATCCCAGGAACACTCCGGTTAAATTAACATTAATAACCTTCTGCCATTCGGACAGTGGGCGGTTTTCTAAAAAATCAATGGACAGATCCTGCTTGCTGCTCTTATCATGAAATGAGGGATCGCGTCCGCCTGCATTATTAACCAGAATATCGATGGTACCAAATTCATCAGTAATATCTTTAACGACGATCTTCCAGTTATTCTCATCGGTAACTTCCAGCTGCATGCCTTTCGATTTTGAATTATTTATAAGATTTAACTTATCTGCCGCTTTCTGGGCTGATGAAATATCTCTTGAAGTGATAATAACAGTGGCCCCAAGCTCGCAGAGAGCTTCGGCGGCATCAAAACCCAGGTTTCTGGAACCTGTAACCAAAGCCACCTTTCCATTTAAATCAAACATTTTTCTTACAGAGTAACTTTCCAAATCAATCACACCTTGCTTGTCAAATTATTTTTATAAAGGAACTTGGGATAATTTATAATCTCTTTTTTATATCAGTGGTTTTTTCTCTGTTCTGTTTATTGTAATTAGAAAATTGATTTCAACTTATACATTATATATTATATATAATTTAAAATGATACCAATATTTTTATTGATTGTCAATTATGTTTTTGACATTATGTTTTAAAGATTTTTTAAAGATTTTTTATTTTGAAGTTTTTATTCTGTCACTTAAAGGTTTGCGTCACTATCAATGAACCACTTTTAACTATTTCTTTCACCAGCCAAGAACCACCAGTCCACCATGAGCAATGTTTTGCTTCTACACTCTAATATTGGTATTTTAAATGAGGATAGAGAATAAAAATCCTATATAAATATTCAAATAATTATTAGCTGGATAATCCCCCATCCACTCTAATTATTTGTCCGGTGATATAATCTGACCATTCTGAGGCTAAAAGTAAAACTGTACCCGCTATATCTTTAGGGTCCGCAATTCTTTTTAGTGGAATTCTCTTTATAACTTTTTCGATATCTTTCTTGTCCGATAGGGATTTACCCATATCAGTCCAAGTAGCCCCAGGAGCTACAGCATTTACGTTAATATTGTATTCAGCTAATTCCACTGCACAAGCTTTTGTAAAAGCATCAATTGCTCCTTTGGTAGCGCCATAATGGCCTCGTCTGCTGCATCCAATATAACCACAAACAGATGAAATATTTATAATTTTTCCTTTTATTTTATTTTCAATCATATAATTTGCAACAATTTGAGTACAAAAAAAACATCCATAAATATTTACCTTAAAAGCTCTATCCCAATCCTCATCCTTAATATTTATTATCAAATCTTTTGACGGGACAATTCCTGAATTGTTGACTAAAACATCTATTTTACCAAATTTCTTAATTGTTTCGCTAACCATATTCTGAACCTGTGACCTTGAGCTAACATCAGTTTTAAATATTATTATATTTTTATTTATTTTTTTAATTTCCTTCATTGTTTCATTAGCTTTATTTTCATTTTTAACATAGTTGATAACTAAATTAGCACCTTCCTCTGCAAATTTAATTGATATAGCTTTCCCTATCCCTCTGGAACCTCCGGTAATTATTACTGTCTTATTTTTTAAAAGCATTCAAATTCTCCTAATTACTAACAATATTTATATTAAATTTAAATTGATAACAACAAATATTTTTTATTTATAATTATCTATCTATTCTGGGCATCTGCTACAATGCAGTCTATTTTTCTTAATACATCTTCTGGTAAATCTGGCACCTTATGTTCTTTTAATATCTTTTGTACTTTTTTATTGGCATTGTCTATAACCTTTGGCATTCCCTCTTTTTCCCAATCAATAAAATTATTTCTTATAAATATATTACTACTCCACAAATCTTTCTTATAATTTTGTAGTGTGTAGTCACTTTCTAAAAAATACATTTTATTATTTAAAGAACTCTTTATAATTTCAAAATCTATCAAAGTATTGTTTATTTTAAAGTTTTTAAAATAATGGGAAATACCTGATATTATTTCATTATCAATCACCAGCTGTTCGTAAGATGTAAGGTTCATACTATCGAGTGTAATAGCACCATGTATTTTATTTGCTCCTGCACTTGCACATATAAAATAGCTGAGAGCTTTTTCATACGCCATCTGTAAATCAATATCCTTTGAGTCAGATGAAATAACAACAGAAATAGGAAGATTATAGTATTTTCCAAGCTTTATACCCATTAAATAATAAAGCCATATTTCAGGGGATGATGTTACAACATTGGTATTTTTCATATCAAAAACCCCTGCCAAAACACTATAATCGGATGGATTTTTAGGGTCTATTGCAGTTTTTATAACATGACCGGTAAGCCAATTGGCATTAGCAAGTGCTAATGCTCCTGAAATACTAATTGGCGCCGTAAGCCCCATAATGGGGTAATGGCCAGCCCCTGTGGGTATTCCAAGTTCAGTACATCTAATAAGCAAATCACATTCCTTGTCCATGTATCCAAGAATTGCTTCTGAAGCAGCTCCAATGGTAAAAAATGGTTTTTCAAGAATGTTTTTTTTATTTCCCCTTATAGCAAGTGCCATATTATATATATCCTCTACAACCTTTGGATCATTGGCTAGAAAACTGCAAGGTTTAGTTGTATTTTTAAATACTTCTGCAGCAATTTGAGTTCTGTATCCTTTTATTGGTATATCTACTGGATCGACTGCATTCAAATATATATCAACATTTTCAAGATAATCATATATTTTGGTTAAATCTGCCAAATCTTTAGAATATGGATTGACATAGGTACCATCGTATTTTTTAATCTTTATTTTTGCACCACCTGAAGAAAAGACAACATTATTTCCAGCAATTTCTATAGATTTATCTCCACTTCTGTTATAAATTCTTGTAAAAGGATAATTATACGATAAAGCATTGCTAATTATTGAAGATGGGATTTTAACAATCTTTGAGACCTTTTCCACTTTGCATCCTATTGAGTATAGGATTTCAATAGCTTTATTGCTTTCAATAAAGATTCCAATTTCTTCTAAAATTTTTACACTAGTTTCATGTATATCAGAAACATTAAAATTCATATCAAACTGAAATATATTTTGATCAATATTCTGTATCAATTCTTACATCTCTTCCAATAAGTAATACTTAGTGAATATGATCTCAATACCAAAAATCGACAAAAAAAGCTTCACAATTTATAAATATTCATCGTTCTGCCTGGCTAATCTGGACCAGTATAAATTTTATTATCAGCCTAAAATTTCACTTTTTATTTTTAAATAATACTTAAAATTTTTCAGTGAAATATCCGGAGGAATTGCATGATCTATTGTAGGTATATAACCACCATTATCTATAACAGGTATAAGTTTTTTTAATTCATTATTAATTTCTTTTTCTCCCTTTGATATTTCTCTTTTGTCTATACCACCAAGCATGGAAAATGACTTACCATATTTTTTTCTTAACTTTACCGGATCCATTCCCGCTGCTACCTCTACTGGTTGAAACATATTCACACCAGCCTCCAGGAATAATGGAATCAAGAGGTCAAAATTACCATCGGTTCCTACCATGGATATGTTAATACCATTCAATCTCAAAAATTCAGTTACTTTTTTATAACCTGGTAAAAAAAATTTTTTAAACATATCCGGTGATACCAGTGGTCCTGTCTTAAAAGCTATGTCTTCGTCGAATCCTATATAATCAAATTTAACTTCTTTAACTGCTTTATCTAATAAATTAATTACCCACTCTGTTAAAAATTCACATATTTCATAAATCAGCGAAGGATTATCATAAAACATATAAGATAACTCTTCTGTACCTATCCAGCTTCTTAATATTGCATAGTACCCAAATCTTTCATTGAGTGTATCAAATAACATCAGAGGCCTATCTGTATTATTATAATAATCTTTTAATTTATTCCAATTTTCCGGATATCTTTTGTTAAAATTTCCCTCATAATATTTTTTATGAATTAAAAAACTCTTTTTATCTTTTACAGGGAAATCAATATACTGGTCCATACAAAGTCGCGAGTCATTAACTGCACCAACTTTTAAGGCTTTTCTGGTTCTTCCTATTTCATCTGTAAAAATAATACATCTTTCATCCTCACTAATTAATTTTTCTTTGAATTTTGGATATGGAAACCAGGAATCAATATCACACATTTCAACGCCATCCAAATTAAAATAATTACTCCCCCTGATCAAAGCACTATCATTGGCTTCTTCAGGCAAGCCTTCTTTTATCCAATTTTCCATAGTTTGGGGCCATGTACCGATTTCTATATTAGGGATCCTGTCTACATTTTTAAATTTCAAAACATTTACAAATCTTTCTTTATCATTCAATTCTTATACCTCGCTAAAAATTAAATTTTACAAAAATTATTTTTCAAATACTGATCCTTTCTACATATACCCTAATTTCCTAAGTCTTTCCATTGCCGCTTCTTTATCCTGCCTTCTGCCTTCTCTTTCGGGTGTATGCTCTAAATCTTGCTTCCAGGCTGGAATAT
>Ga0172375_10008129_pt1 | contig 14177 bp, 11 predicted proteins | sample LakKiv1m_FD_114537 | JGI IMG/M metagenome (GOLD analysis project Ga0172375, IMG submission 114537) | Freshwater microbial communities from Kabuno Bay, South-Kivu, Congo - kab_092012_11.1m | ecosystem: Environmental > Aquatic > Freshwater > Lake | place: Democratic Republic of the Congo... | reverse complement strand
TTATCTCCTTTGTTGTTTGTAAACCAAAATTAGGCTTCTCCACTCTCTGCCTTCATTTTCAAATCAGGATGTTTGTCAAAAACCCACCCTGCTGGTGATTGAATCCATAAAACTTCTAGCGGAGTGTTATATGGATTCTTTAAATTATGATAAGTGTGTGGAGGAATAAAAACCGCATCCCTTGGTTCAATAACAACATCTTTGCGTTCATCCCCTAAAACAACAACACCTTTTCCGTGTAAACAAAAGAAAATCTCTTCTTGCTCATCATGATCATGTCCCGGTTCACAAATTCCACCAGGTTCAACGATTACCATACCAAATGTAAGGTGCTTCGATCCAACAGTAGTGGGATCTATCAATTTATAATTAACTCTTTGAGATAACACTATCGGCTCAACATCATGTGGATTAACTTTTACGGGTTTATATTCTGGCATTTTCTTTCTCCTAATAGTTTCTTTATTTATTAATTGCTTTACATGATTCACGAATTGTAAGTTGTGGGGTGTAAACAATACGTCTAGGAATCCAATAAGTCTCTTCAGGATCGTTGCTCAATCTTTCTATCAATAGGTTTACTCCTTCACTTCCAATTTCATATGCAGCTTGCGATACTGTTGTTAGTGAAGGACATACATAAGATGAGTAGTCGATATTATCATATCCAACCAGAGATACATCATCCGGAACCCTAAGGTTAACTTCCCTTAAGGCTTTTAAAGCACCAAAAGCCAGAAAATCACTATAAGCAAAAATCGCGGTCGGTAACTCTGTAGATTTAGACAAAATTCGTAATATTTTTTTATAACTACTTTCTAATTTGAGATCTGTCCTAACTATAAGATTTGGATCATACACTATTCCAAATACTTCAAGCGCTTCACGATATCCATTAAGGCGCTCTCTAACACTTGAAATTGCTTCACTACCTGTAATATGAACAATCCGACTATGCCCCAAGTTACACAAATAAGATGTTGCATCAAATGCACCTTGATAATTATCATTTACGACACAATCCGAATCGAATCCTGGAATATATCGATTTAATAAAACAAAAGGAATCCTTTGTTCTTGGATTAATTCTAAATGGGTACTTGTAAATTGACTTGGAGTAACTAAAAGCCCATCGATGCGTTTTTGTCGCAACATTTCCAGAGCTACTTTTTCCTGTTCTTTATCTTCGTTGGTGTTACAAAGAATTACCATATAGCCTTTTCGCCTTGCTGTTTCCTCTATTCCTCTAACCACTTTCGCGAAAAAAGGATTTGCATTATCAGGAATAATTACTCCAAAAGTGTTACTAGAACCACTTGCCAGAGCGCGCGCGTTAAAATTAGGGGTGTAACCCATCTCATTAGCAATCTTAAGTACCAAATCACGAGTCCCCTTGCGGACTCGGGGATGATTATTCAAAGCACGCGAGACAGTAATAATTGATAAACCTGCACGGTTTGCAATTTCTCGAAGAGTAGTTTTATTTTTTAACATCAATGTTATCCATTTTCATAATGACAACGTTACCGGTAACGTTGTCATTAATTTATCATTGCTTATAAAAACTGTCAATCCTATTTTGGTATTTTCCCCTATTAAATTTTCTTCGGTTTTTAGCAAGATTTCATGTTGGTTGATATTTGGTAAATTGAAATCCGCAATTAAAACACCCACCTAATTTCCTATTGTCTGTTCTAAGAAAATTATATATAATAATAATTATGAAATTTCGTGTATTCGTTTTTACTTTAATCTTTCTGTTGGCAATCACCTCTAATTGGCAAACCAGCCAAGCGCAATTCGAGGGTGAAGAATACTTCGAAGAGACGGGACATGTTGTCACAGGAGAATTTCTTTTAAAATATCGCAGCATAGCTAACCCTGAAAAAATATTTGGTCTTCCGATCACTGATGCCTATCAAGATCCCGATTTAAATATTCTCGTTCAATATTTCCAAAAAGCACGCTTTGAAATGCATAGAAATGCCCCTTATGGTTCACGCGTTCAACTTTCAAATTTAGGGGAATGGCTCCAAGAGAATGGGCAAGAACTAAAATTCTCTGAAGGCTCGCCAGCCTGTCAAAAATTCCCTGGTCATGAATATCAGATTTGCTACGCTTTCCTGGATTTTTATATAGCGAACGGAGAAGAAAACCTATTTGGAAAACCGATTTCAAACGTATTAGTGATCGGCAATCAGATGGTACAGTATTTTACAAAAACGCGTTTTGAGTGGCATCCTCAACGGGAGACGGGTGATCGAGTGGTCATTTCTGACCTTGGTGCAAAACATTTTTATCGCGAGGGTAACCTTGTTCATGAGTTACCGAAAATGGGAAACGAAATCATCAAAGGTATCCAAGAACTAAGAGTACGTGCCTATCCGCTTGATTCTGTCACCGAATCGAATGGCATGCAGACTATCCATGTAATTGTCCAAGATCAACGACTATTACCCGTCGCTAATGCACAGGTGATTATTATTGTGCGTATGCCTGCTGGTCAAGAAAGACGATATATCATTCCTGCCCTGACCAATAATCTAGGCGTTACTTCGTATTCCTTCCCCTTCAGTTCCAACGAGATTGGCTTGGCAGAAATTCTTGTAATTGCAATGCACAACAATCTTGAAGCAAATACCACAACCTCATTTAGGGTCTGGTGGTAAGCTCCTTTTTCTATCCCGCTTGCAACCCATCTAACAATTTAAGATATTCAGCCTTATTAGGTGGATTAAGACCTATAATCATTTCTACGATCTGCTTCGCCCCACTACGATCACCAGACTTTAATAACAATTCCCCAATCATATCAAGTTCTCGAATCATATCTTGTTCTTTTCCAGCTTGTTTATAGAGATCCGCTAATCTCCTGCGGACTGGAATTTGATTCGGAAATTCTTCAGTAACATTTTCAAGAAGAATAATAGCCACTTCCATTTTGCTTTCATCCAAGAAAGCTTGTGTAGTATGATCAATTACCGCTAAAGCTTGTTTTTCTTGTCCTAAACGAAAATGCATTTCAACAATTCTTCGACAAGCATGAATGTCATCCGGAATTAAAGCCCTCATTTGTTCATAATTCCGCAAAGCTTGTCGCCAGTCTAAATTCTGCATATCAATATCAGCAATCTGGCTTAATATCTGTGATTGTAAAGATGGTTTTGCATTAATCTCTTGGGCAAGTTGAAAAGCCTGTATATACACTTCGCGTGCTTTTTTCAAATCTGCTAAACGATAATAAATCTCAGCTAATTTTACATATTCCTGTATCGCTAAAATCGTTTGGTTTAAATCAAGGAAGAGTCTAATTAAATAATTTCTAGCTTGGAGATCTGCGGGTGAGAGTTCAATTATCCTTCGGTAATAATTAATCGCTTGTTGTAATTCATCTCGAAAACGATAGGTTTTAGCAATAATGCGAAGTTTAGTGATCGCTTTTTCAATTTCATTCTGTTTAACCAGAATATTCACCATCAAAGCATGAAGTGGGAGATAATATGGAGCGATATCAAGAACACGGTAGGATTCCTCCATGGCAGAACGAAATTGTTTTTTAGTTGTCATTTCAGAGATCTTCGCCATGGATTCTATAACTTGGCTACCACCACCATCCAGTATTATGTCGGCCAAAGGCAAAAAGGCTGTTGGCTCATATTGATGAGGTAATTGTTTTCGAGCACGTCCTAAATATTCCTTCCAATCATTTCGGATGAGGATGTCACGTATATTTTCGCATAATCTCGCTTCTTCATCAGGACTCGAACGTCTTTGAAAACTCTCGATGATCATTGAATAAGCTTCGTATAGATCTTCTTTTCTAATCTCGGATACAATCCTTTCCTCTGCTAATTTTAGCGCTTGGAGATAATCGATTGATGCATCTTCAAAATTTTTACTTTGATAATTCATATCAGCATGAATTAAATAAGCGCCTAAAGCATATTCTGGTTCTTTTAGTAGACTCTTGAGTAAGGAATTAATTTTCTCATAGCGCCCTGTTCGATAATATAGATATCCAAGGTTAAACAAAACAGACGGACAAATCAAAACAAATTCCATCACGCGTTCCAAAGCTATTATCGCCTTCTCATTTTCACCTTGCGTCTGACGATCAACTGCTTGGGATAAATTAACAACAACTTTTGACCAATTTCCTGAATTGCGCAAGTGGTTGATTATTTGAGACGATTGTTGAGTATCTTTGATATCTGAATCTAAAATTTCTTCTCCCTCAAAAAGGAAATCTGCAATTTCCTGCATTGCTTTCTGATTGGTACCTAAGATAGGGTCTAGCTCCACTTCATCCGGTGAGATTGTATTTTTAGCATCTCTACTCTGGGATACTGGTATGGTTTCCGGTATATCCATCGCAATAACTGGTCTAGGTAATTGCTTAAAATCCTTAACTAAGTTCTGTGCGTTAATAACCTTTCTATGTTCTGGATTGATTTTCTTTGCTTGATCGATAAAGAAAAGTGTTTTCTCCTGATTCCCCCTAGCTTGCATTAGACTAGCAATCGTTAAATATTCTTGTATCGCTTTTTCTTGCTCCCCAATACGTTCATATACTCTAGCTAACCCATCACGAGCTCTTATTTCCTGAGGAGAGATCATGACAATTCTTTCTAGATTATCAATCGCTTTAGTGGGTTCATTTCTTTTTAGATATGATTTGGCAGCTTTAAAATAATAATCCGATGCTATTTTAGTATCTCTCAATTCTTCGTTTGCCCTGTGCTCTAATGCATGGATTTTGGCGATATTCTCTAAGACTAAAGGATCATCTGGGAGTATTTCAGAAGCCCGATTATAGCATATCAAAGCTTCCTGAAAATTCTCCAATTTTAAAAGTGCCATACCCAAACTTGTCAAAGCCTTTGAATGATTTGGATCATATTCTAAGACCTGTCGATAAAAATTCGCTGCTTTATCCCAATCCTGATCCCAGGCAGCGGAATTACCTAGGCTCATTGCTTTTTGAACCTCTTCCTGGTGCTCAGTCATTTCATCTCCTGGGTATAGAATTCAACTGATAACATCTTCAACCTTGCTTAACCATATTTCTCCATCATTCCCCAATTCTCCCCGACATTTGTTTCCGTTTTAAGTGGAACATTCAATCGATATGCACTCTCCATCACAGACTTCACCAACAAAACTGTTTCCTCAAGTTCATCTAAGGTTGATTCTAATACCAATTCATCATGTACTTGAAGAATCATTTTTGCAGATGATCCACTGTCTGCGAGAGCACTTGCGACTTTTATCATAGCCATCTTCATTATATCAGCAGCGGTACCCTGAATAGGGGCATTGATTGCTTCCCGTTCCTCTCTATTAAGTAGATTTCGATTAGAGGGTTTCATCAAACTAGGAAAATATCTTCTTCGACCAAACAAAGTCTCTACATATCCTTGCTTTGCAGCTCTTATTCGGATTTCATCAAGATAATTCTTAACACCAGGGAATTGACGAAAATATTTCTCCATGAAATCCTCTGCTTCCGCCAAGGTTAAATCCGTATATCTAGATAAACCAAATGCACTCATACCATAGATCAAACCAAAATTAATCCCTTTTGCTCGTCGCCTTTGGTCTTTATTCACATCTCCCAAAGATACACCATAGATAGCTGATGCAGTTGCTGCATGAATATCTTTATCCCCCAAGAACGCAGCTTGCATCTCGCGGTCATCAGCCATGTGAGCAACAATTCTTAATTCAATTTGAGAATAATCGATCGCTATCAATGTTTTTCCAGGTGATGCAATAAAAGCTTCTCGTACTCGACGCCCAATTTCGGTACGAATAGGGATGTTCTGTAAATTTGGGTTCGATGATGCTAGTCGTCCAGTAACCGAACCCGTTTGATTAAATGATGTGTGAACACGTTTTGTAACATGATTTACTTCTTGCGGTAATGCATCCAAATACGTTGACTTGAGTTTCGACAATTCTCGATAGTCCAATACGAGATCAATCACTGGGTGATTTCCCTTTAGTTCCTCCAATACGCTGGCAGCCGTTGAATAAAAACCACTAGCTGTTCGTTTCGAGCTGTCCGGGGGTTCAATTTTCAATCGATCAAACAAAGCCATTGAAAGCTGTTGAGGAGAATTTAAATTGAAAGGTTCTCCAACAAATTCATATATCTTATCCTCAATACCAACCAATTGATCACTTATTTCAACCGACATATCCTTTAAGAATTGAACATCCAAGCCTATCCCCACCATTTCCATGTCGGCTAAAACATCAACCAGAGGCATCTCAAGCTCATGTAACAAGGGAACCGCATTGCGGTCATTTAGTTCTTCTTTTAATTCAGGGATCAATTTCAAAACAACTGATGCATCTGCAGCTGCATAACTTGCGGCTTTTGAGATAGGTACATCAGCCATTGTAATTTGTTTCTTTCCTTTACCGATCAACTCCTCAATTTTAGTCATTTGTATACCCAGTCTGACCCAGGCTAGGTTTTTTAAACCCAAATTGTGCGAATCTGGATTAATCAACCATTCTGCAATCATCGTGTCAAAGGACAATGGTTTTACTCTAAGTCCATATCTTGCCAGAACAACAAAATCATATTTGACATTATGTCCAACCTTTGGGATATTTATATCGCTTAGAGGTGCACGCAGCGCTTTTAATACATCCTGTATTGCAAGTTGTTTATCGTTGCTATTCTTATGTCCTAGCGGAATATAATAACCAGTATCAGGTTCAATCGCTAATGATATACCCACTAAGTTCGCATCCATTTGGTTTGTTGAATCAGTTTCAGTGTCAAATGAAATATGCTCAGCTTGATTTAATTGCTTAACGAGGGTTTCCAATGCCTCACTGGTATTCACGATAATTGTTTGATGAAGTTTTTCTTTTTCATTCAGCCTTAAATTTTTGTTGCTATCATCAATAAAAGGCTGAACAGCTTCTCCAAACATTAATAATTGCTGATTTCCCTTTTGCGTTTGAAGTCCATAATCCTTCAACAAGCCACTTAGACGGTTCATGAGCGAACGAAATTCTAATTCCCTGAATATTTTTTCGACTTGTTCTGGATCAAATTTTTGCGGACGCGCTTGCTCTAAATCAATAGGGATATCTAAATCTGTCACGATCTGTGCTAGTCTTTTGCTTAAGTAGGCATTTTCTCGATCATTTTCCAACTTCGTTCTTATACTTGGTGATAGATCTTCTAAATGCGCATAGATATTATCTAAATCATTATATTTTTCTAGTAAGGTTACTCCTGTTTTATTCCCTATTCCAGAAACCCCCGGGATATTATCAGATGAATCGCCTACTAGAGCTTTATAATCAACGATTTGATCAGGCCTCACACCCATATACTCCTGAACATCATCTGCATAATAATCTTTGGATTCAGAAAGACTTTTTCCTGGCAAATTGATAATAATTCGTTCATCAACAAGTTGCAGAAGATCTCTATCACCTGTGATTATTTTAACGCCCAGTCCTTTTGAAGATTCAATTTTAGATACACTCCCCAAAACATCATCAGCCTCATATCCATCCTTTTCCAACCTAGGAATGTTGAAAGCGTCAACAATTTCTCGGATACGTTCAATCTGTGGACGTAAATCATCGGGCATTTTCTCACGTGTTCCCTTATAATCCGAAAAAAGATCATCACGAAAAGTACGCCCTGTATCAAAAGCCACTGCTAAATAATCAGGGCGCTCTTGTTCTAAAATACGAAACAAAACGCTTGTAAATCCATATACGCCAGCCGTAGGTTCTCCACTTTGAGTAACAAATCTCGAGCCTGCCCCTCGAGTTAAAGCGAAATAGGTACGATACGCTAAAGCATGACCATCAATTAGGTAGAGTACAGGAGGCATAATAATCCTTTCTCGTAGGTATAATTAGAGTTTATCATGGGGTACTTGGCTATGCAAGTTTTAGAATCACTGACCAAATACATCTGGCAGTGAATTTACTTCTTTACATCTTGTAAGCTTGCGCATACGAGGTCAATAGATTTCATCTAATACTATCGAATTAGTTGACAATCTCCCTTGTCCGTGATATTTTTCCTTTACAATGATGCGGGTAAGTCGTTTAGTCGGAGCGATATCAATAATCTGGTTTTTGTTTAGCCCTTTCTCGATCCATTTAGCTAATGAACAGGAACCCAGTGAAACGCGCCAAACCTCTATGATGGTCAAATATATTCAATATGAATGGTATATGCTTCGATGGGGCAGTGACGAGATCGTCTGCCGAATCTTTACGGATCACGAAGGCTTACCAACGGTCAACGAAGCTAGTATTTATTGTGGTACAGAGTTAGCTACTGAATGGTCAATAAGCCCTCCATGTAAAACTTATATGGAAAACGATAAAGAAGTCGTTCAATGCCCTGGACTTTACCTCCTATTATTCTCCGAAATGGAAAAAGAGCGTGAAGTTATCATAGATTTACCGCACCCAACAGCATGGATAAACCTTGATGGATGTTCACCTTCCCCACCCGAGAACCGCTGTCTAGAAATCCCTTCTCTTCTAATAAACGGAGAAGAGCCATTAACTGATCAGAAAATTATTGCGGTGCAAGGAACCATTGCTGGAGAACCCTTCTACTGCGAAGGAGATACTTGCCTGGTTCCCTTAAAAGTAACCACTTTGCAAGGAGTTACTGTTGAATTTTGGGTTGATTCGAGCTATGGAGATTCAAGTGAGAAATTCACCGCTCAAATTCGTGTCATTGATACTGGCGTAGCTGCAGAACCAGACGGTGGTGGTTGGTATGTTGATGTCATCAGTAGTCAATGGCTTGGAGCGCCATTAGCCAGTTGTGCTGGAATTTGGGATGCTTTTCCAAGTGTCGGCACCCCTCCCCGATGGCTTGCGACACCAGATGATTTTCAATTACTAGCTACGGATGACCCTTTGTACTACTTAGCAGGTCGAATAATCTCTCAGGGACTCGTAGATGTATCGGAATGTGCCTCTGGAGGAATATTACCCAATGGATATGCTGATGCATGTGGTCTCGAGAAAGCTCATCCTATTGTAGAAGATTGGCAAAATCAATTTGATCAACGCATCATTGAGGTTGCAAAAGAAACCGGGATTCCTGCGCAACTAATGAAAAATTTGTTTGCGCAAGAAAGTCAATTTTGGCCTGGCGAATTTCGAGTAAAAGATGAATTTGGACTTGGACAAATTACTGACATGGGTGCAGATTCTATATTTTTATGGAATCCAGAATTTTTCAATAGTTTTTGTCCATTAGTGCTTTCCGAAGATGCTTGCAATAATGGATATCTTGGTCTGCAATTGAAAGATCAAGCTATCCTTAGAGGAGCTCTTGCCCTTCAAGCGCGTGCTGACTGTCCAGATTGTCCGACTGGGGTTGATCTAAGCAACACAAATTTCTCTGTATCGCTTTTTGCCAATACATTACAAGCTAACTGCTCACAAGTCAGCCGAACGATCTACACCGCGACTGAATTGATGTCTGGTTCAATCGCCACCTATGAAGATCTCTGGCGTTTCACGATCGCTAATTATCATGTTGGTCCAGGTTGCGTTTCCTATGCGATCCACCAAGCCTGGGAGAATTCAGGGATCCTCACCTGGGAAGAAGTAAAAACTTATTTTACTGATCCATGTAAAAGCGCTGTACCCTATGTCGAGAAAATCACCCAATAAGCATATATATTACAGGCAATTTACTTCGTGACTCCCCCTTCTAAATATTTCAAGATCAAAATATCATTTCGTTAGTGAAGCAGCGATTTTTAAAAACTCATCCCATTCTTCCTGAAAGAAATGTAGCGTGACACTATTTAATTCTAAATGATAGGTGATTTCTCCATCTGGTTCTTCCGCTTTCCACGCAAGCATACTTTCGGTTTCAGCAATCACTTCTGTCTTAGGTTCAAGCAAATCATTCGACATAATCAGCACTCCTTATCAATCATCAGTTAAGGTTTCAAGGAATTCCAGGTTGTTTTCCGTTCGTCCTAGACGTTGCAATATCGCTTCAGTTGCTGTCGTCATATCCATTCCCGCACCCTGTGGTGGAGATGCAACCATTTGATCGTACATACGACGCATTAACCAAACTCGTTGGGTGATATCAGGTCCAAGTAATAATTCTTCTCGGCGCGTTGAAGATCTTTCGATATCAATAGCTGGAAATATTCTTCGTTCCTGCAACCGACGCGAAAGATGTAATTCCATATTTCCAGTTCCCTTGAACTCTTCATAAACAACATCATCCATACGTGATCCCGTATCAACTAAACAAGTTGCGATAATAGTTAATGATCCACCTTCTTCGATATTTCGAGCAGCTCCGAAGAAACGCTTAGGCGGATAGAGCGCTGAAGGATCAATACCACCAGAAAGCGTCCTACCTGAAGGTGTGACCACAAGGTTATAAGCTCTCGCTAAACGGGTTATAGAATCCATCAAAATGACGACATCGCGACCAACTTCAACTTGTCTTTTTGCTCGCTCTAGCGCCATTTCAGCTACACGTACATGAGAGGAAACCGGCTCATCAAAAGTTGATGAAATCACTTCTGCATCTACAGATCGATCCATATCCGTCACTTCTTCTGGTCTTTCACCAATTAACGCTACCATCAGATGAACTTCAGGACATTTTGTAGATATTGAATTAGCAATTTCTTTTAATATCGATGTTTTACCAGCTTTTGGCGGAGAAACGATTAAACCACGTTGCCCACGTCCGATCGGAGTTACCAGGTTTATTAAACGAGTCGCTAAAGTATGTCGATCGGTCTCCAAATCAAATCTCTCATCCGGGAAAATCGGGGTTAAAGATTCAAATTTCAAACGATCCTTGGCGTCATCAGGTAATAAACCATTGACACTTTCTATCTTTAATAATCCATAATGACGTTCCGATTCCCGTGGGGGACGCACGTTTCCGATGACTAAATCGCCGTTGCGTAGATTATAACGTCTAATCTGTGACTGAGAAACATAAATATCATACGGACCCGGACGATATTGACCTGAGCGCAGAAAACCGATTCCCTCGCTCATTATCTCCAGAATTCCACCACGCATCTCTATCCCCTGTTTTTCAGCTTCTGCTTGGCGGATATTTAGAATTAAATCATCCTTCTTTAGACGATTTGCCCCTTGTACATCTAGCTCTTTAGCCATTTTACGGAGTTCAGATAAAGTTACATTCTTCAATTCTAGTACTTTCATAATCACCTTACTTATTTTTGGGTATCATCATATAGAAAGTTTATTAAGATTGTGGTCGATCATCTAGATCAAATAGACATAAGATAAAACGAATAATCTATAGATACTCTTAAATCATAGACTTTCCACCAAATAGGGAATAGAACAGAATTTCCGAAACCACCTATACTTCTTTATTTTAATAATAACTTCCTAAGGATCTGACTATAAACGAAATTTGATACATTACTCTTGTGATACACTAAACAATACACTAGCAAAATCAGAATGGAACGATGTTTAATGCAATTCTCCTCTAACTAACATTTACAGCTATTAGTTCGCCTTCAATTTAATTATTAATTCGAGGAATAACTATTGACTTCAAACGAAGTCCCCTTCCAATTAATGAAATTATAACACATATTATTCATATGTGTAAACTAAGTTCTTATTTTTTTTATTACTTCAAAAGGTGTATCTATTCACTCTATAAAGTTGAATAATTCTCTAATGGTCAGCTCGTTGGTGGAATAGGATCATTGTAATCGATGATTTCTTCATTGCGTTTACGCAAGGTAAATACACCAACAACAATGGGGATTGCTAAGAATATAACACCCAAACATAATGCGCCTATCCCAGACATAAGAGCAGTTTCCGGGTCATTACTACCCGCAATATCAATCTCAGCGCCAGGCACAAAACTGACGATTGCAGCAATCGAACCCCAACACATCCCAAAGAGCCCTGGACAGCCACACATTAACGCAGTAGCCACGGTAGCTATGATGCCAACTGTTTTCTTATCCATGTTCTTTTCTCCTATTTTCAATCGACGGAGTATTTCTAATTTCTTCTAAACTCCTACTTATTTATAGAACTTGTTTATGAAGGGCATTATCAAATTATATCAGTCGTGCCTCGGTAGATATGTACCAATAGACATCCGCAAGCTTCTTGGACAAAACCAAATCATAAATACCGTTATTCTGCTGCATAAGATGATACTATAAAAATCGAAAACGCTTGCGTATATCTTTTTTCATCATTTTGTCCCGTTAAATTTATCATATTCCTCTTTATTTAATCTTAGTTCAGCAGAATCTACCATCTCCTTTATCCTCTCCAGGGTACCATACTTAAACAATAACAAGTAATATACATCTAAAAAAGTCTTGTAATTGTGTAGAAAATAATCTGATAATTCATCCTTGGTTTTTCCATCTGCTATTAATAACATAACTTCCGCCTCTTGATAAGTAACATCATAATCATTACATATTCTTTCTAATATTTCTTTGATCGCCTCTTTGTAATCATCGTCATCATCACTATCGAAATAAAATTCTAGAAAATTGAATTCTTCAAAATCTTCATGTTCTTGATAATCGCCATTACCTCTCATTATTTTATTGTCTCCTCATATTCCTTAGGTTCATAATCTTCGGTTATTATTTCACCAGTAAGCTTATCTCTAGCATAGCTTGATTTGCCAAAATAATAATCCTCATCAAATGGCACTTTATATTTCATAACAATATATGCACCTTCAGCCACTTTATGAGATAGAGCAGATATTGCTTTCAACCATCCGTTTGTATTCTTATACCCTTTGTACCATTCATAAAGAGGACCTTGATGAGGTCTGATAGACCATGCTTTTACATTATTTAATAAATGTTGCTTCGCTCTATTATTCCCATGTGAAGCTTCTCTCTTTAATAATTTTCCTCCACTTACAATATTCGCGGGTACAATTCCTAATGCTTTACAAAAATGTTTTTGAGTTGGATATCTTTCATGAAAATTTAATCCCATCTCACTTATGAATCTCCATGATAATTTGTCATTTATGGCTGGAACAGTACACATTAAATTGGTCTCTAATTTAAATTCGCTCATTAAATCACTGAGTTTGATCTCATAGGCAATTATCTCCGATTCCGCAGAAGATATTTCCTTTATATACGATAGAATTGCCTTACCTACATAATTAGGCACATTTGTCATACTATCTAGCAATTCTGCTTTTTTATATTCCATAGGATGATAACTTGCAATCGTTTCTTTGGATTCGCCTTTACCGATTCCTAACATGATTTTTTTGTAAATTCTTGATGATGGTGATACTACTCTTGTAACTGTGCAACCATGAGCTAATAACATCGCAGTTATTCTTTGCTTTGTAGATCTGATTTTCTTTTTCTCTAAATCGATTATTCTCCAATATGTTCTAGCCTCTCTTTGAATAGAGTCAGGCATATTACTACCCTTCATTCTAAAAGAAGCTGCTAATCGTGCTAATGTTATAGCATCCGCTTTATCGCTTTTACCTTCCACTCTTAATAAAGCTTTAACTCTAAGAGGATTGATAATTATCGCATTCAAGTTATTTAATATCAAAGCATCATAAGCTGGCACATGATAATTCGCAGTTGATTCTAAAACGATAATTTCTGCTCCATGGCTCTTACACTCACTAACCAATAATCTTATTCCAGTTTCACTTTGTTCGAATTCTGTTGTAGTAGCTAATCCTTTATCATGATCATAAAAAGCGGTAACTAGGTATCTTGAATCCACATCAATTCCAACCGTTTTCGTATATTTGTTAAATTGTGTTCTTGCTCCTGCTCCGCTTACTCTCCTGGACATCTTTTCCTCCTTTATTAATTGTAAATAAACGTTTCCAAAATGAAAAAACCTTTAGCAATCTAATACAACAAAATTCAAACAAAGAAAACTAAACTAAAAATCTTAATCTAATCGATTATTTATTTTTTCCCCTTTGAAGCAATTATCTTATGAGCATCTCCTACAATTTGAGTTTGCAAAAACTTTATCGACAATATTTGGTATATAAAATATATATATGCCAAATAATGTGTATATTTGCCAGTATTCCCTTTATTCCCGCAGTGTAAAACATGGATGTCGCCGTTAGTGAGCTTTATTTCAAGCCAATCTTT
>Ga0172375_10008126_pt1 | contig 14181 bp, 11 predicted proteins | sample LakKiv1m_FD_114537 | JGI IMG/M metagenome (GOLD analysis project Ga0172375, IMG submission 114537) | Freshwater microbial communities from Kabuno Bay, South-Kivu, Congo - kab_092012_11.1m | ecosystem: Environmental > Aquatic > Freshwater > Lake | place: Democratic Republic of the Congo... | reverse complement strand
TACGACGGTTTGGAAAGACCCATTGCATCGTCGGCAGCAAGGTCGACTGCCGCACCATGGCTTTCGGCACGTGGGATCAGGTGAAGGCCGAGATGGACGCCACGCTGGCGCTTGCCAAGTCGTGTCCCGGTTTCATGTGGGCGGTCGGCAACCATATTCCGGCCAACGTGTCCGACGAGATGTGTACCCGCTACATTCAGTACCTGAAGGCGCGCTGGCGACGGTAGTGCCCGAGTGCGAAGAACGGCTCAGTGCTATTGTCACGGCCCCGCGGGTTCTGCTATTCTGAAGAATATGGACTCAGCCATTGCCATAAAGGATCTGACGGTTGTGTTTCCGTCGCGGCAGGGAGCGGTCCGCGCCCTGGACGGGCTGACGCTGGACGTCAAACCGGGACAGGTGTTCGGTTTTCTCGGCCCCAATGGCGCCGGCAAGACGACGACGATGCATGTCCTGCTGGGATTCATCAACGCAACGTCGGGCGACGCGCGGCTGTTCGGCGCCAACGTCAGGGAATCCATCGCACGCCAGCGGATCGGGTATTTGTCCGAGAATCCGGACACGTACCGATTCCTGTCCGGGCACGAATTGCTCGTTATGACCGGGCGGCTGTTCGGCCTGGGCGGCAAGCGGCTTCGATCCCGTGTGCAGGAGGTCCTCGACCTGACGGGTATTAGCGCGGTCGCGCATCGGCGAATCGCCACGTATTCCCGGGGCATGATGCAGAGAGCCAATCTGGCCCAGGCACTCGTCAACGATCCGGACCTCGTGATTCTGGACGAGCCGACGGGCGGTCTGGATCCTATCGGGCGCATGGAGATTCGCAAGATCATCATGGATTTAAGGAGCCGCGGCAAAACGGTGTTCTTCTCTTCGCACGAGCTTTCAGAAGTGGAACTGGTCTGCGACCGCCTCGCGATCCTGGCGCGCGGCCGGCTGGTGGCCGAAGGGAAGGCCGCGGAGCTGGTGGCGCCGGGTGAAAGCCTGGAGAAATACTTTATGCGGGTCGTGGCATGACGAAAATACTGACCATCGCTCACATCGTCTGGCTGGAGGTAATCCGGCGGAAGGACGTGTATGTTCTTCTGGTCCTCATGGGGTGCCTGCTCGCCACGCTTGTCTCGCTGAACGTCTTTGGCCTGGGCGGCGTCGTGTCGTATATCCTGCACATCGGACTTCTCATGACCTGGTTGTTCGCCTGGATATTGGCCGTTAACGTCAGCGCCCGGGAACTTCCCCAGGAAGAGGTACGCGGTACCGTTTTTCCATTGCTGGCGAAGCCCGTCACGCGACTGGAGCTGGTGCTGGGTAAGTGGCTCGGAGCCTGGAGTGTCGTCACGGCCGCACTCTTGCTGTTCTATGCCCTGGTCATGGTCGTGGTTCTCGCCCGTGGCGGCTACGCGAGGCCGCTGGTGTTGGCGCAGGGCTTCGCCCTGCACAGTGTGGCCGTTGGCGTGATGGCCGCGTTGGCCATGGCCTTCTCGACCCGGATGAACCACGATGCCGCCGCCTCGCTGAGCTACGTGGTGACCGCCGCCTCGTTCCTGGTGGTCCCCCGCATCCCCGCCTTCATTGCCATCGAGAGCGGGCTGCATGCCAACCTGTTGATGGCACTCTACAATCTGCTTCCTCATTTCGAGGTTTTCGACATGCGCCGGAGGATCAGCTTCGACTACGGACCGACCCCCTGGATCGCCTTCTTCGAGGCGCTCGCCTACGGGCTCGCCCTGATCGTATTCTTACTGACACTGGCTTGGCTGGCCTACCGGCACAAACGTTTCTCGCGGGCGGCGGCCACGAACCTGTGATTGATCGCGACAGGAAGTCCGGTATCTATGATGACCGTTTCACCGAAACTCTGGCCCTGGGTTGTTCTCGGGACAAGCGCCGTGATGGCTTTCTCCTTGTCCTGTGTGCTGGCAACGGCCCGCGCGCGTGAGAGTGGTGTTGAGCCCCGCCTGGCGGAGTTGGAGCGAGTGCTCGGAAACAGCCGGCTGGCGCTCAGCTCCTATTTCATTGAGATGGCAGACGTTTATTTTCACAAGGGAGTCGAGCACGTAGAGAAGCGGGCTTTTGAGAGCGGGTTCTTTCAGGCCCTGTCGAAGGACATCTCGCCGGAACGCGTTGTCCACATGGCCGGGCAGAACGTGAAGGAGATGATGCCCTGGATCTGGCTGGCCATCCGAAGCGATCCCCACAACCTGAATGCCTACCTGGTGGGCGCCTTTCTCCTTTCACGCGAAGTCGGCCGCCCCGACCTCGCCCATGAGCTCCTGCGGGAGGCGCAGTACAACAATCCGAAGAACTACGAAGCGCCTCTTGAGGATGCCCGGGTTTACCTGAAAGAGAAGAACACTCCAGCGGCCAAGCATGCCTTGGACGTGGGGCTCGCTTTCTGGCCCGGCGGCAAGATGCCCCAGGAAGCCAACGCCCGGGAAGACAAGGCCGCCCTGCTTCTGTACCGTGCATTGTTGAACGAGATCGATGGCGAAGACGACGCGGCCATCGCACGTTACCAGGAGATCCTGGGCCTGTTCCCGCAGAGAACCGCACTACAGAATCGGATCGACAGCCTTCGCCACGGTGGCCAACCTTCGGTGTTGGCAACCCGGCTTTGGCATGATACGCTCGTCAATCAAGATAGACAGGGAGGAATCTGCCAGAGTCCGGACCACGCGGAGGAAGACGATAAGGCCCCTTGAGGTCTGGTTCGATTATGTATCTGGAATTCTACAATTTGAGGGAGTTTCCGTTCAACATCACACCGGACCCCCGTTTCCTGTACCTGGCTCCGCACCACAAGGAAGCCTACGACCACCTCATGTACGGAATCAACGGACGGAAGGGCTTTATCGAACTGACGGGAGAGGTCGGATCGGGCAAGACCACCCTGTGCCGCGCCGTGCTCAGCAACTTGGGGAAGGATGTCGAAACGGCACTGATCCTGAATCCCTGCCTTTCCGAAACCCAGCTCCTTCGGGCCATGCTGAACGATTTCGGGCTGGAAGTGCGGGGGCGCGATCGCCTGGCGTATATCGAGAAGCTCAATGAGTTCCTGCTGGAACGAAGCCACGAAGGCACCAACGTGGCACTCGTCATAGACGAAGCCCAGGATCTGTCGCCGCAAGTCATGGAGCAAGTTCGGCTTTTGTCCAATCTGGAGACCGACCAGCAGAAGCTGATTCAGATTGTGCTTTGCGGGCAACCCGAATTGAAGGCGCGCCTAGCCAGGCCGGATCTGCGACAGCTGAGGCAGCGTATCACGGTGCGCTACCACATCCCGCCGTTGACGCTGGAAGACACGGCCATGTACATTAAGCATCGCCTGTGGGTGGCAGGATCCGACGGGAGTGTCGTTTTCGATCCTTCGGCGGTTCGCGAGATCCACAAGTACTCGAAAGGCGGGCCGCGGCTTATCAACGCCGTGTCGGACAATGCGCTATTGGCCGGCTATGTTGCCAGGGCACGAGTGATCGACGCGCGCTGCGCAAAACAGGCGATTCAACAACTCGAGGGGCCGAAATGAGTCTGATACAGGAAGCATTGAAGCGGCAGCAGGAGGACGTCGAAAAAGGGCACCCGGCCGGAACGGCAACTCAGACTGCCGCCGCCAGAGGGGAGCCGCCGTCGGAACGCGTATCGGTCCGCCGTTCGGCTGGGGCTTCACCGACCGCTGAGCCCCCCGCCGCGGCCAAGCCACCTCCCAGCCCCCCTCCGTTGCCGCCGGAAGCGGCTGCCGTACCGTCCAAACGCAACCGCACCGCCTTGTTGGTCATCGCCGCCGTCGTTCTACTCGTCGTTGGCGGCGGCATTTGGCTGACACTCGTCCTGATGAAGCCCAAGAAGCCGGCCACGGCGTTGAATAAGCCGACTACCACAACGACGACCACGATTCCCGCGGCGGCCGTCGCGAAAACCAACAAGACGCCAACGGTAGTCGCTCCGCCCGTCGTGGCCACCGGTACCGTGCCGATCGACATCGTGACCATCGTGACGGTGCCCGATGTCACCGCCACCGGCGTAACCGTTGTTGCACCCCCGGTTCGTCCGCCGACCACGACGAAACCGACGGTCAAGCCGCCGGTCATCTGGCCGTCGCTTACGCTTACCGGGGTGGTGGGAAAAGGAGCCAAAGGTTCCGCACGCATCAATAACGAGATCGTGACGGTCGACGAGCAGATTCAAGGAGTAAGAGTCGTCTCCGTGGGCAACCAGGGCGTGGTACTGGAATACATGGGAGAAACCAAGCACCTGAAGGTGGGAAGTTCTACGCAATAGCCGCCGCCGGTCCAACCTACTTGCCTTTTTTCACGGCCTTATCTTGCTTGTCCTGCTCTTTGCCGGCGGCAGTCTCCTGGTCCGAGGCGCCTTTGATGAGGGTCTCCAGGCATTTGTCGAATTCCGATGCGAGGGTCATGTAGAAGTGACACTTCCTTCCGGTCATGCTCTCCACGTCCTTGCGGAGCTGCCGGTCGTAGGGATTCATGACGACGGTCAATGCGTCCTTGCCGAGAAGTTCAAACACCATCGCGCCCCGTTTCAGCATGAAATCGTTGGACAGAAGAGATGTTGCCTCGGGCTTCAGGTCAAAACACGGCAACGAGATGATCGGCGTGCCACACTCTTTGGACACGAACGCCATGACCTTTTCAAGGCTCTTGAAGGCTCGGCCTTCGAGGACATGCAACACCGACACGGTCGTCGCACTGTCGACGGAGGACATTTCGGTCAGGTCCTGGACAACGCTGGAGTATTCCTCCTGGTTGATTTCCTTCGCTTCGAGGAGATTCCAGGCAAAGGCCAACTCGTCCGGCATGCTGAAACTCATCCGGACACGATCGCCCCCTTTGGGCTTTTCGGCCTGGACCGCCGGCTCGGAGGCCATGCTTTCCGGCGACGGCGCCCCGGCCGGCCCCAGTTTCTCGATGCGCTCAATCAGCGCCTGAACCTTGGCGTCCTCGGCGTAGGGCTTGATGTGGGACACCAACTGGCGCGCTTCGTCAACGTCGTGTTCCTCGAGCAGCACGTCCCCGAGGCGTAACATGTACTCCTTCGCCTTGCTGTGGTCCCCTATCTGCTCGTAGGTGTTCGACAGGGCGTCCAGGGATGCCCGGTCATTGGGAATGGCTTCGAGGATCTGTTCGAAAGCCGCTATGGCGCTCCACACTTCGGCCTCGAGATCTTCCTTTGATTTCTTTTCTGGCTGTCTTGCCATAGTCGCCGCCCGGTTTCGCCTCGCCCGCTTGGTAACTCACTTACGTGTGATAGAACGCCATAGTGTTTATCACTAAAGAAAAACCCGGTCAACAGGAATGGTGGCAGGGTCTGATTTTGCTGGCAGTGCCGCACAAGTTGTGACATCATAATTTATCGGATGAGGGAAGACTGGCGATGGGCAAGAAGCCTTATAGCAGCAAGATTTCCGACATACTTCTGAAGCACAAGATTCTCGAACCGGATGCTCTTCAGGCGGCGGAAGAGGAAGCGCGCACGACGGGCGTCAGGCTGGAGAAATATCTCGTTGAGAAAAAGCTGGTGCGGAGCGACGATATCACCCTCACACTCTCCGAGTACTTGAAGATGCCCCCCATGACGCTGGCGCATTTCAAGCCGAACCCACAAGTGCTGGAAAAGGTTCCGAAGCAGATCCTGACTGGCAGACGCGTGATGCCTCTCGCCCGCGTCGGCAACAACATGACCGTGGCTTTGAGTGATCCCTTTGACCTGATGGCCATCGACGAACTCAGTACGGCAACGGGGCTCTACATCACGCCGCTCGTCGCCTCCGAGAAGGACATCACCGACGCCCTGGAGCGATGTTTTGCACAGCAGGGCGAGGATTTTAAGATGGACGACATTCTGAAGGAGTCGGATTCAGATTTCGAAGTCGACCACGAAAAGATCCAGGAAGACTCAGGCGAGAGCATCGAGCAAATGCTGCAGGGAGCCGAGGGGGCCCCGGTCGTACGAATGGTCAACATGATGCTCCTGGAAGCGCTTCGTACGACGGCCAGCGATATTCACGTCGAGCCGCAGGAGAAGACCCTGGTTCTGCGATATCGGATTGACGGATCGCTGATCGAGAGTCCCAGTCCCCCGAAGAGTCTGCAAGGTGCGATCCTGTCTCGTTTGAAGCTCATGTCGGGCATGGACATCGCTGAACGGCGGGTGCCCCAGGATGGCCGCATCAAGATCCGCGCCTTGGGCCGCGAAGTGGACTTGCGCGTCAACAGTCTGCCGACCATCTGGGGCGAGAAGATCGTTCTCCGCATCCTGGACCGATCCAAACTTTTCGGCAGTCTCAGCGCTCTTGGACTCGATGAGGATGCCTACAAGGGCATGAAGCATGGAATCAGCCAGCCCAACGGCATCATCCTAGTGACCGGGCCCACCGGCAGCGGGAAGACCACGACGCTCTATTCCTGTCTGCAGGAGCTCAACACGCCGGACGTGAACATTATCACGTGCGAAGATCCCGTGGAGTATCAAATCGCAGGACTGAACCAAGTGCAGATCAACTCGTTCGTGGGCCTGACGTTTTCGACTGCTTTGCGCGAAGTGCTCAGGCAAAGCCCCGACATCATCCTCGTGGGTGAGATCCGCGACAGCGAAACGGCGGACATTGCGATCAAGGCCGCCCTCACGGGACACTTGGTGTTGAGTACGCTTCACACGAACGACGCCGCCGGTGCCATCACCCGCCTCATTGACATGGGAATCGAACCGTCGCTGCTCGCCGCCTCATTGATTTTGGCCCAGGCACAACGTCTCGTCAGCCGGCTCTGTACCTGCAAGAAGCCGGTGGACACCCTCCCCGAAAAACTTCTGGAGACGTATCACATTGACCGCAAGATCTTTGACGGTCTCACCGTGTATGGTACGGGTGCCGGATGCCCCAAGTGCCACAATACGGGATACAAAGGCCGGATCGCCATCATGGAAGTGCTCCCCATGAACAGGGAGCTCCGAAACGACGTCATTCGCGGGGCCCCGGTGAAGGAAATCTCCGCGAAGGCCAAAGCCAACGGCATGCTGGGACTCAAGGATGTTGGCCTACGGAAGGTCAAAGAAGGGCTGACCAGCCTGGAAGCCGTACTCGAGGTGACCGGTGGCGACTGAGCAGAAGAGCGAGAAGAAAGCCGTTACAGGGAAGCTTGTCGATCTTCTCATGAAGAAAAGCGGGCTCCAGCAGGAATCCCTCAACGCGGCAGACGAAGAAGCGCGGGCCCAGGGAACCCGGCTGGAGAAATACCTCGTGGATAACAATCTGGTCTCCGGCACCGACATGACCCTCGCATTGTCGGAGTACCTGCAGATGGCGCCCATCAACCTGGTCCATTTCAAGCCCGCCGCCCAACTGCTGGAATCCATTCCGAAGGAGATCCTGACCAAGCATCAAATTGTTCCCTTGGCGCGCACGGGGCGGACGCTCACGGTGGCGATGGCCGATCCGTTCGACATCTTCGCACTCGATGAACTTCACATCCTGACGAGCCTCGACATCACGCCTCTTGTGGCCGGCGAAAAGGAAGTGAGGGCCGTCCTGGAGCGCAACCTGGTCCAGGATGTCGCCGGCCTGGACATGGAAGACATCATGAACCAGGGCGACAACGAGGTGGAAGTAGGGTCGCAACAGGAAGAGGAATCCAAGCAGAGCCTGGAAGAGATGATGGAAAGCGCGGAAGACGCACCGGTTGTCCGCATGGTTAACATGATCTTAATCGAGGCCCTGCGACTCAAGGCCAACGACATTCATATCGAACCCCAGGAAGACCATGTGCGTCTTCGCTACCGGGTCGACGGTATGTTGCTCGAAAGACCGCACCTGGCCAAGAGCCTGCAATCCGCCATCATATCGCGCGTCAAGATCATGGCCGACCTCGATATCGGCGAACAACGCATCCCCCAAGGCGGACGTTTCAGAATCCAGGCGCTGGGCAAGAAGATTGACGTTCGTGTCAGTATTTTGCCGACCATTTTCGGAGGACGAATCGTCATGCGTACGCTGGACAAGAGCGCTCTCTTCCCCAACCTGGCGGCGCTGGGCTTGGACGCCCATGCGTACGAGGGGCTGGAGTATGCCATCGCCCAGCCTCACGGCATCATCCTGGTCACCGGGCCAACGGGCAGCGGCAAGACCACCACGCTTTATTCCTGTCTTCAAGAAGTCAACAAGCCGGACCTCAATGTGGTCACCTGCGAAGACCCTGTCGAGTATCAGCTGCCAGGCATCAATCAGGTACGTATCCACACCGACGTGGGGCTCACGTTCGCGGCCGCGCTCCGTGCCATTCTTCGTCAAGATCCGGACGTAGTCCTCATCGGGGAAATCCGTGACTCCGAAACCTGCGAAATCGCCATCAAGGCGGCGTTGACCGGACATCTTGTGCTGACAACGCTGCACACCAACGATGCGGCAGGCGCCGTAACCCGTCTGCTGGATATGGGGATGGAGCCATTCCTGCTCGCATCCTCCGTGGTCCTGTCTCAAGCGCAGCGGCTCTATCGCAAACTCTGCACAACGTGTAAGAAGGAAGTGGAACCCGATCAGGCCCTGATGGAGATGAACCACGTGCCCGCCGATTTCTTCAAAGATGTGAAGATCTATGGCCCGCAGGGCTGTCCCAAGTGCCACAACACCGGATACTCGGGCCGCGGGTCAATCATGGAGGTGCTCCCGATTGACGACGACATTCGAGCGGCGATCTTGCGACAGGCCATCGGTGCAGAAATACGTGACATTGCCGTAACAAAAGGTATGATTACGTTATTCAATGGAGCTCTTGCCAGGGTCACGGAGGGGCAGACAAGTCTGGATGTGGCGCTAAAGGTGGCCGGCACCGGAGAATAAGGAGGGGTAAGATATGAGTCCCGTTCTACGTTCTGGATCCGCGCCAGCTTCAGCTTCCAGGCCAACGGCAGCGGCGCCCAGGGCCCAAGCTCCCGCCAAAGGTGGCGGGAAACAAATGCAGCGAGTTCCCGGCGCCAACAAGATTGTCGACAAGGAGCTGCCCAGCTTTTCCCGTCAGCTGGCGGCCATGTTGTCGGCCGGTATGCCTATTGTGGCCTCTCTGGAAGCGCTCGAAGACCAGGCGGAGAACCCGAACTTCAAACTGGTGATCGGACGCATCAAGAAGAGCATCGAGAACGGCGCGGCGTTCTCCGAATCGCTGAGGCAATTTCCTTCTGTATTCAACGATCTCTACTGCAACATGGTCCGTGGCGGTGAGACCGGCGGGCAGTTGGCGGAAACCATCGGGCGACTGGCCGGATTTCTCGAGGCCTCCGCGAACCTCAAACGCAAAGTGAAGTCGGCCATGATGTACCCCGTCATCGTCCTGTGCATCGCCATTACCATCGCTATCGGTATGATCATGTTCATCGTGCCCGTGTTCGGCGAGATGTTCGCGTCCTTCGGCGGAAAACTGCCGGGGCCCACCCAGGCGTTGCTGAACATGAGCGGATTCCTGCGCCGCTACGGTATCTTCATCTTGATGGGGGTTATCGGCCTCGTCGTTGCGTTCAAGAAGTGGAAAGCGACCCCGCAGGGCGCCTTCGCCTTGGACCAGTTCTTTCTCAAGGCTCCCGTTTTTGGGGAACTGAACCGGAAGGTGGCCGCGGCGCGTTTTGCCCGTACCTTCGGGCAATTGACGCGAAGCGGCGTGCTGATCCTCAATGCGCTTGAGATCGTGTCGGGAGCCACAGGCAACAAAGTCGCCGGGAAGGTTATCATGGATGCGAGGACCGCAGTCGAGAAGGGCGAACCCCTTTCCAGCGCCATGGTCAATCAGACGGTATTCCCTCTTCTGCTGGTCCGCATGTTGCAGGCTGGCGAAAAGACCGGCAAGATCGATGAAATGATGGACAGCATTGCCGATTTCTATGACGATGAAGTCGAGACGATGCTGGGCGGCCTGACCTCTCTACTGGAACCCCTACTCATGGTCTTCCTCGGTATCATCATCGGCGGCATTGTGCTCTGCATGTTCCTCCCCATTTTCAAGATGGGTGAAGTCGTCGGTGGCGGCGGCGGACAGAAGTAGAGCTCAGAAGCTCTAGGCTGTCTTCCTGGAGAATTTGACAACTCTAAAATCTGAGAATTGGCCTTTACACAGCTACTTTCGCCGTGTACACTCACTCCCCACAGTAGCATTTGCACTTTCTTAGGGGGCGAGCATGGCAAGGATTCTTCTCGTTGATGATGAGCCCAGCATCCTCAGTGTGCTCTCCACCCTTCTCAAGGCTGAGGGCTATGTTGTCGTAGCCGCGCTGGGAGGCGAAAAAGCCAGGGATCTCATCACTTCCTCCGAGGAATTCGACCTCATGATTTCCGACATCCGGATGAGTCCCGTGAACGGGATGGAGCTTCTCAAGCTCGCCCACACGGGGCGCCCCGCCATGGCGGTTATCATGCTCACCGCCTACGGCTCCGTTGAGACCGCGATCGAAGCCCTGAAAATGGGCGCTTTTGACTACATCACAAAACCCTTTAAAGTCGACGAACTGCTCATCACGGTGCAACGTGCTTTGGAATATAACAAGGCGCTCAGCGAAAACGCGGATTTGAAGGCCCAGCTCGGAACGCGATATCAGCTCGAGAGCATCGTCGCCGAGAGCCCCGCTATGCAGAACGTTTGTGAGATGATCAAACGGGTTGCGCCGACTGACACCACCGTCCTGATCTATGGCGAAAGCGGAACCGGCAAGGAACTGGTTGCCAGGGCCATCCACGCCTACAGCCGGCGCAAAGATAAGCAGTTCTTGGCCGTCAACTGTGCCGCACTGCCTGAGCCCCTGCTGGAATCCGAGATGTTCGGTCATGTAAAAGGGGCTTTTACGGGTGCCACGGCGCATAAGGAGGGTCTCTTCGAGGCAGCGACGGGCGGGACGATCTTTCTCGACGAGATCGGTTCCATGCCCTTGAGCATCCAAAGCAAACTGCTTCGGGTGCTCCAGGAGAAGGAAGTACGTCGCGTGGGCAGCAACGAGAACATCCCTATCGACGCACGAGTGCTGGCTGCCACCAACACGAGCCTTGAACAACTTATGGGCGAAGGGAAGTTCCGGGAGGATCTTTACTACCGGCTGAGCGTCATTCCTATCGAGATCAAGCCGCTGCGGGAGCGTACCGAGGACATCCTGCCTCTTGCCTATCACATTTTGCGGAAAGAAAGCGGAAGCCAGACGCCGCCGGTCCTCGATCCCAATGTCTGCGCCATATTGGAATCCTATCCCTGGCCCGGCAATGTGCGCGAGCTTGAAAATGCCATTAAGCATGCCATGACATTTGCGACGGACAATAAGATCACCGCCGCCGTCCTCCCTCCGAAGATCGCGGCCACACCAGTTCGTGCGACGTCATCCGCTGCAGACCAAGTCGGATCTACGAGGGCTAAGTCGCTGAAGGCCTTCATCAGGGCCAAAGAGAAGGAATACCTTGAACAGGTGCTCTCTCATACCGCTGGCGACAAAGAGAAGGCGGCGAAGGCTCTCAAGATAAGCCTCGCCACCCTATACAGGAAGCTTCCTGATTCGCAGGAATGATCCGGCTGTTTTCTTCACTCCGACACCCGTCCTGCATGTCTTCTTCGCAAAAAGAGTCTATTTTTACCGTGTTCAGCTGGTACGCCTTTACTCGTCTCACCTTCTACCTCACTATTGATACAACATTCTCATTTTAGCCTATCTGCAATTCATCCATGTCAATTACCACGTATCTCCAGTCCTACGTGGTGAAATATCCAGCAAAACAAAACATTATCACTTATCACAATTGATAATACATGGCTTAGTTAACTTGGCACGTTCTCTGCTATTCATCAAGACAACCGGGCAAGTTGAAAGCCCACAATAAAGTAGAAGGAGGAGTAAGATGAGGAGAAGCGGTTTCACACTAGTAGAGATCATGATCGTGGTGGCCATCATTGGTTTGCTGGCGGCCATCGCGATACCTTCATTCGTGAAGGCTCGTAACACAGCTCAGCAGAACGCATGTATCAACAACCTGCGTATGATTGATTCCGGAAAGGAGCAGGCTGCTCTGGCCGAACGCTGGGGAGACACCTTCCAGGCGGTCACGACGATCGTCAACCAGTACATCAAAGGTAACACAACTCCGATGTGTCCCGCCGCCGGTAATTACACTTACGGCACACTGCAACAGAATCCGGCATGCGACTTCACCGGCACCACAACCCACAAGATGCCGGTCGCGGCCAACTAGTCGAGTATAGCAGAGTAATGATGAAAAGGGGGACAGCTCATAGAGTTGTCTCCTTTTTCTTTTCTTCACGGTTCACGTGGGGCCTGAGCCGGGGCACCGGCGGCCTTATACACACTCAATCGCTTTTCAAGCTCTGACGTGTTCTCACCACCTCTTTCCCGCGCCAAGTCCAAAGCTCTCTGCGCGTGAAGAATCGCAGCCGCTAGATCCCCCCGGGAAGCATAGGCAGCCGCAAGAACGTCGTGTCCCTTCACGCTGATCCAGCCGGTGCTCTCATTGGCCGCTGTCGCCAATCTCACTGCCCGCGGCGCATCTCGTCGGGAATGATCACCACAGGTTGCCAGGAGCCATGCCATGGAAAGCTTGATATCCGCGTCGTTTGGCGCAAGGCGCAAGGCATTCTCAAAGTGCTCCAAGGCGCCAACGGCATCGCCCCGGGCAGCCATCGCCAGCGCCAGGCGGAACTGAGCGCTGCTATCGCCAGGCGAATGAGTCAGCACCCTGCCCCATTCACGCTCTGCCTCGCCGGTCCGTCCCATTAGCTCCAGAACCACGCCAAGGTTATCGCGCGCCTGTGCGAACAACGGCGCCAGGTCAAGGGCCCGTCGAAAGTACCGTTCTGCGTCCTCGAGCGCACCCTGCCGCTGGCGGAGGGTTCCCATGTTGCTGAGCGCAAGGCTGAGCAGGGTCCCCTTGGCCGCGTCACGGTGAGCCGACGCGGAATCGATGTTGCTGATAACCCGCATGAAGGAGGCCTCTGCTTCCGCAAATCGACCCTTCTGCGCCAACGCGGTCCCCAGTCCAAGATGCCCGCGGTTGTTTGTCGGCTGTTTCGCGACAACATCGCCCCACATGACTTCGTCGGACCGGTAGTCCTGGTTTCGACGTACCGTGCCCGCGATAGCGGCGACTGCAACCACGCCGGCCATCATGCCCCACAACCACGCGCGTCGATCTTCCCGTATCCGCGGGAGCCACCCCGCTCCACTTATGATGTTGTAGCCGCCCACAACGGCCAGAACCACCACCGCGGCCAGCGATAGGTACATCCTGTGCTCAAATATGACATCGTAGACCACGATGATGCTGGACGTGGGAAGCAATACGACAAAGAACCAGGCGCCGAGAAAGCCGGCCGGCCGACGGTGCCACAAGGCCACGGCCGTCACCCCGGCGATGACCGCCATGACAAGCGCAGAACCCCACACGTCCTGCCATCCTCCAACCACGGTCCATCCGTAGTCCAGGCACAGCGGATGGGGCCATGCGGCCAGCCGCAAATAGTAAAGGACGACTTTGAACTGGGTCAGGAGATACGCCACCCTCGAACTCTCACCGGTCAGAGTCATACCCGTTGTCGATGCATACCCGGTTGCCAGCAGCATGAGCAGTCCCAGGAACAGCCAACTGGCGGCAAGGGCGGCGTGGACCTTCCAGCGCTCTCTCAGAAGATGCCGCCATGTCCCCGAAATGAAGACGTAGTCGTAGAGCACCATCATCAGCGGAGCCGTTACCATCACTTCCTTGGCCCCCATCCCCACCCAACAGGCGACAATCGCCGCGTCATACCACCACCGTGCCGCCCCGCCCGTCGCGCCTCGGACGAAACAGTACAGAGTGAGCAGATAGAAGAACCCCATCAACGATTCATACCGCTGGCAAACATACGTGACGCTCTCCGTCTGCAGCGGATGCACGACCCATAGGACCGACGATACCAGCGCCAGCCACGCAGCGCTTCCTTTGTATCGGTTTGCGAACCTCGGAAGCACCAGTGTTCGCCGGACAATGCCCATGAGCAGTAGCCCGCCGAGAATATGAATGGCGACATTCGTGGCACGGAAATCAGCCGGATTGAAGCCGCTGATGGAGTAATTGAGACGAAAGCACATATCGGTCGTCATGCGCAGATGCAGAGTAAAGAGGCGGACCGGGTCAAGACGCTCAATGTGCCGCAT
>Ga0172375_10008123_pt1 | contig 14183 bp, 12 predicted proteins | sample LakKiv1m_FD_114537 | JGI IMG/M metagenome (GOLD analysis project Ga0172375, IMG submission 114537) | Freshwater microbial communities from Kabuno Bay, South-Kivu, Congo - kab_092012_11.1m | ecosystem: Environmental > Aquatic > Freshwater > Lake | place: Democratic Republic of the Congo... | reverse complement strand
GAGTTGATGTACTTGGCGGCCTGGGCGTCGCTCCGGAGGATGCGCCCGCCGAAGCCGATGACCCGGCCCGAGAGGCTGTGGATGGGGAACATCACCCGTCCGGAGAAACGGTCGGCCAGCCGGTCGGTCCGTTCGACGCCCAGCCCGGTCTTGAGGAGGAACTCATCCTTGTAGCCGCTCTTGCGGGCTTCCGAGACGAACGCGTCGCGCTGCCCGGGCGAGTAGCCGAGCTGAAACCGGTCGATGATCTCGCGCCGGAGGCCGCGTTCCTTGAAATAGCTCAGTCCGACGTTCACGCCCTCATCGGTTTCGAGGAGCATCCGGATGAAATATTTACCGGCAAACTCGTTGAGGATCATCATGGACTCCCGGTCGTTCTTTTGCTGCAGCTCCTCGGCCGACTCCTCGGTTTCGACGATATCTATATGGTATTTTTTCGCCAGCCAGCGGAGGGCTTCGGGATAGCTAAGGTGCTCGTGCTCCATCAGGAAGTTGACCGCGTTGCCGCCCTTCCCGCATCCGAAGCACTTGTAGATGCCCCGCGAAGGCGACACGTTGAAGGAGGGTGTCTTCTCGTTGTGGAACGGGCAGAGCCCGACGAAGTTCGACCCGCGTTTGCGGATGTGCACGAAATCGCTCACCACCTCCGTGATCTCGGCGGCCTGGATGATGCGCTCGATGGTGGCGTAGTCGATCATGGCACTAAGGTAGCAAAAAAAGACGGGAGACAAGAGACTAAGAGACTAAGAGACTAAGAGACTAAGAGACCAAGAGACTAAGAGACCAAGAGACTAAGAGACTAAGAGGCTAAGAGACTAAGAGATTAGAGACCAAGAGATCGGAGCGCAGCGAAGATCCCGATTTACCGGGACTGAGAGATGGGGAGATTATTAGTATTATTTTAGTGAGCGGAGGGAAGCGGTGATGAAACGTTTGGTGGTTTTAACCGGTGCGGGCATGAGCGCCGAGAGCGGGTTGAAGACTTTCCGGGAAATGGGAGGTTTATGGGAGGAGTATGCGGTAGCTGACGTGGCCACTCCGGAAGCCTGGGAGCGGGATCCGAAGCTGGTGTTACGGTTCTATAACGAGCGGCGGAAAGCGCTGTTCGATGCCCGGCCGAATGCCGGGCACCTTGAATTGGCTGATCTGGAAAAAACTTTCGATGTCAGGATCATCACGCAGAATGTGGACGACCTGCACGAACGGGCCGGAAGCTCCCATGTGTTGCACCTGCACGGAGAGCTTAAAAAAGCCAGGTCAACCGTTTATCCTTTCCAGATTTACGATCTGCCGGGATGGGAACTGAACTGGGGCGACACCTGCGAGAAAGGATCGCAGTTGAGGCCGCACATCGTCTGGTTCGGTGAGCCGGTTCCGATGCTCGAAAAGGCCATCGGGGAAGTGGAGCATGCAGACCTTTTCGTGATCATCGGCACCAGCATGCAAGTGTATCCCGCTGCCGGGCTGATAGATTATGTACCGCAAAAGGCGCCGGTCTACCTGATCGACCCCAACGAGACCGCCCTGGGTTATAACCGAAGGGTGACATTTATCCGGATGAAGGCCTCGGAAGGGGTGAAGGAGCTGGCACGGATCGTGAAGGGTGATTGGGTACTCGATCAATAGTTTTTGTGACTCATGAATATTCTTGACATTTCTTCAACTCTTGGTCTATTACCCTCCTGTCTATATTCACCATATCACAAAATTCAGGTGACGGGTAAATCTGCCTTCGGACAGGGAATCCAACGATAGCTGGTCAAGCAGATAACCAGCATTTTCCGACCTTGATATCAGTGAGAACAAACCAATTCCTCCAGCTATATTGCTAACAGGAAGCCCCAAACGGTCGGAGGTAATTTCAAAGGATTCCATGTAGTCCCTGAATGATTCGGAAGCCGATGCTACAATAATATCGAAAGAATCGAATTTCCTGTAAATCACACCGACTTTATTGGGTAAAGCCTGGGCTAAAAGGCTCAAGAAAGAGTCACCATTCAGGATTTGAATCAAAGTTGAGGTTTCCTGATTGGCTTCCATGATCTTACCATCATGATTAAAGGATACCCGGGCTGAGACAGCCTCACTGCCCTGTTCGCAGAATTCAAGGTAATTGAACCTAATCGACACCTCGTAGGAAGTATAACCGTATTTATCCTCCCATTTTATCTGAATCGGTTCACCGTGATATAGATTCATCCGAGTATGGTGGCTAGGTGCAGGCAAAAGGATTTCAGGAGGGGTGTAATAGATCTGGCTGGCAGAACAAAAAACCTGGATGCCGGGAATGTTTACAATTAGCCTGACTGTGTAACCATCCGATACATAGTTCCGGAGACTACCGTTGAGGCAATACAGCAAGTTGGGTGATTCTATAAAAATGCCAGGCTTCTTACCGGGTCCGATCATTGGAATAAATGAGGCATACTTTACTGGCCATCCCAAGTCGGATACGACCTCGATGTAAACTTCGGCATTGTCAAAGTATAGTAGGGATGCATCCCTGGCCATAACTGATGCAGATTCCTTGCCGCTGAAGGATCGGGTCAGGTTCACATAATGCATGGTATCATCCGGATTGATCAAGGCATAAACTACCGGCAAGGACTCACCTGTAGTGTTGACATCCAGCTGATCGACGCAACCGGGGAGCACGACTGCCAAACCTGGCAATAAAAGAAGACCTGCGATAATAAACCGGTTACTCATCCTTGATGCATCTTACGTAGAAAGCATAATCCTTGGCCTGGACGGATCTTTGGATGCCACCGGAAAAGCGTCTTACCGTACGGACCCACACACAGCTTCCGGATTGAGTTGAACTCCAGAAGCCGGTTTCCGCATCCAATCCAAAGAAGCCCTGATTTGCTGTCAGCAAGCCAAACAGGCCTGCTTCGAATCCTGACTGTCCATCGGTTTTAAGATAGGTACCTGCCGGATCGCCACGATCCGGCGAAACGGATTCCAGCATATCTGGAAGGAGCCCTAATGCGGATTCAAGTTCCATCCATTCTGAATCGCCGGGTATATGCCAACCCTCCGGGCAAACACCTTTTGCGGGCTCAGTGGAATCATAGTTAACTGCTTCAGGCCAGCAGTATAATCCTCCGTAGAGCTTCCGGTTTGAAGATTGATCCTGATAGACAAACATCTCTGGTATATTGTTATCACTGGGAAAACCGCCGCTGCTTTTTAATTCACCATAATCCAGATTTTCGGCCATCCACCAACGGTTCCCGATCAGAACGATAGGATACTCATGGTTGTTCCGGGGGTCCAACAGACAGGAATACAAATTGGCTGTATTGATTACCTGAATCGTTTTACTTGCTTTTGCGGATGCGGAATCGGTATCGATGACCTCCATGGTGATGGTTGATTGTCCGGGTAAATCGAATACATGTGAACAGGTTACAGAAGAACCGAAATCCGTATCCCAGATCCCATCCGAATTAAAATCCCACCGAAAACGAAGAAAATCGATATGATCTTCATAATCCCATGATAATGAACCATCCAGCACAACTGATCCTGAAAGGCTGGTTTTTTTCATCGATAGTTTGAGATAGGGAAGAGGTGTTTCGTTTTCGTCATTGACAACGACCAGGTTTTGTAAGATAACTGATTTTCCCAAGGGGTCGATGGCTTCAGCCCTGACCGTATAAATGCCGGCTACCATGTACTTCCAGATAATTTCACGGTCATAATTAAAATCAGTTTCCCATTCACCGTCGCCGTTTAGGTCCCATCGGAATTTTAATGAGTATACCGGATTCTCAGCATCGGAACAACTTTCAGCGGTAAATAGAAAATGAGTATGAAGCGTACCCTCCTGCGGTGTCACAGCAAGTTGACATACAGGTGGCTGGTTCTTTTCACAACCGGTTGCAAACGAAACCAGCAAAAGAAACCAGAATATTTTAGACCTGATCATTTGCATACATACTTGAAACCAAGTACAGGTAAAACCGGAAGTTGATATTGAATCCGATAATTGGAGACATCAAAATAAAACAGATTATGCCGGTTATACGTGTTGTACAAACTGAAGCTTAACTCCATGAAGCCATGTCGTTTGACCGGAACAGTGCGCTTCACAGTGAAATCAAGCCTGTGGTAAACGGGAAGTCGGGCCGAGTTTAGTTCCCCGAAGAGGAGACCATAGGTATAATACTCATTCAACACGTCATCTGCCCCATAATTCCCGAAATCGATCTTGCCGTAATAACTGGTCACGGGTGTATAAGGAAATCCCGTTCCCAGGCTGAACCGGGCATTCAGTTCCCAGGGGGAATTTGCCCGGCCCAGGTAGTAGCTGACCAGGAGGTTTACGTTATGCCTTCGGTCGTAGTGAGGGTAATAAAATTGCATTCCGTCGAACTTACTGACGAATGCCAGGGAATAACCCAACTGTGAGTAGAACTTCTGAGAGGAATACTTAATGAGCATATCGGTTCCATAAGCCCAGCCTTTCTCGGCGAGGAACGAAGCCGTGTAAATATCCGGCACTGATGAGTGTAATGTGTTCGTGGAAAAGCGTTTGTTTCTGTTATACGTAATGGTTTGCGGAAAATACTTAGTATAAAACTCACAATTAACCTGCAAGGATTCCACAGGTTCGGTATCTATGCCGGCAACCAGATGCCATGCTGTTTGAATACTGTTGTTTGCCTGATAAATACCGAAACTCTGAGCTATGGTTTGCGGCTCAAGAATAAAGCCGGTGAAGTAGTTGACCACATCCTGATCGGATTTGACGCTCACCAGGTTTTGCGAGTAATAGCCCAGGGCGCCCTTGAGCCTGAACTTATCGGTTACGTTGATCTTACAGCCCAGCCGAGGTTCGGGGATCATAATCCCGGCAGTGGCATAGTAAGATCCACGTATGCCGATTTCAAGAATGATCCGCCGCATCATCAATTGGTACTTGAGGTAAACCGCCATGTCGGTGGTGTACATGTCTTCCTCAAGAGTATACCCGTAAAGGTTCTCATAATCGAGAAAGGAACTCATACCCATGGTCTCCAATCCTATTTTCAGCTCGCTGGGACCGAAAAAATTTATCGATTCAATTAAAAACCTGAACGATTCAATCTGGCTGGACCGGGCAGGCAAGTCGCTCTCCTGCCAGTTGATTTCATAGGATGAGTAGTTCAGGGCTGATCGGATCAACCCGTCGGAATGATTGGGCACAATGACCACGTTGCAGCCCAGCCCGTAATTAGTCCAATTATACGCAAGGGCAGTGTCTAAACTAACCTGGTCGGAGAATCTGAAGCCTGTAAAACTGATCTTGCTGCCGTTTGAACCCGATTTGGTCAGTTTTCCGAACAGGTCGGTGAATCCGTAAGGCAAACCCGTGCTTCCCGTATATGGATAAATGACGGGCGCAATAGATCTGATCAGGCTGGTTTTACCCGAAAATAGAAATGTTGAGTTTTTAAAGAAACCGTTTTTACTGAGCGGTCCCTCTATCTCCCCGTTCAGACCCAGCGTGCTCAGGGAGATTTTCCCCGATATTCTGGTGAGGCTCCCGTCACGCGTTTTTGTATCCATAACTGATGAGATCCTTCCTCCCAGGTCGGAGGGAAAGCCTCCGGAGTAAACCGATACCGACTGCAGTATATCGGAATCGACCACCGAAAAGAGGCTCAGTGAGTGGAAAGGATTGTACACCGGAATACCGTCCAGCAAAAAGCTGTTCTGGACTTCGGATCCTCCACGGATATATAATTGCCCTCCCTGTTCACCACTGTGGACAAAGCCGGGAAGTGTTTGCAGATACTGGGACAGATCAGGCTCGGCCCCAATCTGCGGTATCCTCTTCAATTCCCTGGGAGTAACCTGTTGCAGGGAAACCTGAACCTGGGATTTCTTCTGGTTTCCGGCAGCACTGACTACCACTTCGTTGATCGTTTTGACGGAGGGTCTTAGATAGACACTGAGGGTTCTGATTTCTCCGGGCTGCAAATCCAGTCTGACTGTATCGGACGTCAAACCCACTAAGCTTAAAACCAATGTGTACGGTCCGGATTCGAGCCGGGAAAAATGGAAATATCCGTTCTCATCCGTGGCCATCCCAAGGGTTGTGCCGATGACCTGGACGTTGCATAAAAAGAGGGATTCCCCGGTTACTTTTGCGTAAACATTCCCCCGGATAGTACTAACCTGGCCCAAAACTTTGCTGTTTATCAGCAATGAAATCAGAAGTACCGGCCAAAGAACTGACAGAATCCGGATGAAGCGCAGTTTATTCATACCAGGAAACGGCTTGAAAATTCAGATGTTTGACGTACTTGTTTTTTGAAAGAGCAACATACCAGTAAGGCAACATATAGATTGATCCGAGTGATTTCCAGTGAACCGAAGAAAAGATTCCTTTCCCGCCATTGATATTGGTGATCGGCTGAGCGGCCTGATATTTCAGATCCGAACTGTACAGGGTGTTCTGATAGTCAAAGAGCACTTCATCGCCCAAAATCAATCGAAAATCATACGGTTTTTCCCTGGCATAACGCTTGACACCGGGCATGGATTCGATGCTGTTACCGATATATTGCATAACATCAGGACGGTCGAGACTCAAAAGTTTAGTCGCTCCAGCTGCTTTTGATTCGTTGGTAAGTGTATGTTTGAAAAGGGGTATCCGGCGGTAGACGGTGTCAGTATCCGTTACTTCCACAAAGCTGAAGAACATCTCGGTCTGATAAAAGTAAACAGAATCGAGACTTTGTACGGTAACGCTCGAATAAGTATTATCGATTTGATAACGAAGGTCATCAGCGGCAATGGTGTAACAGGAAGCGGTGATGGTTTTGCCGGTTGCGTGATTGATGACAAAGAGACGGTATTTGAATCCGGGATCAATTATCCGGGTTGATGAATAAATGGTATTCTTTCCTGTTGCAGACAATCCCTGATCGATACCGGCAAAAGGATCGGGAAAAAATTGGATTGGATGGTCGATTCTTCCTTTTTCGTTCCATTTTTCGACCCATACTTCCAGCGGTTCTTCGAAACCTGCCAGGTCGGGATCACAGATGACACTGTCGAGTAATTCTCCATCGGAATTCAATACCGAACGCGTTATTCTGACATATTGCACCGAATCCTGCGGATTCAGGAGCCCATACACGATCACCTCCTCCTGATATGCCTTGTTGATCTCGAAATCAGGCTGGCAGCCGGGCAAAAATACGCCGCAGATCAGGTTTAGAAGGAAAGCCTTTCGTACACCAGACCTTAAAAAGTTTGTCCATATACAGTTCTGTTTAACCATGCTAAATAGAGGTCCTGTTAATAAATGCCTTAACAAATGTCTCAACTTTATCCAGATCCTCCTTTAAAGGAATGCAACAATTGCATAAACGATAATCTTTATCCATCACAGCAAGGAATGGTGAACCGGCTGAACATGCAGGAATATTTAGGTCAGAATCTTTTAGGTTGACCAACGATGTTTCCAGATGTATTTCTTTGAAATATACAATGATACTTCTAAAGTTCATGAAGGAGCAAACCACTATCAGGTCATTGCTGCAAATGGCAGGATACTTAGTCCTTAGTAAATCCAAAATATCGCCATAACAAGCACTGCAATGGGTTTGCTCGAGATACAATATGATCTTCTCCTGGCCATTATACAAGTCCCTCATGAAGCAACTGTTTCCAAGAGGGTCCTCAAAAGCCAGTGACCCGTACAATTGAAATCCATTGGTCAAATATTCCAGGTATTGAAAACTATTGCGCAGGGTGTCTTTTGTTTTAATTTCTTTTAAAGTAGCTGTGTAGGCTTTATCTTTATTCTTCCATGCTGTGCGGGAAGAAAGGTATTGATATAAACATAATCCTGTCGTTACTAACAGGACAAGAATAATCATGTTACAGATTCTATTCTTCATTTGATTTGACATGAAGAAAAATAAGTATTGGGTTGTCAATGATGCCTTTGTTCATTATTTGGTGGATTATAGTATCCGATTGCATCCTGTCTATAATGTGAAGAGAATCAGTTGGTGTTTCAATGAACTTTTTGGCTGACATTACGGTTACAACCTGACACAACAAACTATCATTCAACCTAAATGCAGGCCAAATCGGATAGCCGAAGGGATCCGGATTCTGAAATCCATAAACGTGCACATAGGGATTATTGACCGGTTCCAGCAAAATCAAATTACTATTTGATTTGTCGTAAACGTAATTAAAAAAAAGTCTGTTGATTATGGCATCAATAAAGAGGTATTGATTGGTTTCGATGAAATTCGCTATTTCAAAAGTGGTTTTGTCCGAATCGATAGGCGGCCCTGCTAACATTTCTTTTATTCGGACTCTTTTTTCATCGATGGTATAAACAATATTATTGTCAGCGGTAAAAAGGAACAAGGAATCATCCTGTTTGTAAAAAGTATGATATTTTATTGGAATATATCCACCGTTCGTAATAACATTGATTTTATCTCTAAAATGGAAGGATGATTGATATAACCCGAAAGTATCAATAATTCTGACTAAGAAATTCTTACCAGATTTTAAACAAGGCCTGAAAACGCAAATATTATCTTCTAAAAATGTCAGGCTAGTCGGATAATCCCTGGCAGGTAATTGTAAAAGGATTTTTCCAGCTAAATTATATATACCAATTTCTTGACTTAAATTATCCAGGATGATAATCCGGTCATTATCAAACTGAGCGGCACTCTGAATTTCCCGAGGAAAGATCTTTCTCGTCCTATCTGCCTGGATGACTGATATAAAATCACCATGGTTGTTAAAAACGAAAACCCTGTTCAGTCTACGGTCATGAATAACTATGTGATTATTAATAAAAAAAACAGATTTAATTTGAGAAAGTAATGATATATCGGAAGTTTGCAGAAATACATAATGAATGCTGTCAAAGAACTGATCATAGCTGATAACCACCGGTTGAAGTGTGTCAGAAAGCGAAAGAGTGGAATACACCTTTTCCGTATTGCTTGTTTTGCATTGCTGAAAAGCAAAAACTAATAAAAACAGAAATGTAAAATCAAGGACGATCACAAAGATATTTGTTAATCTTTTACACATCTCAATGCAGTAGAAGTAGTATTATGAATAACCATGGTCGTATCATAAAAGACATAATGATCTCCTAAATCGCAGATTAAGAAGCCAAAAGTGGGATCCTTAGGAATCGGGATATGTATGTTAATTACATAGAATAGCTTGACGAGAGTGTTGCACCGAGTTAAGAATCGCTTTTTTGTAGACCAACAAGAACCAGTCACATCAAGTCCGTCGAAATATGCTGTATATGGTGGATCTCGAGGAGCAGTACTGTGGTGACCTGAAAACTGAAGGTTGAAACCTGATAATCCGTCGGGGCCGTAATAGTCGACCACAAACTGCAGGGGAGCCATTATGTTTATGGATTGCCAATCGCTGAGCGTGGGCACTCTCCAACCTTCGGGACAGATACCTCGGTTGATCGTGTCATAGGTATAGTTCATCATTTCCTCCCAACTATACATTCCTCCGCAGACCGGGACATGCGACGGATCGTTGTCATAGGCGTAATACTCGACCACTCCATTGTTGGTCTGAGGTTCGCTGCTGTGGATCCGGATTCCATAACGAAGGTTTTCAGACATCCACCATTTTCCGCCCAGTTTCACAGTACGGTAATGTTGCTGGTCGCGGGAATCAACAAAAACGGAATCCGGGACCGGCTCGTAGAGGTAGATCGAATCCGATACCGTGTCTGTCAAATCATCTTGATCCTGTACTTCTAAGCGGATTCGGGCAGTGCCTGTTTCGGTAAAAATGTGATTGATAATTCTATCGGTGCTAAAATTGGAATCCCACTGACCGTCAGAGTTGAAATCCCACCTGCATTTCAATGTCATCGGGTCTCCATCGGGATCATTGGATTCTGTAGCATCGAAAGTGAATACCCTTCCCGTAAAACCCATGTGTGTACTGACATCAAACTGCGCAATCGGAGAGATTGTCTCTTTTTTACAAGATGACAATAAGGGCACAAGTAATAACAAATTGATATATACTAAAAAAAGAGATTTTATTAAGTTATCGTGTCTTTGCATATAGCAATAAATACAATAGTATAAAGATACGGAGCTTCCTAAATTAAATTAAGCCCAAGGGGAAACGAATTGTTCCCCTTGGGCTTAATTCTTATCTTGACAAGGCCGGATCAGGTAATGTGTCTGGTATCGGACCCAGAAGACACATCCAAGGTCTTTCAAGTACATCACAATACCATACAGTACACGTTGATCCTTGTTGAGCAATAAACACACAATCAATCTCTGGTCCTAAACAGGTCCATTTACCTTCGGCTAGTTGCCAGCAATATGTACCTTCAACCGGTTTGTACCAGCTATCATAATACCCACCATACATCAAGCAGGTTGGTTCGGATTTTGACGGGGTTGAGACCGTAAACGCCAAGGCAAGAAAACCAAGCATGCATATCAGTGGAAACTTGGTCTTTGTAAAATTAATAAAATTAATCATATTAAAAATATTTAAATCTATCCTACTCTATTCAGGCTTTTCGGAATGCGCCTTGCAGCAACCGGGTGATCGGTCCAGGATAGCTGCATCTAAACAAAGAACTTGTTCATTGTTGATATCTAAGTTATGATGATAAAGAAGGCGGTTGTGCCGTACATGTACGGTATTTTATTAAAAATGAAGGTTTTTATTAATTGATTGATCTGTAGATGTTTACCCCCCCCCATTTATACAAGAAAGAATTCCTTCTTACCGTAAATTCACGGCAAAATCACTTTTTTTTGGTTGTTCGAAGTGAGGTTTTTAACTTTGAATAGCTATCGTTCCCCATAACGACCAAACAAACTGATTATGAACACTAAAAATCAAATCAGCCTGATCTGTCAGTTTCTTAAAACCTGGCGAAGTTCCAGGCATATCTCCCAGGAATCGGTTCGCCACATTACCGGCATCGATGTCAGCAATTATGAGAATGGTAGGAGTGAGCCGGGTTTCCATAACTTGCAGGTGTTGTGCGATTTTTATGGAATTTCACTTAAGTGGTTGATCCAGATCACAGAAGAAACCGACTCCGGGTTGGTAAGTCTGAAAGAGTACCTGCAAAAAGCCATGACTCGTGAATAGTGACTCGTGACAAGTGACAGGGTATCAGCTCTATGGTATCAGATACGGGATTCTGGATATCAGATATATCCAGCATCATCTGCCAATCTATGGTCTCTTGTCTCTAGTCTCTTGGTCTCTTGGTCTCTTGGTTTCTAGTCTCTCGTCTTCCGTCTCCCTCACCGTAAACCTCCCCACTTTCCACAGCACTTTCTCTCCTGTGAATTTCCAGTAATAGAGCCCCGGGGTGAGATCGATTATCAGGCTGAAAGGGCTGTCGCCGAGTTTTTCCCATGCGGTCCGCGGGAATCCCTGGTTATCGAGGATGGTGAATGAATGGGATTGGCCCGGCTCGGGTGACCAGGTGATCCGAAGGGTGTCGCCCGGATGGAAGATCCTGTCGTTTGAAGGGCCTTCCGGCAACGGGTTACCGGCTTCGCGGAAAGTGGCGCTCACCAGGCTTTCCAGGTCCGGATCGGGGATGAAAGCCTGGGCATAGACGAAAATGTCGAGGGTGGTATCCATAACCACCTGGGTATCCTGGGGGGTTGAAACGATCGTTGGCGCACTTTCGGGGTGTTTATCCCGGAAGAGCTGGATGATCCAGGCAAGGAGGACGACGGCGGCGAGGGAGGCGATGAGGCGGAGGATGCGCGACGCGTGATTCGTGACTCGTGACTCGTGATTCGTGACTCGGGACTCGGGGATATCATCGAGCAGGTCGGTGAGGGCCATGATCTCGGCGCGGCAATGCCCGCAATTTTCAACGTGGATGCGGAGCTCGTCCGGCAGGTCGTCGCGCTGGTGACGGAGGTACTCGGCGTAAACGGCCAGGCCGTTCTCGTCGAGGTGGTTCCCGGCATCCGGGCCGTCATGATATGTTTTTTGTTCTTTCATCCCGGTATATAGATGCGATCCTCAGCCGACAATGGAGAGAAGTTAGGCATTATTTTTTTCATTTTCCGTTTTCTCGATCAGAATGAGCAGGGTGTCAAGGGTATAAGCCGATCTCGGGGGATTGCCGTTCATGAGCCTGATGATCTCCTCGATACGGCTGGTGAACCATTTTCGGATGGCGTCGGGGGTGCGGTTGCGGGTGTCGAGGCGGGCCAGGGCCTCGCTCAGGATGGCCAGTTTCTCCTTTCTTTTCTTTCGGCGCGCCCCGTCGAGGATCCGGATCAGTTGTTTCCGGACAGCCGGGCCGGGATCTTTTTCAAAGCGGCCCAGTTCTTCGGGCCTGATGCTGGCATCGGCCAGGACGCGGAGGGTCAGCCAGATGGCGGGCTCATCGCGGCCGAAGAGCCGGATGGCGCGCCGGAGCCGCTCGAGTTCCTCGCCGAAAAGGAGCCGGTCGGTGATGCTGTCGGGTTCGGTCTGTTCAAAAATATCCGGCTGGGGTTCCGTGATCACGCGGGCTTTCCTGAACTCCTCGAGGCAGAGGTTCCGGATGACCACGGAGAAATAGGTGCGGAAGCGGCACTTGTAATTATATCTCTCGCAGATCCTGGGGAGCCGCTCGACCAGCTTGCGGTTCACCTCCTGGACCAGGTCGGGCATGTCGCGCCTGGGAAGGTAGCCCTGGTAGGCGAGGCTCTTGACGATAACGCGGATGACGGGCTGATATTCCAGCAGGAGTTTCCGGGGATTTTCCCGGAGGAGTTTGATATCGTGCTCGTTTTGCAGCACCCGGGCTAATCTACCGCATCGAACAGGTATGAATTATTGGCCCGGAGCCTGGCATCGGCCCCGAGAGTGTACCGCGATTCGGTCTCCTGTTCCGGGAACATATCCTGCTGGACGGCCCGGTTCCGGCGCTTGTAAGCCGGTATCCGCTCCAGGTCGTCGATGAGGTCCGGGTTGTTGAGTGCATGGTAATTGAACTGCTTCAGGCGTTCGATCTTGATGCGTTCTTCTTCCGGGTCCTTTGGGGCCGGGCGGGTGAACAGGATGGAATCAGCGACCGGCTGGGCCGGGCCGGGAGTCAGGTCGGGCTCGGGTATCAGCGCGGGGGCCGGGGCGGGGGTTGCCGGCGGGGTCACTTCCGTTATCCGGGGCTCCGGGGTTGTACCAATGCGTGATTTCGGCGCCGGCCGGGGTGAGGGGGCCGGGGGGGCGGCCAATAACGGATTCAGTGGAAGTGTCTCGTGCTTCGGGGGGGTGAGGCTGAGCCAGTCGGGGATGGCTTCATCCCGGAACCCGGTGGCAATGAGGGTGATCCGGATCTCGTCGGTAAGGGCATCATCGGTGCAGGTTCCCCAGATCACGTTGACCATGCCCCCCACCCGTTCCATGATGGTATCGGTGATGATGCCTACCTCATCCACCGTGATCTCGTCGCGCCCCGAAGTGATGTTCAGGAGCACCCGGCTGGCACCCCGTATGTCGTTGCTGTTCAGCAGGGGTGAATGGATGGTTTCGTCGATGACGTTCCGGGCACGGTCGAATCCCCTGGCCGTGGACGATCCCATAAAGGCTATGCCTCCATTCAGCATCACCGACTGCACATCGGCAAAGTCCACATTGATATAACCGTGGACGGTGATGATCTCGGCGATTCCCTTGACCGCCAGGGTGAGGATGTCATCGGCTTTCTTGAAGGCTTCATTCAGCGTAAATCTTCCATAAATCTCACGGAGCTTCTCATTGTGGATGATCAGCAGGGCATCCACCTCTTCTTTCAGCCGTTTGACTCCCTGCAGGGCCTGGTGCTGGCGCGGGGGACCCTCTATGCTGAACGGCAGGGTAACCACTCCCACCGTCAGGATATTCAGTTCCCTGCAGGCCCGGGCAATGACCGGGGCGGCACCGGTGCCGGTGCCCTTGCCCATGCCGGCCACGATGAAGGCCATCCGGGTGTTTCGCTGGAGGAGTTCCGATATTTCCGTGATATTCTCGATGGCAGCCTGCTCGCCCACATCCGAGCGGTTGCCCGCACCGCGCCCTTCAGTCAGGGTGGCGCCAAGCTGGATCTTCTTCCCGACCGGGCTGGCCATCAGGGCCTGGCTGTCGGTGTTGACCACCAGAAAATCAACATCCCGGATCCCTTCGCGGTACATGCGGTT
>Ga0172375_10008121_pt1 | contig 14184 bp, 18 predicted proteins | sample LakKiv1m_FD_114537 | JGI IMG/M metagenome (GOLD analysis project Ga0172375, IMG submission 114537) | Freshwater microbial communities from Kabuno Bay, South-Kivu, Congo - kab_092012_11.1m | ecosystem: Environmental > Aquatic > Freshwater > Lake | place: Democratic Republic of the Congo... | reverse complement strand
CGCAGCCGTCCCTCCCTTGGGGGGCCGAGGCGGTGGTCCAAAAGACCCTCGCGGGATGGTAGGCAGTCCCCCTGAATGGGGCTGGTGCCCTCGGATGATAGGCCCCTCAGTGAACCCAGCCTCTCCCCGACGAGGCCACAGAAGGTACAGGCCAAAGGAGCCTACCACCAACAGACCTACCAGGTACAGCATCACGCCTCCTCTGGCTTCTTCCAACCCTTGGGGTCGAACTCGAACACCACGTCGATCTGCCCGTCATGTACCTGGACAGAGATGACCTTCGCGATGACCACCTTGCCCTTGTCGTCCTTCAAGGGCATCGTGTCCGGGAAGTTCGCCACAATGTCCTCCAGGGACTCCGCCGTGTAGTCCAAGTCCCCTGTCTCCTGTCGCTTGGCAATGGTCGTCAGCACCCGGCACCAGGGCTCATGGGGCCAGGTGCATTTGGTACATGCCCGGGCATGGGTCGGAGCTTCACACCGGGGGCACTTCTTCGGAGTCAAGGGGATCACATTCGACATCGGGGCAGCCTCCTCATCGGAGGATGTTACCCCCGTGGGGAAATCAGAAGTGCCACTCCCGCCGCATCTCCGCAGAGATGGCAGCAACAGTTGCAGCACTGTGAGCCCCGGCAAAAACGATAAGCTCGCAAATATCCCCACCGAAAGGGAGGGTCGTTCCGTTGTTGCGGGCACCCATATTCAGCACCCAGTTCCCAAAAGTGCCCGTGTTTTCGTTGACCACAGGGTTGGTTGCTGCGGCGGGACTCCCGTTCACATAGGGCGTCACCTCAGACGCAGCAGCCTGGGTGAAATCCAAAACACTGGCACCCACCGAATAACCCGTGAAAGCACTTGTAGTAATCCTGACATTCAAGCCCACATCTCCACGGACTGCAAACTCCCAGTCCCCTACAACGTTCACACGCCGATAAACCCCGGGAGCACCTGGGTATCCCGCGTTGTTCAGGTCGATACCACCCTCTAAAACCACGGAGGTACCCCCGGGTGAACTGGTAACGGCATAGACGGTAACCGCCGGATAGGCTGTCCAGTTTTGTGCCGCGAGGTAAAGGCAATCATTGACACCATCGAACCGGAGAGCATTCCGCACAGTCGCGATGCCCCGCTTAACCAACGGTTGCTTCGTCGCATCCCCGGTCCAAGTTTTGTTTGCAAGGTCAACGACACTTGCCACAGCAGCACCGTCAACACCAGGCGTATACCGAGACGACAACCACAAGAGAGGCTTTCCTGCTTGTCTACGGGAGGCCATGTCCAACTGAGCCATGTGCAACCCCCACTAGGCGTAGTCAACCGCCATCGTGCAGAGAATCTTGTTGACGACGCTCTTGTAGACGCCCTCTATGATGCTGATCTTCCCATTCCCGGTGGCGGGTTGGGGCCGGGCCGCATTGGGGAAGGCAAAGACCCCGTTGTAGGATACGATGGATCCCGTGCCCGACGCACCATTCTGGAAGAACTTGATCCGATAGGTCCGACCATCGACCAGGTTCGTCGGACTGTTCAACGTGTAGGACGTATCCGCCATAGCGAACTCGAAGTTGCTCCCCTGGGATCCATCACAATCGAGGGTGCCCGCATTGTTCGTCATCCCAACCCAAGCAGATGCCTCTGCACCCTGACAGACTACTCGATATGACATGGCTTACACTCCTACCGGGAGGGTGTACGACTTGAACGTAGCACCCGACCCTGTACTGGTGCTCTTGTAATCCAACCGGCATGTGGTTGCATCTACCCGAACCGCCTGGATCAAAATCCCCGGAAAGACGCTGCTCTCCTGTCCTGCCAAGGTACAAAGGGCCTCTACAGACCCGTCCCCCCAGGCGAGATAGATGTTGCCCACCATGAACCGGGTCGCATCCCGATAGATGCTGAAGGTCCCGACATGCCCATAGGACCCCGTCGTCAGGAACGTAATGCCCGTAGACACCCAGCCAGCTTGGTTGTCCAATAGGTTCGCCAACTTCAACGTGGGAGCCGTGAGAGCATCGATCTTCGTCTTGTCGGTTCCCGACATCAACCCTGAGTTGCCCCCAGCTATGGCGTTGGCAATCACATCGGATCCACCCGTGACGTGTGACGTAGCATGTACCACACCCGAGGACTTCAGCAGCGTGAACGCCGTCGCGTCGAAAATGTAGGCGTAGTTCTCATAGACCGAACCCTCGCCCTTCACGACCCGGAGTTCCCCATCCGCCGCAGGCACCAGGGCGATGGTCCCTGCCGCATCGGCGAAGTACAGGGGCTTGCTCTGGTCGGTCACGTCCGTCAGTGGGGAGTACAGGGTGGCACTGGCATGGGCGATGAGCCAGGTACGAATCGGAGGGAAGCCTCCACTGGCCGAAACGATCCGCTTCCACCCGGTGCCGTTGTACTCCGCGATGTCCCCCGCGACCAGGGCATCAGAGCCAGGTAACACAGGTGTACCTGCATCCGTAGCCCACACACTCCACCCCTCCGAAGGGACCAGAGCATCGATCTGGACGATGGTACGGGAACCGATGAAGCTGATGCAGGACACGGGGGGCTTCATCGTCTCTTCCGCAGAGTTGCCCCCTCGGAAGTATCGGCCAGCACCCACGGTAGGTTGCACGATGTACGGAAGACTCTCTGTCGCCGACGAGGTGGCATCGTAGCGGTACATCGCTGAAAGCCCAGACCCATCGTTCTGGACCGGAATGATGGCTCCGTTCGTAGTCGGGACCGTCAAGGCTTTCAGGGCGGCAACAGTCGCCACCGCATCCGCCACCTTCAAAGAGATGAGAGCCTGGACTCGGGTTTCAGGCAAGTACCCCACGGCACACCCCTTGGGGGCACACTGGCAACAGAACCGCCCCCCTACCCTGTCTACGGCAAAGGCGAACTATTGACCGCAGCCTTCCTCCGCTGGGCCCCCAGCTCGTTCATTCGAGCAACCTCCCGGTTGAGGGCAGCCACATCCCCGAACCCCCTGAAGGAAGGCTTCTCCCTGGGAGGGGGGGCAAGTACCGTCTTCGGTGGTGGTGGGGGCACCGGAGCCGGATTCCTCTTCGGCACGCCCGACTGTATCATGGCATCGGGCACCCGCGTCCAAAGCCAGATCCGTAAAGCCTTGGCACCCATCTTGCCGTACCCCCGTAGATGGTGAGCACGAGCCACCTCCCGCAACTGCTCCCGCGTCATCTCTGTCAGGTCCATCGTGGAACACCTCTGAGCCTATCCTACCCCTGTGGTGACAGGAACGCCGCCAACCGCTCCCGGACCCTCTCAGGATTGTCCTTCACCTCGGACTCCCAGATGATCAGGCACTGGATGCCCACCTCCGCATAGGCGTCGAGCAGTTCCTGCTCGTGTTCCCAGTTCGCCTTCCCCGTCATCATCCGCCCGTGCCAGAAGTTCCCGAAACACTCCACCACCTTCGTCACCCCACGTTTGGGATGCTCGGGGTCCGGTCCTGGCAAGATGAAGTCCGGGTTCTTGTGATGACCGAGCCGGGAGAGCTTCTTCCAGAACGCCCCGTCCCCCGTGAATGGCGGGCGTTCAGCTCAAGAAGTCAAACACCTTTGACGTGGGCTTAGTATGCCTCAGCCCACGTTAGGTTCAAAGAAATTGCCGGGGTGACAAAATTCCCCGACCCACATTCGGCCCAAAGGCGGAGCGGATACCGATACCGTACCTTGGCTGCTGCAAGCCTCGGATGAACTTGACGGTCCGGGCTTTGGCCTCGGTCGCCTTATCGAACTGCCCTTCAGCGTTGGACTTCAGGGACTCGTACTTGGAAGACTTCTCCAGATCCAGGCTAACCCCGCCAATAGAGTACGAGTTGTGTGCCAGCACCCCATTGGCAAGAGCAAAATTCTGGGGACCTGGCACCGATAGGTCATAGGTGTATTCCTCGGGCGGAAGAGGCACAACGGAAGCCACCCCAACCCCATGTGCTTGCCCGTCTTCTACCACCACCAGATCTGAGCCGACACGACACCCCCCCGCTGAAACAGGCACCACCCCCACCCCACCCATCCTGAAAAGACTGTGGTCTATGGTACAAACCACCTCGCGGCCATCCACAAGAGTCACCTGGACCATGTCCTTGTGGGGGGTGTGGTGCCGGAGAACGGCCTCTACGGTTTGAAGGGACGCGACCCCGGTAACCGGGTCTACAGCTTGAACCTTCAAGGACCCCGAGCGATAAGCCTTCCGAATTTCTGTTCGTGTTGCTTCATCCAACATTGATGGCACTCCTGGAGAGGTCAGAGACAACTTGTTTGACTCGACTAATGCACCCCATCGGATCCCGATGGATCTCATGTTCCCAGAGACGGATCATCGTCCAACCACGGTTTGTCAAGTAGGTGTTCTTGGCTTTGTCTACACGAAGAGTTCCCGGTGGGCCGTGCAAGCCACATTCAGGGCAGGAATGCCACCAACAACCGTCCACCTCAACAGCGATCTTCAAACCGGGATGGGCCTCATCCACGGAGTAGTACCCCACCTCGTACTCTGTCACGAACCCTGTAACGCCCTGTTCCACCATAAGGGCCTTGAAACCCAGATGTAGCCTCGTGCGCTTCCGTTGAATCCCCCTACGGGCACGGGCGGCAAAGGCGTTAGAAAGATCCTTGTTATCCTGATGCCATCCTTGGACTTGTCCCCGGAACTCACCCGATACCCAACGTTCCCGTGTTTCGACTTGTCGCTGCGCCCGCACCCTGGGATCGGCACCCATCTTTCGGAGATGTTCCTGGCATCGTAGTCCAGACTCGGACGCTTGCATTCGTCGGGCGGCCTCAGAAATTTGCCACCTAGTTGTTTCCCCCTCAATCGTCTGAAACCGAGCCTTGAGCTTCTTCGACTGGGCTTCCCGTTGTTCGGGGGTCTTTGCCTTCCGTTCCTTGCTTCGGTCAGAAAGCATCAGAGCACCGGGATGCCGGGAGAGGTACGCTTCCATAGTCAAACCCGAACACATTAGCAGGTGGGTCGCATGGATCATCGCAGCGTAAGCCCCACACTCCAAGCACCGGACGTATTGAACCCCTTCAACGAGGGATCCCAAGCTCTCCAGAGTGATCTTACGACCCCGCATCACAAGGACACCCTCCGCGAGAAGTTCCAGCACAGCACGAGGGTTGAAACCATACTGTAGGGACACCTGCCGAGGTGATAAGTCACCCTTCGGAACAACAGATGTCATACATCTCACCAATGGGCACCTCTACCTCCCTCCCATCTGGAAGGGATAGGCGAAGTATTGTAACCGAACTCACCGAGAATTCCTCGTGGACCCAATTTATGGCGAGTGCCATCAGGGCGAACATCATGCCCCCGTACTGGATGGCGGTCCTCCAGGAGGGATTCTCGATGGTCAGGTTCTGGAGGTTCCCGACGTAGGTCCGAGGAGGGAACATGTCCCACCAGTCCACTGCCTGCTTCAGGTAGGTCAGAAGCTCGTAGTCCTCCCAGACGTACCCGAAGACCCGGTTATAGCTCCCGATGTCGGCCTCGTGCTCTGGGGGTCGGAAGTGGTAGTTGCGGTCGGGGCAGTTCGAGATGACCACCCGGCTTCGGTGAAGAACGAAATTGTGCCAATCCTCGGCGGTCAGATCGTACATGAATTCCCGTTGGGGCAACTTTTGCCTGAGCCTGAACATGGGGTAGATGACCTCCCCCGCTTCATCCACCCCCAACAGACAGTCCCCCGTGGCGAGATTTTGGGCCTCTTCTTTCAGGGTAGGAGTCAAGAACACCCGATGCCCAGCCGTGAGCACGAATGGCCCGAACGCCGTGGTACTCTCAATAATGGTCTCCCACGGAACTTCGACCTGATGCACATGGAGCACCCGCTTCCAGGCGACATCACCCTCGGGGGATACGGATTGAACTCGGAGGTCTCCCACCTGGAAAGCCGCCCGGATCTTGTCACGCTGCTGCACTGAAAGCATTCCCCAACTCCTTTTCGGTCCAGATGGCAAATCCAAAACCCAGTTGGCGGGCAAGGTCTTCGGTTTCTCTAAGCCGTACATGAACCTTGTGCATGTACGGAAGGTTGAACACCCAGGCAGCCTTGACCTCTACCAGAAGATTGGGTCCATCCTGCATGGTGACTAGGAAATCAGGAAGAATCCACTTCCCTGTCTTCAACTCAAAACGTCTCTCGTACTCGTAGGTGACAACCTCTGAGGCCGCTTCCAGAACAGCTACCGCCGCCTTCTCGTAGGACGACCGAACGTACACCTGGTCTTGAGTCCCCTTTGGTGTAGCCACCCAAGCAGCCCGCCCCCGCAGGTACTTGCCCGGGTTCTCCTGCATCCTCTTGCTCTGTGCTCGTGAACGGCGTGCCCGTTCCTCTGGGGATCTGTGGAAGAAGAGCAGTCGATCCCGAACCTCTGGGTCACCCCACACCGTCTCTTGAATCCGCTGTGCAGCCTGCTCCCGCAACTGGGGCGTCCACGAGGCACGAAGGGCGGCACATTCCTCGGGTGACCGCACCCGTCCTCGGTGGAAGTCAAAATCTCCCGTAGTCCACTTCACCCGAAGCTGCTCGGACAACCAAGGCTTCTTTTCCCCCGCCCTCGACCGACCGACCTTAATGGCACTTTCCTGGCGATTCCCCCGGGAGGCTTCGTTCCACGTCGCTCGGGTGAGTCGCTGGATAGCCCCATTGGACAAGCCCGTGATCTCCATCATCTCTGCCCAGGTGCATCCGCTCTGGTGCAGTTCGGTGACAATAGCAACCCGCTTTTCCCGCACTCCTATTGGAGGGCGACCACACTTGCGGAACAAGTCCAAACTCAGGTGGTGCTGATCGAGAAGTTGCTGGAGTCGTGGATGCAGAATCATGCCCACCCCACAATATAGGGTAGATACCCGTCAGGGTTCTAAACGGTTGGGGGGCGGACCCGAAAGGTCATGGAGAGCTTCCCACAAGTCATCCAACCGGACGACCACATGCTCCCCCGCCACATAAAGTCTCACCGTCTCTTCGCCACCCACGCAGTTGTCCCGGAGAAGAATCCGCAAGGTCGTGATCATGTCCTGCTCGTAGGTCGAGTACGGGGACACGATAGTCGTGGTCCCCGTCGCCACGACTGCGAACTCCTGGACGACCTGGGTCTGGGGGGAGTTGATCAGTTCCCGGAAGGTCCACCGGATGCGGTAGGTCCCCACGGTCGCCCCAGACGGGATCAAGAGGGTGGCGTAGTATTCGCCCACCGCAGGGTTGACAGGCACCCGAGCAGCGGACCCGATCAGAACTTCCGTCTCAGGAGGCCCTGGATCGAGGTAGTAGATGGCGTAGGTGATCTCGGCTGCGTTCGTGGGGTTGCCGACGTTGTTCGTCAAGAAGATGTCCAGATCCCCCCGAACGACTTCCTGCCCCGGTGTGAATACGACAGCCATCTAGTTCACCACCCCAGTCAGTGGGATCTCCACCACGTCGGTTGAAAGGCGATCTCGGACAGCCTGGAGGGCCTCCCGTTGCATCCTTACTCGGGACACGACCTCCAATTGGGAACCCTCTGAGCAGGGAGCGAGAAAGTCGAGGAAGAACTCATTCCCCACCTCCTCTACCAGACGAAAGGCCGTAGCCCCCTTGACTGGGACCCCCTCCTCCATCACCTGGCACCACACTCGCTTATCCATCACCGACCCCCTACTCATGTTGGGGCATTGACGATTCACCGGAGGTCAAGGGACGAACCGGGAGGTCATTCCGGCGTTGTTGTAGACCCCCGAACGAGTCGGTGCGATCAGTTCCACCTCCCGGTTCTGCCTGAACACCGTACCTACCCCGTCCTCCGCCACCATCTCCCCGTAGAGCATGTCTCCGTCTGTGAAGACCGCCGGGATGGTGTAGGGGTAGACGTAGCGCCCGGTCTCCGCAGGCGTTGCCGGGGACATCGCTGCCCCAGTCACCAGGGGGTTCTTCACCCCCGACGTGCTGAAGCTGAAGATGTCGATGGTCGGCCCGACCGCAGGGGTCATCGGGACGTTGGAGGCATCTAGCCAAAGAGCCTGGAAGACGTAGGGGTTGCCGATGACTGCCTGCTCCGCCATGTCACTCCTCCATGTGGGTGAGAGCCTTCAGGGCTTTGATCTCGTCGGCGTAGCTCATGGCGGGGACCTTGGCGGTTCGGGTGAAGAACCCGTTCTTGAGGTCCCGGATGTTGTCTTGCTTCTCGAAGACGAACTGGGTCCGGTCCCCATCCTTCTCGGTCTCCAGGAACATGACCCCCGCCGTCTTGAGGAAGGCTGCGAAGTAGAGGTCGGCCGTCCGATAGCGGTGGTCTTGGAAGGGTGTCGTCATTGTCGAACTCCTACATGGTCCATCCCCCGGAATGGGGGAGGGGGTTACCTACTGATACCAGGGGTATCAAAAGACCAACGCCCAAGTCCCTGGCGGCTGGGACTCGGGCGCTGATTCTGACTCTTGCCGTCAAGCAGGAGAACTACAGGGCGGTGCCGTCGTGGGTGTAGACCGCGATGGCGGGGTGGATACCCGTAGCGGGAAGGGCGTTTCCGGCCATATCCCGAGCACGGGGTTTCCACTGCGTCACCGAACCCGCCGTGTAGGCGAAGTTCGGGTTGAGGACGGTGATGTTGCCCTTGTAGTGGCTGATGACCCCGTTGAGGACGGAGAGATTCAGAGCCCCCGTCTGAGCCAGCACTGGACGTGCCAGGTAGCCCACGTCATCCGCCGCCAGGAAGTCCCCTGTGGCATAGAACTGCCCCTGGGAGGCAATCTGGGCCGGGGTCTGTGCCGTCACGAAGGCTTGCCGCTCAGCAAGGTTGCGGAACCGACCCAGGTCGTTCTCGATGATCGTCCTGATCGGCAGCCGGTACACCTCACCGGAGAGGATCTTCATGATGTCCTCAACCGAACCGAACGACTTGGAGAAGCCGCTCGCCCCAGTGAGATCCGTCTGGGCCACCGTCGCCGCCAGGATGGCGTCGATGGCGGTGAGGTCCAGGCTGAGACCTGCCTCTGCCCGTGTCGCGATGGCGGCAGCCGCCGCATTGCACTCGCCGAAGGCGAACTCACCGTTGTTCGCTGCCGCGATACCTGCCCGGTGAACTCGGTCCTTGAGGTAGGCCGCCAGACCGAAGACCGTTGCAGGCGTCGCATTCACGTTGTTGGCCCCACCATCCGTGGACATCGCCGCAGCGTCGGCCGTCAGAGTGGTGTTCTTCGATCCTGAGACGTAAACGATCCCGTTCACGACCGTTGCCCCTGGGTAGTCCAGAGACTCCGTGACGTAGACGTTCTGGTGTTCGCCGTCGTAGACGTTGTTCTTCTGCCCGGCATTCGGCTTGAGGTCACTGAGGTTGAGCCCCATGCCTGCAAGATCGTTCCGCCGAGGGAAGATATAGACGCGGTGTGCCATGAAGCCCTCTCTCCTTGATCAGATGACGTTGCCGAGGATGTCGTAAACCACCACGGCCCGAGCAGCACCCGTTGCCGGGATGTTGCTGTTGGCGATGGTCGTCGCGGGGGTTGCCCCACCTGCGTAGGTGAAGGCGGGGTTGATGAACGAGTAGGTGGTGGCCTTGAGGTGCTCCAACTGCCCATTCATGGCGGAAAGCTGGAGTTCTCCGGTGTCCACGATGGTACGGACATCCCGGAACAGGAGGTCATGGAGACCATCCTGCACCGGAGCCTGACCTGCCCGAACCTCGCCCGGACGAAGGTAGGGCAGCGGCGAGGTGCTCTTGCGACCCCGGACCGGACCGTAGGTACCTTCGACCGAAGCCGGGCACTCGACGTTGGGGCGGGTGACAAACCAGCCCTTGGCTGTGGCGTCGAAGCCACCACCAGCAGCCGTCACCTGCACGTTGTCGAGGACTCGCCAGACCTCGCCCGCGAGGATGCGAAGAACCGCTGAGAGGACGCCCGTCGAGGTGCCTGCCGTCAGGGTCGTGCCTGCACCCGCGTTCGACACGCCGTTGTTGGTGAGGCTGTCCGCGATCTCGACGGCAGTCAGAGCCGTACCCGCAGCCACCTTGGCGAAGATGCTGTTCCGGGTGGCATTGGCGACTGCTGCCGTGATGGCGGCGGTCGCCACCTGATCCTCGACGTTGCACAGCAGGTAGGCCGCCAGACCGTAGAGGTCTCCATCCGTGTCGCGGGAGGCACCACCACCGGCTCCGGCCTGGGTCACGGCAGTGGTGTTGACCGCTGCATCACGGGAGTACCAGGTCTGGTAGCCGGTCTGACCGGAGTCCTGCCCGTCATAGGCAGGGCTGAACTGCGACGAGTTCGGCTTCAGGTCGAGAACCTGGAGCAGGTTGTCGGGAAGGTCGTTGCGAGCCAGAACGATGAATGCACGGGCCATCTGGGAATCCTCCTTCGTGCCTACGCGAGCAGGGTCCCGTCGTCATCGTAGACGGTGACGACCCGCTGGTTGGTCAGGGTTGCCTGGCGGTGAGTCCGCCGTGTCCAGTCCGAAACGAAAGCCTGCACGTCCGCATCCGGGAACAGTTCAATGCCTGCCGCATAGTGGGCAAGCTGACCCGTCAGGAGCGACGCTTGGAAGTGAGCCGTGTCCACCGTCGTGCGTATGCCGCCGATATCAGCGTAGACCGTGTCACCACCGACTGCTAGCGGACGCCATTCACCCGAGAGCATCTGGGTGTCATGGACAACGTTGGGGGCAACGAAGCTGCCCTGGGGGGTGACATCCCAGTTCTTCCCCGTGGGGTCCTTCAGCGCCGGAATCGGAAGCCGGTAGACCCGCCCTGCGAGGATGGAGAGGATGTCCTCCAGGTTGGTCGCCGTGACAGCGATACCCGACACACCACCCACGGCGTTCATGGCGGTGTTCATGTTCGTAGCCGTCATCCCGCTCCCTGCATCAACACGAGCCTGAAGAGCTGTCGAACAGGCATTGAGTTGGACCGCTGTCCAAGTGACCATCGTCTTGCCGAGAGCGTTGGCAGAGATCGCCAGACGCACTCCGTTGGACGAGGTGACTCGCATGGCTCCAGTGGAGCCAGCCGTGTCGGCGACGACGGTGTTGACCGCCACCAGGGGGGTAGAAGTCACGGAGGACCCGCCCATCGCGGTGAGTGCCGTGTCGGTGTTGGCGTTGTTCAAGACCGCTGCGATGCTGGTCGCGACCCCCGTGTTCGTCCCCCCGTCTGCATTGAGCAGGGAGTCGAACTGGAGAGCTGAAGCCAAGGCTGCTGTCCGGGTCATGGTCGCCCCGGAGACAACCAGGCCCGCCTGGTTGGAAACCAGGGTCAGCTTGCCGGAGTTGCCAAGCTGAGACGAGGTGAGGTTCACACGAGGGCTGGCAGCCACTGCATGAAGGTGGCCGAAAGGAGCCGTGGGGACAGGACCCGCATTCGCGATATCCATCGCTGCGGAAGTCGCTGCGGCGTTGATGGCTGCCACGATGTCAGCCACAACCGATGCCACCGGGTCTGTCTTGCCGACGTAGAAGTCGGAGGAACCGAACTCCTGGGAAGCTGCAACCGGGGTGGTCAACCCCATAGTCCCGCCACCGATGCCTCCTGCCAGGATGATCCGAGCAGGCGCACTGGAGACGACGGTTGCCTTGCCCCAGGCACCGTAGACGCTCGGCATGAGCGTGACCGTGTCGGTACCGCCGCTGATGCCTGACAAGGAAGCGCCAGGAACCGGGACTTGGGATGCAGCATCCAGAGCCGCCGTGATGAGGGCGGCATTGGCAGCGAACATGATGCAGGCGGCCAGAGACGTAGCCGCCTGGATGTCAGTACCAGACTGGTCGAACTCCCGGGCTGCAAGGCTCTCCGCACCCTTGGCAGTGAACCGGATGCCCGCGATGTCCACGTAGTCATTGACCTGGGCGCCAATACACTGGACCGTGCCGGTTGCCTTGTTGCGGATGCACGCGAAGTTCACCGCACCCAGGACCAACTGGGCGGCACCTGCCACGATGGGGGCCATAGCCGTGATGTAGCCCGTGCAGTAGTCCTCGATAGCCGTGAAGACCACGGTGCTCACACCATCGGGACCCCGGAAGGTGATCGTGTCCCCCACCAGAGGACCAGCGGCGGTGATGGTGCCCGTAGCTGCCTGCGAACCACCTGGGTCAACACAGTCAGCGAGGTACGCCGGGAGACCTTCCAGATAGGGACGATTCGCCGTAGCCCCTACCCCGTTGACCGTTCGACTCGTGGCGATGGTGAGGGTCAGGGCATCATGTGCCGGGCGGCTCATGTAGCGATTCTGGCCCGGAGGGTCGATGCCGGGAACTCGCTGGGACTCGTTTGGCCAGAGGTCCGTGATCTGGAGGACCCCGTTGGGAAGGTTCGCATTTGCCAAGCAGATGTACGGCATCGTTTTCTCCGTCTGGTTCCGGGGATCCGGGACGCCCCCAGCCCCTCGTCTACTTCCCCCGAGGTATAGAGGAACTATTCAGCCCCCTAGCCCCTCCCGAGGATGCCGTGAAGGCTGAACTGGATGGTGTTAGTAGAGGAGCCTGACAGCACCACATCTTTGGCACCTCCACCGGAAAAGAACTGCAACTCACCACCGGCAGGGATTTCCTGCATGATCTGGCCTGGGCCGAAGGACACGAGCAGCCCCACAGCAAGGTCGTGGTTGGTTATCGTGATCTCGATGATGGGTACCGGGAAGACCAAGTGCATCGGGCGCCCCGACGCATCTGTCACGGCTTCGGGGATAACCGGAACGGCTCCAGCAACGCAACTTGTCTGGGGTGCCCGCCCTCCCAGAGTGAACGCCGGACTCGGCATCCCATAGGTGCTTGCGGGGGGCACGCAGTAGATCGGCCCCAGAACGGGGGTGTTCACGTCGTAGGTCCACACCAGCCGACTTTCCGCCAAGGCAATGGCGTCGATGTTGACCCGGGTGTTGTCCGTGGACGAGATGCTGAACTGCCCCAGACTTCCGGGGATAGGTGTTGCGATGATGTTCAACGGTTGGATGAGAACCACCGCCGAGGGTGCCCCCACATTCGCCGCCCCAGTAGAGGTGTCAACCGGGGCGAGAAGGTACATGACCGGGTACACATCCCCTGCATCGTTCAGAGCTACCGTCAGGTTGCCCGCCGCATCGTCATCGCTTGCTCCCAGACCTACCAGGAAGGGATCGATCAACGTCCCCGCCTTGCCTACCAGGTCATTGACACCGGCTTGGAACTGGAAGATGACCCCCTTGACCTCAAGCTGGTCCCCTGCCAGAACCCCCGCCAGAGTCACGGTCGCCTGGGGAATCCCCGCGTAGTACAGGTAGCCCCCAGCAGCCGGACGGTTCTCCTGTACCCGGAGGAACAGCCACTGCTCCTCTTTTGGAAGGATGGTCCCCGGAACTCTGAAGTCGTCAATGTCGAAGGCGGCGTGCGTCGTCCCCCGATGGTTCTCCTGGGTCCGCCCCAGGCCCCTTCTTCGCAAGGTCGGGGAACGGTACATGTCCCCTCGGTTCACCTCAAACATCAACTCGGGGTAGGTCCCACCACAACCACTTCCGTAGGGGTTGCCGTACACGTCGTCCGGGCCCGGACCCCCATAGAAGCGATAACCCGCCACCATGCTGTCGTTGAACAGATAGAGGTGGGCCATGTGGGGAGCACGCTCCAAGACCCCAGCATAGGTGTAGAGGGGGTTTCCCATGTCACATCTCCGACGCCGAGACGGCATTGAGGCTGAAGGCTGTCCCTGCGGCCCCGTTACTCGCCAGTACGATTCCCTTGACCGTCGCACTCCCGGAAGTCAGCACAAACGACTCCCCAGGGGAGACCATCCGCATCAACTGAAGCGGGTCCAATGCAACCACAATAGGATCGGCTCCAAGGTTGCGAAGGGTGAACTCCGTCAGTTGCCGGGGGAACACCAGGTACATCGGCCGAGGATCCGTTACGGACAAATCCTCATTCCACACCGGGGGATACTTGCGGATACAGAAGGTCGCTGAAGGAGCCGTCCCTTGCAGGGTGAACACCGGACGACGCATCCCGAAGAATTCCGCCGGGGGGGTGCAGTAGATAGGACCCAGACACGGGTCTGCACCGGCAATTGTCAACAGCCCAGTCCCGATCCGGTTCTCTTGGGTTCGGAGGAACATCCACTGGTTGTCCGGGGGAAGGGCTGCTACATAGTCCTCCGGGTCGAAAGCCGCATGGGTCTGTCCCCTGGTGCTCCCGATGATCTGCCCCGTCTTCCTGCGACGGAGAGTCGG
>Ga0172375_10008119_pt1 | contig 14185 bp, 12 predicted proteins | sample LakKiv1m_FD_114537 | JGI IMG/M metagenome (GOLD analysis project Ga0172375, IMG submission 114537) | Freshwater microbial communities from Kabuno Bay, South-Kivu, Congo - kab_092012_11.1m | ecosystem: Environmental > Aquatic > Freshwater > Lake | place: Democratic Republic of the Congo... | reverse complement strand
TGTTATCCTTGGCGAAAGCAACCAGTTCATTTACATCGGTCGGGTCTATATCAACGCACTTTGCCAATTGCGCAATGCCGGCGTTGCCCGGTATGGCAAAAATTTCCGTTACGTGCTTTGACTGCGCGATTTTCCATGTCAAAGCATGCTCCCTGCCGCCTGAACCAATAATCAACACTCTCATCGGATAACTACCTCTTTATCGCCTTTTATGACTTTCCCGATGCTCCACGCCTTTAATCCTAAACGCGAGAATTCTTCAATCGTTTTCTCCGCTAAAGAATTATCCACTACCACCACCATTCCCACACCCATATTAAAAGTATGAAACATTTCTTTATCTTCGATATTGCCTTTGTTCTGTATAAGCTTGAATATGTCGGGAATGCGCCACGAGCCTTTTTGTATCTGGAAATTTGTTCCCTTAGGAATTATGCGTTTCATCTTTTCGTAAAAAGCCCCGCCGGTAATATGGGCAATTCCTTTTAACTCTATGCCTGAATTTTTCAATAAACTCAACACCGGCTTTACATATATCCGCGTAGGCTTAAGCAGCTCCTTAGAATATAAAATCAGCTCTTTCTTTTCCAGAACTTTCCTTACCAAGGAAAAACCGTTGGAATGCAGCCCGCTGGAAGCAAGCCCTATTATGGTATCGCCTATCTTTATCTTTGATCCGTCAATTATCTCGTCTTTTTCTACAACCCCTACGCAGAAACCCGCTAAATCATATTCGCCTTTTTGATACATCCCGGGCATCTCGGCGGTTTCTCCGCCTACCAAGGCGCAGCCGGCTTCTTTGCAGCCTGCGACAGTACCCTTAATAATATCCTTATATACCGCGGACTCTAATTTCGAACAACCTAAATAATCCAGGAAAAATAAAGGTTCTGCTCCGCAGCATAAGATATCATTTACATTCATAGCCACCATATCAATTCCCACCGTGTCGTGTTTATTCACTAAGGTGGCTATTTTAAGTTTTGTGCCTACTCCGTCGCTGGATGAAACCAAAACAGGATTATTGTAATTATCTTTATTAAATCCGAATAATCCGCCGAATCCGCCTATGTCTTTTAGGACTTCTTTTCTATAGGTAGAACCCACCATCTTCCTTATTTGATCGACCAGAGAATCTGCTTTCTTGATATTTACGCCTGCCTGCTTGTAAGTTAAATGTTTTTTAGCCATGATTTGCACCGCAACCCTTTTCTAAAACTGCTTTTCCTTTTTTATCCTCTACGACTACCGGATAATCGCCTGTCCAACAGGCTGTGCAGTAGTGATTCTTCGGCAATTTAACTGACGATAACATCCCTTCCAAACTAAGATAACCCAGACTATCCACATCTAAAAATTTCTTTATTTGTTCTATGTTATGCTTGTTGGCGATTAATTCTTCCTTACTGGGAAAATCTATGCCGTAAAAACACGGAGACTTATGCGGCGGACAGGCTATGCGCATATGTACTTCTTTTGCGCCGGCATTCCTGAAATTCTTAACCCTTATACGCGAAGTCGTACCCCTGACAATGGAATCATCTACAATAACCACACGTTTTCCCTGAACCACTTCCTTTAAAATGTTAAATTTAACCCTCACGCCAAAATCTCTTATGTTCTGATGCGGCTGAATAAATGTCCTTCCTATATAGTGGTTGCGTATTACGCCCTGTTCTAAAGGTATTCCTGAAGCATGAGAAAATCCTAATGCCGCAGACGTGCCGGAGTCAGGTATAGGTATAACTAAATCGGCCTCCACAGGATGCTCTTTAGCAAGTGTTTCGCCCAACTTCTTCCTGACCAGATGCACTGTCTCGCCAAAAACTATGGAATCAGGCCTTGAGAAATAAACATGCTCAAACATACAATGGGCATACCTGTCTTTTGGGGCATCAAATTTAATACTGCTTATACCCTTATCATCTATAACAACCATCTCGCCGGGCTCAACATCTCTGACAAGTTTTGCCTCGATTAAATCAAAAGCGCATGTTTCAGAAGCAAGGCACCAATTATCCTTTAACTTTCCTAAAGACAAAGGACGGAAACCCCAGGGATCCCTTACGCCGATTATTTTGCCCTGCGTCATTACAACCAGGGAATATGCGCCCTTTATTTTCTTCAAAGCGCCTGTTAATTTTTCCAAAATATCTTTTGACTTGGCGCGCGCCATAAGATGAATAATAATTTCGCTGTCGCACGTCGTCTGAAATATCGAACCCTCTGCCTCGAGTTCTTTTTTTAATGAATAACTATTTATCAGGTTGCCGTTATGTCCTATGGCAAAATACCCTCCCATGTGGTCGACGAACAACGGCTGGGCATTCTTCACAGAGCTTGAACCGGTGGTAGAATAGCGCACGTGGCCAATAGCCATATGCCCTTTTAGATAACGCAGCTTATCTTCGTTAAACACATCGCAGACCTGGCCCATATCTTTGTGCATGTAAACTTCCTGGCCGTCGGAAGAAACTATGCCGCAGGATTCTTCGCCGCGGTGCTGCAGGGCATATAACCCCAGATAAGCAATCCAACTCGCCTCGGGATTACCCAAAATACCAAACAACCCGCAAGATTCTCTGAGATTATCGCTCATTTAAAACCTTATTTCGCAGATTTATTATCGGCGTAAAATTTATTTATCTCTGCAACGACTTCCTTTGGCGTATCCACAATTTTAAATATATCCAAGTCCGGTTGGGAAACGCGCCTGCCTTTTAATACGGTACCCTTGAGCCAGTCGAACAGCCCCTCCCAGTATTCGCTGCCGACTAAAATAACCGGGAATTTCCCTATCCTCTTTGTCTGTATAAGCGTGATGCTCTCGAAAAATTCATCCAGCGTGCCAAAGCCTCCCGGCAAAATCACAAATGCCTTGGCGTATTTTACGAACATAACCTTGCGCACAAAGAAATACCTGAATTCAAGCAAAAGGTCAATATACTCGTTGGGCTTTTGTTTGCTGGGCAATTCGATATTGAGCCCTATGGACTGACCCTTTGCCCTGCGCGCGCCTTTATTAGCAGCCTCCATTGTGGCAGGGCCTGCGCCTGTAATTATGGCGTATCCTTCCTTTGCCAAAAGATACGCTGTCTCTTCGGCTATCTTGTAAAATTTATCCTGCTGCGTTATCTTCGACGAGCCGAAAATGGAAACCGCCCTGCCCACCTTTGACATTACTTCAAAACCTTCCACAAACTCCGCCATAATCCTAAACACCCGCCAGGTTTCCTCCGAGGTAAAGTCGTCAGGACTATAATCTTTTATCTTGGTCATTTGCCCTGCCTTTCTCCTAATTGCTTTCTCATATTAATTATCGCCGCGTGGCGATAACTTTTGCTGTGCAGACACAATTAGGAATTTTCCTCCCCGCGCTTATCCCCCGACTTTGCTCGGGACACTTCGAGGGATAAACGCGGGGTATATATTTACTTAAGACACTTTTCTATTGCCTTACTCCAAGCTCCAAAGGCGTCGTCCAAAGAAACATCGATTAATTTGTTTATAATGATTTTGGAACCGCCGACTTTGCCGATTATAGATGCGGGCACTTTATTCTTTTTGGCAAGCTGCAGGATTTTTTTGGCATTGGCTTGTTTTGCGCTCAAGATGACGCGCGACTGGCTCTCGCCGAATAATAAGGCGTCATCTCTGATACCGTCGGAGCCTAATTCCACTTTAGCACCTAATTTTTTAGCGGTTATGCAGGATTCTGCCAAAGCCACGGCCAAGCCGCCTTCTGAACAATCATGAGCAGACTCTACTAAACCCTTTTTTATTGCAGCGAGAACTGTATCTTGAAGCGCCTTCTCTTTGCTTAAGTCTAAAGAAGGTACATCGCCGCTCTTTAGATTATGGATAACCTTGAGATATTCCGAGCCGCCGATCTCCTCTTTGGTCTTACCTAATAAAATTATGGCATCGCCGGCATTTTTAAAACTCTGTTTTACGACCTTGCTAACATCTTCAACCACGCCCACCATGCCAATTGCCGGAGTGGGATCAACCGTGCCTTTGGGATTCTCGTTATAGAAACTCACGTTTCCGCTGACCACGGGAGAGCATAGCGCCTTGGAAGCGCTGGATATTCCTTCGCAACACTTTCTAAAACCCCAAAATACTTCAGGGTCCATAGGGTTGCCGAAATTCAAGCAGTCTGTCAAACCTAAAGGCTTTGCGCCCACGCAAACTAAATTCCTGGCTGACTCTGCTACCGCAATCTCCGCGCCCAATTTAGGGTCGAGGCGGCAATAGGTGCCGTTACAATTAGTGGTTGTAGCAAACCCTCTTTTTTCTGTGACTTTAATCACTGCCGCGTCTGCCTCTCCGGGCTTTACCGCCACGTTAGAAAATAACTTAGGCTCGCTTTTGGCATAAACTATTTTCTTATCCGCGATTGTCGGCGAGCTTAGCAATTTAATCAAGGCATCGTTGTAGTCTTCCGGCTCTTTTATTTTATCCAAATCTAATTCAAACTGCGAAAAGTCGGGTTTCTTTTCTTCGCGGATATAAAGTGGCGCCTCTTCTGTGAGCGCTTTGGCAGGGACTTCCGCCACGATTTTACTACCTTCTTTAACTGTAAGCATCTCGCCCTTTTTCACAAAACCGATAATGTCCAAGGGAACGTTGTATTTAGCGCAGATTTTTTTGGCTTGTTCAATTTTGTCTTTTTCCAGGATTACCAACATTCTTTCCTGGCTTTCGGAAAGCATTATTTCATAAGCATTCATATTAGGGACGCGCTTTCTCACCTTGGTAAGATCAATCTCTATCCCTACGTTGCCTTTGGTGGCTGTCTCTGAAGTTGAACAGACCAATCCTGCCGCGCCCATATCCTGCATTCCCACGACTATGCCCGACTTTATAAGCTCTAAACTTGCCTTTCTTAAGTTTAGGCCCATTACCGGATCGCCGATAGCAACCGAAGACGTATCTTTTTCAGCGCCTTCTTCTATGCCTGCGGAAGCGAACGCAGCTCCACCCACGCCGTCCTTCCCCGTATCTCCGCCTATCATTGCTACAATATTGCCGATGCCGGCTGCCTTTGCCCTGGTAATTTCACTATGCTTGACCACGCCTACTGTCATTGCATTTACCAATGGGTTTCCTTCGTAGCTTTCATCAAAATATATTTCTCCGCCCACGATTGGCGTCTCGGCGACATTAGCATAACTGCTAAAACCTCTGCCTATCTCCTTGAACAGCCACTGGACTTTATCATTGGTTAATCTGCCTAATCTTAAGGAACCCAGCAAACCCACAGGTAGAGCGCCCATCGTAAAAATATCTCTCATGCAACCACCGCCGCCTGTCGCAGAAGCCTCATAAGGCTCGACTGCCGACGGATGGTTGTGCGACTCCATTTTAAAAGCAACTCCATAACCTTCGCCGATATCTACGATTCCTGCATTTTCTCCAGGGCCTTGAAGAACCTGCTTGCCTTTGGTGGGAAAAAGTTTCAATACGGCTCTTGAATTTTTATACGAGCAGTGTTCGCTCCACATTGCCGAAAATAAACCCAGCTCTGTATAATTTGGCTCGCGACCTATAAGTTTCTTTATCTTTTCATACTCCTCTAATGTTAAACCTTCTCTCTCAATTATCTCTTTTGTAATAGTAGTTGATTCCTGCGACATGACAGACTCCTCTCCTCTAAAAAATCCTATTTAAGAAATTTTGTTTAGGAAATTCGCTATGAAAGTGATCACTGCGCCATTGCAGATGTTTCACACCCTGCGCCATTGCAGATGTTTCACACCTTCTCTAAAACACTGATTAGGTTTAAGGAACGAATGTTAAATCTATGATATTGAAAAGACTCTCTTGTGTATTTCCTTATAGGCCTCTTCCACATTGCCCAAATCCCTGCGGAAACGGTCTTTGTCCAGCTTCTCGCCTGTTGTGCTGTCCCAAAAACGGCACGTATCAGGAGAAATTTCATCAGCTAAAATTACCTTGCCTTTGAACCTTCCGAACTCCAACTTAAAATCTACCAGCGTGATGTTTACCTTGGCGAAAAAATCCTTAAGCGCTTCGTTTATCTTTATGGATAATTTCTTGATCTTCTTCATTTCTTTTTCCGTGGCTATCTTCAACGCCAGAATATGGTCGTCGTTTATTAAAGGGTCGTGCAGGGGGTCGTTTTTATAGTGGTATTCCAAAACCGGCTTTTCAAGTTTTATGCCTTCTTCCAAACCGAGCAGCTTGCTCATTCCGCCGGCAACGATATTACGCATAGTCACTTCCACAGGAATTATCTCTACCTTGCGCACAAGCATCTCCCTATCATTCAACATCCTAACAAAATGGGTCGGCACACCGGCATCTTTCAATAACCCGAACAACTTCACGGAAATCTTATTATTGTATATACCCTTTTCCACTATCGTGCCGCGTTTTGTGGCGTCGAACGCCGTGGCGTCATCTTTAAAATACTGAATTAAAAGATACGGCCTTTTTGTGGTATAAAGAATTTTTGCCTTGCCTTCGTAAATCTTCTCAATTTTCTGCATAATTATCCTTTACTCTATTCCTACTTCTTTATAAATCTTATCTACAAACCTTGTATAATAATTAATATCAAAACACGACTCTATCTCGTCGTTGGAAAGCTTACGGCGGATTTTCTGGTCGTGCAATAATACTTCCTTAAATTCCCTCTTCGTCTGCCAAACAACCATGGCGCAATTCTGAACCAAATTGTATGCCTCGGGACGGGAAAGGCCTTTATCCATCAACGCAAGCAGAACGCCCTGAGAGAATATTAGGCCGTTTGTCTTGGCTAAATTTATAATCATATTCTGAGGATAAACTACAAGGTTATTCAGGATATTAATCATCTGGTGCAGCATATAATCAAGAATCATAGTCGAATCAGGAATAATTATCCTCTCCACTGAAGAATGGCTTATATCGCGTTCATGCCAGAGGTTTATATTTTCCAGCGCCGACTGCGCATTGGTTTTTAGAAGGCGCGCCATGCCGGAAACTCTCTCGCAATTTACGGGATTTTTCTTATGCGGCATCGCTGAAGAACCCTTCTGGTCCTTAAAAAACGGTTCTTCTGCTTCCAATACTTCAGTCTTCTGTAAATGCCTTATCTCTGTGGCGATTTTATCCAAGGTAGCCCCTGCCAGAGCCAAGGCGAACATATACTGGGCGTGGCGGTCGCGGGAGACAACCTGCGTAGCGCAACTTACAGGAACAAGGCTTAACTTCTCGCAAACATACTTTTCTACTCTCGGCTCTATATGCGCGTAGGTGCCTACCGCTCCGGAGAGCTTACCGACGCTGATAATTTCCCGCGCTTCCTGGAGGCGTTTCAGATTGCGGTTTACCTCGTCAAGCCAATTGGCGAATTTTAAGCCGAATGTAATGGGTTCGGCGTGGATGCCATGGGTGCGGCCGACGCATATAGTCTTTTTATATTTCTTCGCCTTCTTTAACAAAATATCCGACAAAACCTTGGTGTCTTCTATAATGAGATCCATTGCTTCTGACATCTGTATGGCCAAAGATGTATCAAGGATATCATTAGAAGTCAAACCCATATGCAAATACCGTGCATCGCTGCCTAAACTTTCGGAAATATTATTGATGAACGCAACGATATCGTGTTTTGTTTTAACTTCCAATTCCTCTATGCGTTCTATGTCGAATTTTGCTTTCTTTTTGATATTCAGGCAGGACTTCTTGGGTATCTTACCCATCTTATACAGTGATTCTATGGTGAGTATTTCAATCTGAAGCATCTTGTTGAATTTGTTCTCTTCGCTCCAGATTCTTTCCATCTTGGGCAGGATATATCTTTTAATCATGTTGCCTTCCTTTCATGAACACGTGACTATTTTATTGGCGGGCGAACGAAGTTCTAATATAGCAAAAATACCAATTCTCGTCAACTGATTTTGCCTCAAAACTACGCTTAAAAGAGGCAATTCCCTATTGTTATAACTTTTTATAATTTAATGGGTTGTATGGATAGATCAAAAAAAATATCCCCTTGATAAAGAGGGGATATTGTAGCCAAATTAAATATTAACAGGGACTCAGTTACTTTGCCGAGCTAATTATGCTTTTAGCCAATTCTATGGCATGAGGTATCATTGCTACGGCTATCGCGGTATAGATAATACCTAATATTATGCCAGCGATTGCGATTTTCTTGCCGCGCTGCGTCTCATCCTGTTTAATGCGTCTCAATGCCAAGGCGCCAAATACGATAGCTGTGATGCTGCGCTCCAAGCCAAACAATTGTATAAAAGAAAGTATTCCAATTGTAAGGCTGGCTATGGCTAATTCATTATAAAAAGTATTTTTCTCCTGTTCCATTGATACCTCCAAATTATTGGGTGGGTTCTGCGGTTTTCTCCGCCGGCGGAGCTTCTGTTGCTGCGGCCTCCTGCGGCTTGGCTGTTGTCTCTTCCGGCTTAACAACTGGAATTTCTTTCTCTTTTGCCTGCGGCGGAGCTTCTGGTTTTATTTCGGGCTTCGCCTCAGGCGCTACCTCTGGCTCTGCAATCACTTCTTTAACCTCTATCTGCTTGGCAGGCTCTGGGACGCCCAATTTTGCCGCCTCTAATATATTGCTCTTATTAAAAATAATCTTTTGTTTTACCCTGTTTAAGACCACGCCGAAACAATCGGCCAGTTCTGCTTCAGTTTTTTCGGGCTGGAAATTATATATATTGAATTTTTTATCCTTTTTATATGATTCAACGAATCCCAGGATGACCGCGTTGGCTTTCTTGTTCTTAAATTCGATGTAAATCTCCACTTCGCTCTGCACTCTCGTAGAGGGTAACCCCAAGAAAGGCAGGACATTTAACCCGGGTATATAGGATATCATCGTGTCTATAGATTCTACGTTAAATTTGCGTATTTCTCCGGAAATTATAATCTTGTCATTTTCCAGGGCAGGAGAGTGAATTTCATCGAAAAGCTGCGTATCCTTTATTGTTTTCAGGACTTCCTCTGATACCTTTTCTTTTATGCTGGTAAGGTATGAAATATCCTGTTTGGGGCGCTTGTCTTCCAGGGTTTTAAAACCTACTATCACCGAAGCATCACCATTGGAACCACCCGAAGAAAAAATCTTGGCAATCTGGGAAGCGATGCCGTTGCCGGACTTTCCCCTGGCGCTTGCGCAGCCAAAAGCATTCGTGACGACAAATGCAAATAAAAATAAAATAGCAAGCTTCTTCATTGGTCTTAATTTGACAGCCATATTGGTAACAATATACAACAAACTTATAAAACTGACAATATAAAAAAATAAAAGTCCGTTTTTACAAATTTTATATCTTTACATTAACGCTTCTAAATGGTATAAGATATTAATTAAAATTAAGCAGCCGCAAGAATACCATGAAAAAAACATTAAGAGTACTATTGTTCATATTAAGCGCCTTCAGCCTCCTTGCTTTCAACTATGAAAAATTCCAAACGAAGACAATCAGCGCCTGGGCGCCTTACTGGGACGCTAAAAATAGCTCTATTATACTGCAGAATTATTTTGTGGATAAAATAGATGAAATAAGCCCTTTCTTTTTTATTTTCGATAAAGACGGCAATATAATAAACGCTTCCAGAAATCCTGAGGAATATAAACAAATAATAGAAATTGCCCGCCAGCTAAACATAAAAATTATCCCTGCCATAACAAATGACATATTTTATTCTAACGCGGATAAAAAGACAAAAGACCCTAATATCGTAAAACAAATCCTAAATGACGACACCTTAAGGCAAAAACATATACAACAAATTATGCAAATAGCAGAGGAAAACGATGCTGACGGCATAGACATAGATTACGAAAACCTCTTCGCGCAAGATAAAAAGATATTCAGTCAATTTATCAAGGAACTTGCTCAGGCGCTTCATTCCCAAAATAAAGCTTTAATTGTAACAGTAACCCAAAAAACCGAAGACCACCAGCGTAACGGCGCAGGCGCTGCGGACTGGGGAGAAATTTCCCAATATGCGGATAAAATTATGATTATGTGCTATAACTATTCCTCCAAAACTAGCAGGCCAGGGCCAATATGCCCTGTATTCTGGCTAAACAACATAATAAAATTCGCCAAATCCCAAATCCCCTTGGATAAAATAGGCATTGCCCTGGGGACATACGGCTACGACTGGTCCAATAAAGAAACTGTTACGCTAAACCTTAAACAAGCCAAATACCTGATAGAAACCAGCGGCGTTAAGTTAAAATGGGATAAAAAAAGCCAGTCGCCCTACTTTATCTATTATAAAAATGGCGTGGAACATAAGGCGTGGTTTGAAAACGAAAAAAGCTTTGCGCAGAAACTAAAAGTTATTGAAAAGCACAAAATCAGAAATATAGGCATATGGCACCTAGGCATATTAGACGCCGCCTTCTTAGATTCCTTCCAATAATCACATAATAATAAAAAACGCTATTGCAACTTATTATTGCTGGTTTTGTTTACTGACTGCAGTCTTCGCGGGGATAGGCTCTTTCTCATAAAGCGGAGAAAGGGAGATGATAAGCGAACCTATATTGCCTCTGTAGCTAAATTTAACTATGCAAATTTCTTTTTCCTTGCTGAAACTAAGCGTTGTTTCCTTGCCTTCGATGATATTTAATATCTGCCAGCCATAATTCGGCATATTATCCCTGTAAAATTCAACAATTTTATAGGGGTAACTTTTGCCAGAGTATTCTAATGATCCTATCCTTATCTTACTGGATTCATAAACGAAAGAGTTTAAAGGCAGGAATTTAAAACCAGAGGGTATAGGGATATCGTCGAAACGGGAAATATCTGAAGGCTTCAAACCCTTGCTATCAATATGATAGTAGCCTGCAGTGGAACAACCTATCAAGAAAATACTCAAAATTACTATAAAGGCTAACTTTATTTTCATATTTCTATCTATTAAAACTGGTTGCCCCTCGCTTTCCGCTCGGGACTACCCCAAATTGCCCTATCGGGTATATTAAGGTGGTTGCGGGGGCTCGATTTTCCCGCCACAATAGTTTGAACTAAAGGTGGCGGGATCCCGCAAAGCACGTAGTGCGCATGCGGGAGAACCACTCCATCAAATCAGAACCCTAAATTATTTGGTTGCGGGGGCTCGATTTGAACGAGCGACCTTCAGGTTATGAGCCTGACGAGCTACCAGACTGCTCCACCCCGCGATATATCTAAAACTAATTTATAAAGAACAATATTACAAATAAGAAATAAACTTTTAATTACATTTGTCCTGAGGAGCGAAGCGACGAAGGGCTCCACCCCGCGATCAAAATATACAAAGAATAAAAAACTATTCCTTTTCGGGTATTACCTTATATATAACTTCGTCTTCTTTGGCTACATTCAATTTATGCCGCGCCACAGACTCTGCAAAAACAGGGTCAGTCTGCAACTTATGCTGCCTGCTGGCCAAACTCCTGTTTTCAAAAGATATCTGCTTAATCCTTGACTCTATATATCTATTCCGCTTGGCTAAATCCTGGTATTTGGAAAAAGCCGGAACCAGAGTCAGAATGCCAAGAGCGCATACAATAATAACAAATTTATATTTCTTCAGCATATCTGTTATTTATCCACAAATATCAACGCTGAATTATTTTACCAAATTTGGCCAGAGATTGCCAGCGTAAACTGCTTTCTTGCCCAACTCTTCTTCTATGCGCAGCAATTCGTTGTATTTTGCCACTCTGTCCGTGCGCGATAAGGAACCTGTTTTTATCTGCCCGACGCCTGTGGCTACCGCCAAATGCGCTATAGTGGTATCCTCTGTCTCGCCTGAACGATGCGATATAATAGAAGTATATTTATTCTTCTTGGCAATAGATATAGTTTCTAATGTCTCAGACAAAGAGCCGATTTGATTTACCTTTATTAAAATAGAATTGGCAATCTTTTCTTTTATACCTTTCTTGAATATGCTGGGATTTGTAACAAATATATCATCCCCTACCAGTTGCACTTTCTTGCCCAGCTCTTTTGTAAGATTAACCCAGCCCTGCCAGTCGTTCTCCGACAAGCCATCCTCGACGGTAACTACCGGGTATTTTCCAATCAACTCCTTATACCGTTGTATCATGCCATTCGAATCCGAAGTCTTGCCTTCGCCTTTCAAAACATATTTTCCGTTTTCTTCAAAAGAACTAGATGCCACATCCAATGCCAGATAAACATCTTTGCCTTCTTTATATCCCGCTTTATTAATAGCCTGTATAATCAGGACTATCGCCTCTTCGTTGGAATTTAAAGACGGCGCGAATCCGCCTTCGTCTCCGACGGAAACCGAAAGGCCTTTGGATTTAAGGATAGATTTCAAATTATGAAAAACCTCCGTGGCCATCCTTAACGCCTCTTTGAATGTCGGAGCGCCAATAGGCATAATCATAAATTCCTGGAAATCGAGGTTGTTGTCTGCGTGCAGCCCGCCGTTTAATATGTTCATCAAAGGTATAGGCAGGATATGCGCATTCTTGCCGCCCAAATACCTGTATAAACTTACGCCCTCCTCATTGGCTGCTGCCTTGGCCGCTGCCAGAGAGACTGATAAAATTGCGTTAGCGCCTAATTTCGACTTATTCTCTGTGCCGTCTAATGCAATCATTATTTCATCTAACTCCTGGGAATCTGGCTTCTTGCCTACTATTTTAGGAGCGATTATTTTATTCACGTTATTTACCGCCGTAGCCACGCCCTTTCCTAAATAGCGCTTTGAAGAAACATCTCTTAGCTCAAGCGCCTCTTTCTCCCCTGTGGATGCGCCAGAGGGGACAATAGCGCGCCCCAAAACCCCGGAACTTAAGACTACATCGGCCTCTACCGTAGGGTTGCCGCGCGAATCAAGGACTTCTCTCGCCTTAATAGACTTTATTTTAGACATATAAACTCTCCCTTCAATAAGCGCACAATTTACGGAATGATAATGAACGTAAATTGTCTGCGCGAATTGACCCTTGACATTTATTAGAATGAATTTTTAGAGGTAAATGTCAAGGGTTAAATTCAGCCTCATAATTTAGCTTCTCTATCGCTCGCTAAATTATGGCTTCATTAACAATATAAGGAAAGTATCATAATATAAAAACAAAGTCAAGCCAAATATTCCCCTTCACTTTGCTAATAGAACATAATGGCATGGACTTCGTGGAATTATTACGGCAAGAATATTCTGCGAAGCAAATACCATTGTCTCTATTAGTGAGGCGTAGTAGAATAATTTGACTTAGTATTCTTTCTGTGTTATATTTTAGAATATTCTTGCCTAATCGCTTTCACAATAAAATTCATACCTAACACAAACGAGGGGGTATTAACCTAAATGAAAAAAAATATGAGCTGGAAAAAAATAAAGTTTTTCCTTGCGCTCCACTGGATAAAAATCATTCTTGCGATACTGGGCCTTGCTCTGGGCATAGGTTTAATCGTGCTTTTAACGGCTGGCATCAAAGCCTGGAACAACGCAGGCAGCTTCATGAAGCAGTCACAGCTGGCAGTCATCCCGCTACAATTATTCCTGCAGTTAATTATGTCTATCGTCTTCGGCGTAGTCTACACGTTCCTATGGTATTACCTTTTATTTAAGAAAGGCGGACAGGGTTTTACTCAGCAGAAAAAGAAAATGGTCAAAGGCGAAGACGTGGCCATCAAATGGGACGACGTCGTAGGTATGGAAGAGGCAAAGCAGGAAGCGCTGGAAGTCGTAAAATTAATAAAAGACAGGGCTGAACTGCAACGTATCGGCGGAAAAATCCTGAGAGGCATACTCATGGTCGGGCCTCCGGGATGCGGCAAGACATACCTGGCAAAAGCCATTGCAACGGAATCAAATCTTCCTTTTATCTCTATGTCAGGTTCGGAATTCGTAGAGATGTTTGTAGGCGTGGGCGCAAGCAGGATACGCTCTCTATTTAAACAGGCCCGCGACTTAGCCAGTATGGAAGGCGGCTGCATAATATTCATAGACGAAATCGATGCGGTTGGCGCGCAGCGTTCCGCTGACAGCGGCATGGGCGGACAGACAGAATTTAATACGACTTTAAACCAGTTGCTCGTAGAAATGGACGGATTAAAAGATAAGGATTTAAACGTAGTCCTGATTGGCGCAACCAATGCCCCCTTATATTTCTTAGACCAGGCCCTTTTAAGGCCGGGAAGATTCGACCGCATAATACACGCGG
>Ga0172375_10008116_pt1 | contig 14188 bp, 10 predicted proteins | sample LakKiv1m_FD_114537 | JGI IMG/M metagenome (GOLD analysis project Ga0172375, IMG submission 114537) | Freshwater microbial communities from Kabuno Bay, South-Kivu, Congo - kab_092012_11.1m | ecosystem: Environmental > Aquatic > Freshwater > Lake | place: Democratic Republic of the Congo... | reverse complement strand
GTAAGCGGGCCTAAATTCACCCCTCTTACCGCGCTTAATATAAACCCTACGGCAATTCCGCCTAAAGTTATTTCATCGGGAATAATCCTGTGCGGTATATCTATAAAAGTTGCGACAATTAAGGCGCAGGCAAGAATAAAATAAAAGAAAAAATCATAACTTAAACCATAACGCATAAAAAGAAATAAAAACGTTAAGGCTGTTAAAAATTCAACTAACGGGTAACGCAAGGATATCTTTTCTTTACACATACGGCATTTGCCTTTTAGCAGGATAAAACTTACAAAAGGTATATTATCATACGCAGGAATACGTTTTTTGCATTTTGGGCAATGCGAACGCGGCCAAACTACAGACTCGGATTTTGGCATACGGTGTATACAAACATTTAAGAAACTACCCATTATTGCGCCCAGAATAAAAATTATTATATTTGCAATCATATATCCCTCTCTTTTCTATCCACGCATAACAGCTTTTTCTAAAGCTTTTTGCATTGCCTCAATAGGGGCTTTTCTCGGATGTATCCATATATTTAACGATTCAACTCCCTGATACAAAAGCATACCTAAACCATTGGAATAATTAACTCCTGCTTCTTTCGCCAGTTTCAACAACTTAGTCTCTTTAGGATTATAAATTAAGTCGTAAACAAAAAGTCCTGGATGGAGCATGCTGCGGTCAATTAAAAGCGGGTCATCAGGTTTCATGCCAACCGAAGAAGCATTAACCAAAAGATCTTTATCCGCAAGGCTCAACTCTTCGATTTTCCCTACTGCCCTGAATCCTGAACCGGGGAATAGGGAATTAAACTGCTTCATCAGGCTTAAAGAGCGGAAATGGTCAATATCATATATAAGGACTTCGGAAACTTTCTTTTTCCCTAAAGCAAAACATACGGCCCTGGCTGCCCCTCCTGCGCCAACCATAGCTACTCTTTTAGGCTTAAGATTTAATTCCTTGATGTGCCTTAAAAAACCAAGGTAATCGGTATTGAAGAAATTAATATTGCCTTTTTTATCCACAAAAACAGTATTGGCAGCACCGATAGAGCTAACTGCGCTATTTTTTCTCCCGCGGACAAGCTGCAATAGTACTTCTTTATAGGGTACAGTTATATTCAAACCGCGTATATTATTTTTATCAAGGTTTAAAAAGAAATCCCTAAGCTCTCTCTTATCTAGAGGAAATAGTTTATAGTTTGCTTTTATTCTCAGCTTAAGAAATGCGGCGTTGTGCATCGAAGGAGAAAAACTGTGTTTTAGAGGATTTCCTACTAAGCCGAAGGTGAGACCCTGAGTCATTTATGCTCTAGCCTGTTTATTGCATCCAAATATGCCCTAATTGCCGCTTCGATAATATCAGTACTTGCGCCGCGCCCGCCGAGTACCTTATCCTTGACCTTAAGCTTTAAACTTACCTGGCCTAAGGCGTCTTTGCCTGAAGTCACTGCTTCAAGCCTAAAATCACCGAGTTTAGCTTTGTACCCTGTTACCTTATCTATCGCTTTGAATACTGCATCCACCGGCCCATCCCCTGACGAAACACCGGATAAAACTCTTCCTTTCTTGTTTAGCTGAACTCTGGCATTAGGTTTAATTTTAGTGCCCGAGGTAACCTCAAAACTTATCAAACTCCATAACGGCTTAATTACGCGTATTTCATCTTCAGCAATAATCCTTAAATCATCATCAAAAATATTTTTCTTTTTATCGGCGATCTCTTTAAAGCGGATAAAGGCTTTATTTAGCTTCTCTTCGTTAAGATGAAATCCTAAGGCTTTCAGCCTATCCCTGAATGCATGCCTGCCGGAGTGCTTACCTAAGATAAGCCGGCTTGAAGACATACCGACATCCTTAGGGTCCATAATCTCATAGGTTATACGCTTCTTTAACACTGCGTCCTGATGAATGCCTGATTCATGCGAAAAGGCATTCCTACCTACAATGGCCTTATTAGGGGGGACAACGAAGTCAGTAAGGTTATTTATCATGCGGGATGTCCTGAATATCTCTTTAGTATTTACATCCGTATAAAAAGATCCGAAAGCATCCCTGCGGGTTTTAATTGCCATAACAATCTCTTCCAGGGACGCATTTCCTGCGCGCTCACCTATGCCGTTTATAGTGCAGTGCGCCTGGCGCGCTCCGGCTAATATACCGGAGAGAGAATTAGCCACAGCCATACCCAGGTCATCGTGGCAATGCACAGCAATAACCGCCTTATTAATATTTGTCACATTATTTTTTATATCCTCTATTAATGAATACATCTCCTGAGGATAGGTGTATCCGGTAGTATCAGGGATATTAATAGTCCTGGCTCCTTCTTTTATAACACCTTCTATTACGCGGTAGAGAAAATCCCTTTCTGAACGCGTTGCATCTTCGGGAGAGAATTCTATATCAGGGCAAAGCTTTCTTCCAAACTTTGTAGCATCCAACGCTATTTTTAGTATCTCATCCTCTGCCTTTTTAAATTTATACTTAAGATGAATTTTTGAGGTGGCAAGGAAAATATGCAGCCGGGGCATCTTTGCTGCTTTCGTCGCATTATGCGCAGCTTCAATATCAGGCCTTAGGCAGCGCGCGAGCGCACAAACACCGCAAGCTTTAACAGCTTTAGAAATCTTCGCAACAGCCTTAAAGTCACCTGGCGAAGCAATAGGAAACCCCGCTTCGATAACATCAACTCCTAATTTCTCTAGCTGAAAAGCAACTTCCAGCTTCTCCTGATCGGTTAAAGATCCTCCCGGAGCCTGTTCTCCATCGCGTAAGGTTGTATCAAATATTATTATTTTCTCCATTATTTAATGTTTCATCCAAGGCATCATCTCGCGTAACTCTTTACCCACCTTTTCAATAAGATGGTTATCTCCTTCGGAAATCAGCTTGTTGAAATTCGGCCTGCCGTCCTCATTCTCCTTAATCCACTCTTTGGCAAACTTTCCGCTCTTTATCTCTTTCAGTATCTTCTGCATTTCTTTACGGGTCTTAACAGTAATTATCCTGGGGCCTCTTGTCAAATCACCATAGCAGGCAGTATTAGAAACACCTCTGCGCATTCCGGATATGCCGCGCTCCTGGATTAAATCGGTGATTAACTTTAGTTCATGCAATACCTCAAAATAAGCAATCTCCGGCTGGTATCCTGCCTCAATTAAGGTATCAAATCCTGCCTTTATAAGCTCGCTCACACCTCCGCAAAGCACTGCCTGTTCGCCAAAAAGATCAGTCTCTGTCTCTTCTTCAAAAGTTGTCTCGATAACACCGGCAGTAGTAGCCTTAATTGCTTTTGCATATGCAAGCGCTAACTGTTTAGCCTCGCCCGTTGCATCCTGATAAATAGCAATTAAAGACGGGACACCTTTGCCTTCCTCGTACATTTTTCTGACCAATGCACCGGGGCCCTTTGGTGCCACCATAAATACATCTACATTTTTCGGAGGTTTTATCTGTTTAAAGCGAATATTAAAACCGTGGGAAAAACAAAGCGCTTTTCCCTTTTTCAGATTGGGCTTTATGGCATCTTTGTAAACTTTCGCCTGAACATGATCCTGAGTCAAAATCTGGATTATATCTGCAGCCTTAGCTGCCTCTGCCGCAGAGACCGGAATAAAGCCATCTTTCTTTGCCTGTTCAAAATTAGGCGTACCTTCCATTTCAGATACAATAACCCGGACACCTGAATCACGCAGGCATAAAGACTGCCCCCTGCCCTGAATACCGTAGCCGATAATCGCTATAGTCTTATCTTTTAACAAATTCAAATCCGCGTCGTTGTCATAATAAATCTTCGCCATTACTTATTCCTCCTTTTGGGACGGTTCTTAACTTAATCTAAAAGTGTCCCTATTTTGGGAACAGTTCTGCTTTGGCTTAAGAACCATCCCTAATTACTGATTACTAATTTTCCTGTTCTGATTAATTCTTTAATTCCAAACTTATCCAACTCTTCAAGAAGCGATTTAATCTGCACGTGGTTTCCTACAGCCTCTATAATCGCAATATCATCTTTACAATGGATTATCTTTCCTACATACTTTAAGAAAATAGATTCCAGCTTTTCTTTATCTTTAGGGCTATAATTAATCTTTGTTAAAACAAGCTCACGGTCGATATGTTCTTTTTTGGTGAAATCAGTGACGGTAATTACATCGATCAGTTTATTCAACTGTTTTTTTATCTGCTCCAGTATCTTTTCGTCCTGCGCCTCGACTACAATAGTCATATATGAAATTGTCGGGTCCAGCGTTTCAGAAACAGCTAAAGAGGCAATATTATAGCCCCGGGCGCTGAATAAACCGGCTATGCGCGCTAAAACTCCGAATTTATTCTCTACTAAAACAGATATTGTATGTCTCATCCTATTAATTCCTTATGCCAGACCATCAATCATATTGTTAATCGCATGGCCCGCAGGTACCATTGGCCAGACATTCTCTTCGGGCTCAATTATGAACTCCACAAAAACAGTGTTATTTATTTTCATTGCCTTTTGGATTGCCTTCTTTACTTGCTCTTTTTTGGTTACGCGCATTCCCACAGCGCCATAGCTTTCTGCAAGCTTTACAAAATCGGGGCTGGTAATAGGGGTATACGAGTAGCGTTTCTTATAAAATAACTCCTGCCATTGCCTTACCATGCCTAAGTAGCCGTTATTAAAAATCAACACCTTTACATTAATCTTATTTGCTACACAAGTAGCCAGCTCCTGAATATTCATCTGAATTGATCCATCTCCGGCAATATTAAAAACCTCCTTCTCAGGAACTCCCAGCTTCGCTCCCATTGCCGCAGGAAATCCAAAACCCATCGTTCCTAACCCTCCGCTTGAGATCCAAGTGCGCGGATTTAAATGCTTATACCACTGGCATGCCCACATCTGGCTCTGCCCCACTTCAGTGCAGATAATAGCATCCCCTTTGGTTAAACCCCAGAGCTGCTCTAATATATACTGAGGCTTAAGCAGTTTACCGCTACTTTTATAGGTTAAAGGATGCTTCTTCTTCCATGCATCAACAGTTTTAAGCCACAGGGAGGTGTCCGGAACCTTTTTAATTTCTTCGAGCAGCTCTCCTATAATATTTTTTGCATCCCCCACTATGGGAATCTCGACCTTAACATTCTTGCTGATTGATGAAGGATCTATATCTATGTGTATTACCTTTGCGTACGGAGCAAAATGGTCAAGCCTGCCTGTTACGCGGTCGTCAAAACGGGCACCCACTGCAATAATTAAATCTGCTTCCATAGTTGCATGGTTAGCATAAGCAGTCCCATGCATACCAAGCATCCCTAAATATAATTTATTGGTGCTGGGAAAACACCCTAACCCCATAAAAGTAGTAGTTACCGGGGCCTGAATTCTCTCCGCTAACTCTCTTAAGACAAAATGAGCCCCTGAAGTAATTACCCCTCCCCCTGCATAAATAATCGGTTTTTTAGCCAAGGAGATTAACTTTGCAGCTTTTTTAATCTGGCCCGGATGGCCAAAATAAGTAGGTTGATAACTGCGTATTTTTATGTCTTCCGGCCAGATAAAATCTGCCTCTGCCCTCTGCACATCTACCGGAATATCAATAAGTACTGGCCCCGGACGTCCGCTGGATGCGATATAAAAAGCCTCGGCGATAGTACGCGCTAAATCCTTTACGTCTTTTACCAGAAAATTGTGCTTTGTGATAGGGCGGGTAATACCGGTTACATCCGCTTCCTGAAAAGCATCATTACCGATTAAATGTGTCCCTACCTGTCCGGTTATGGCAACCATTGGGATAGAATCCATATAAGCATTCGCTATTCCAGTCACCAGATTTGTTGCCCCGGGCCCGGAGGTAGCAAGGCAGACGCCTACTTTGCCGGTTGCCCGCGCGTAACCGTCAGCAGCATGCGCCGCCCCTTGTTCATGCCGCATTAGAATAAACTTTATATTAAAATCGTACAGCGCATCAAAGATGGGCAGAACCTGCCCCCCGGGATATCCAAAAATTACTTCGACCCCTGCTTTCTTTAATGACGCTAATAATATTTGCGCACCTTTCATATATTTAATTATTTTAAAACCGCTCCCTTGTCCGCGGATGTAACTAGTCTTAAATAACGCGATAAATAACCGGTCTTAATTTTCGGCTCCACAGCCTTCCAACCCTTAAATCTTTTATCAACTTCCTGCTTGCTTAATCTTGTGTTAAGCTTACGATTTGGTATATCTATTTCTACTATATCTCCGTCTCTTAATATAGCTATCGGCCCTGCGGCTGAAGCTTCCGGAGAGATATGCCCGATACATGGGCCCTTTGTACCTCCGGAGAACCTGCCGTCGGTAATTAAGGCAACCGAATCTGAAAGTCCCATCCCCACTATTGAAGCAGTAGGCGCCAACATCTCGCGCATCCCCGGGCCTCCTGCAGGGCCTTCGTAACGGATAACCACGACATCCCCGGATTTAATCTTTCTACCCATAATCGCCTTCATCGCCTCTTCTTCACGGTTAAAAACCCGGGCGCGTCCGGTAAATTTCATCATCTTCTCGCTTACCCCTGACTGCTTTACTACTGCGCCGTTGGGCGCGATATTACCGTAAAGAAGCGCAATCCCGCCCTGCTTATGATACGCTTTGCTAAAGGGGCGAATAACATCCTCATCATAAATTACTGCTTTATCCGCGATCTCAAATGTTTTCTCTCCGCTTACATTCAGAGTATTATTAAGTTTTGATTTCAGCCTTTTTAATACCGCGGGGATACCTCCTGCGTATTCTACATCCTCCATAAGATGCGTGCCTGCCGGCTCAATGCTTGCGATATGCGCAACACTCTTACTTATTTTATCAAACGTCTTTAAATCAAGTTTTACCCCTGCTTCATGGGCAATAGCCATAAGGTGAAGTACGGTATTGCTTGAACCTCCCAGCCCCATATCAACTACAATCGCATTCTCAAGAGAATCCTTGGTTATTATATCGCGCGGCTTTATATCTTTTTTTACCAGCTCAACAATCCGCTCTCCGCTTGCCTGCGCGATCCTGCGCTTATTTGCGGAACCGGCTAAACCCGTACCGCAGCCCGACAAAGACATACCCATGGTTTCTGTAAGGCAAGCCATGGTATTTGCGGTATAAAGCCCCTGGCATGAGCCCTGGCCCGGGCAAGCTTCCATCTCTAAACAGGATAATTCCTGCATAGAAATATCCCCTTTTCTTGCCCGCGCAATTCCCTCGTAAGTATCATGCACAAAAGCAAGCCTTCTCTTATTCCATCTTCCCCCTAACATCGGGCCGGCAGTAACTATAATCGCCGGGATATTAAGCCGGGCAACACCCATAAGCATCCCCGGAGTAATTTTATCGCAATTAGTCAAGCAGACAATCCCGTCTAACTGGTGCGCATTACAGACGGTTTCAATGGTATCAGCCACAAGCTCGCGAAGCGCCATCGGATAACACATACCCAAATGCCCCATGGCAATCCCGTCGCAGATGCCGGGAACGCCGAAAAAGAAAGGAACTCCCTGGCCGTAACAGATGCCGCGCTCAATAAAACGCTCCAAATCGCGCATCCCCACATGGCCGGGGATTAAATCATTAAAAGATGTGGCTACCCCGATAAAAGGCCTGCCTAAATCCTTGCGCGATAAACCCGTAGCATGCAATAACGCCCGGTGCGGAACTCTCTCTAAGCCTTTTTTTACTTTATCCGAACGCATGTTTACCTCCTAATCCGCCCCTTCTCCATCATGAACTATCTCTTTCTCGCTTCTTTTACGCACGATAACGCGCTTTAAAGTAACATACTTATCCACAATATCTTTATTGTTAACGGCATCAAGCTGTTTAAATAGAAAATCAAATTTTTGCTCAATCTCTGCTGCGATTGCACTACGCACTTCCTGTGATAAGCCCATAATCTCTTTCTTAAAAGGACCTAATGCCTTCTTACGGGTTTTATAAAAGAACTGCTCGTCAGTCTCTCCATCTTTGCGCTCTGAAGCAGCGTTGGTTTTAAGCCATTCGTAGATTTTATTCTTTAACTCAATAGGAAAATGCTTGCTGTCAAACATCATATTCTGGAAGCCCGTAGCTAAATGCACCTCTAACGTATCATTCTCCGGGAATTTATGGAACATATCTTCCGGCAAAGTAGACGCACCATGCTGCACTGCCCCCCCAAGCCCAAATTCCTTCTTCGCAATTTCTGATATTGTCTTTAAGGTGTTAAAGTCGAGCTTTACCTCAGCAATACTCCCGTCCGCCTTTACAACTCCTCCGTGCGAAGTTCCTGTTTGAATTGAAATCTTGCTTATTCCTACCAACCCTTTGCGTAATCTCTCCCTAAACCCTTCCATGAAAGCGCGCAGGTCTTCAGGCGTTGAATTAGTGTGTCCTACTTCACCGATTTCTCCGCCAACCGAAACAGTAATCCCCTTTGGCTCTATCCTACGGATAAACTGAGTAAGCTTTGCGCATGACTCGTAATTATCCTTCTGTTGTTTCTTTATTTCTTTTTTTGATAAATCTACTAAGGTAGACGAATCGATATCAATATTATAAAACCCGCAAGCAACCGCATCAGCTATTAAATCCTGCAGAGTTTGCAATTCATCACCAGCATTCTCTTTAAATTTTTTAAGATTTACCTGGGTATGGTCGGCCTGAATAAAAACAGGCCCCTGCCAACTCTCCTTTATTGCTGCAGCTAATATTACCCCAGTAAATTCTGCAGGAGGTTGCGCAGTATAGCCCATCTCAGACTTAGCAATCTCAAATATGAAAGCGCCGCTATTATTTTTTATAGCTGTTCTAAAAATAGCACTCGCTAAATCATAAGACATGCTTCTTAAATTTATAGCCGGTACTGTAAATCCGGAGACTTCCCCTCTTCCAAAAGCCACATACAACTCATGTATACTTGAAGGATAAATTCCTTTTTTATAGGCTAGGTTTAATATCTTCTTAGATAATTCATTTTTTGCCGCTGCGTCATCGCTAAAAACTAACTCCATTGCAAGCTTATCAATGCTTAAAGACTTTCTTCCCATCTTATTTAACTACTCCTTTCATCTTTATCCAGGGATGGTTCTCAAACCAAAGCAAAACTGTCCCCTAAAAAGGGACACTTTTAGATTAAATTAAGAACCGTCCCTAAGTTAGGGTCTTGATTAAATTATACCAGTACTCTGCTTTTAGCTCTTTCTTTTTAATTGCGTTCTCAAATTTAACTTCGGATATCCTACCACAGCATAAACCAACAGCCAAATCTTTTTTCCCCTCTAATAAAGCATCTACGGCCGCATCCCCTAACCTTAAAGCTAAATCACGGCTAAATGCTGTAGGGCTTCCCCCGCGCTGCACATGGCCTAAAACAACAGCTCTGGTTTCCAAAGAAGTTATCTCTGTTATCTTGTTAGCGATATCAACCGCGCTGCCCGCGCCTTCTGCTACGACAATAATCCAGCTCACCTTCCCGTGTATATTACCCTCGACTATATCATGGCACATCTTTTCAAAATTAGGTTTAAGTTCCGGGATAATCACGTCTTCACACCCTCCGGCAAGTGCAACCGAAAGAGCAATAAACCCGCAATCTCTCCCCATAACCTCGATAACAAATATCCTCTCCATGCTGGTTGCGGTATCGCGTATGTTATCAATAGCCTTTAATGCAGTATTGATAGCGGTATCGGATCCTATCGTGTAATCTATCCCGTTAATATCATTATCAATTGACGCAGGTATCCCGACACAAGGAATATCATAAGCGGTCCCGAAATTATGGGTGGCGGTAAAGCTTCCGTTGCCTCCGATAACTACAAGGCCATCAATAGAATTATTTTTAATCGTTTTAAATGCGCGATCCTGATATTCTTTGGATGAGAACTCCGGACAACGCCCTGTTTTAAGCATTGTTCCGCCCTGGCTGATAATGCCGGATACAGAACGGTGATCAAGGTCTCTAAGCTCCTCATTAATTAATCCCCACCATCCCCGGAAAATACCCGTTACTTTCAGGCCTCTGTTAATCCCATAACGCACCACAGAGCGTATTGCCGGATTCATCCCCGGCGCATCTCCTCCGGTTGTAAGCACTGCTATCTTTTTCATAAACCTTCTATCTCCATCTCGCGGGGATGTTCTATGGTATAGTTATAGAATATTTCTTTTTTCTCTTTAGGCTTAAGATCAAATTCCCAAACCCAAATGCCCTTCTTATCTTTATAATCTTTTAAGGTAGGCTCAATACTTACCTTATCAATCTTAACCTTTATCCTGTCATCTTGGGATACAGGTATAGCCTCAAATACTTTTGCTTTTATATCTTTGGACTTGTAATTCTCAACAGTAACCTTATACTTATAAGCGGTCTTCTTGGTTGTGGCAGATATATTGGCAAATAGAGTTTCATCGACCTTCTTTTCCAATAATTCTCTTTTAACCTTTACGTTCTCATCAACTCCAAGATAAAGATCAAATTCTTCATTAGGAGCAATATTCTTAATTTGTGAAGCCCCTACAAAGTCTCCATCTAAGAAAACGTTCACTCTGCCTGCTAAAAGCTGCAGATTCTTTGCATTAGCCACCTTACTGCCTAGGTATGCAAATGTTGAAATCCTCGGGTACGCAGAATAAACAAAAGCTGAAGAAAGGACCTGTGAGGAGACAGGTAATTTATATTCTTCTCCGCTTGATTTTATCGAAGCCGGCCTGGTGATTTTATACACCAAAGAAACTCCCTTTTCTTCCTGCTGGGCATAACCATATTCTGCCTGTTCTTTATCAAAAATCCCTACCCCTACTGATACATCTTCTTCTCTACTTAGATCTTCTCTGAGTGCAGGCGTTCTCATTCTGGCGGATTTAACTTGTGAATAATATGGCTCATATGGCTTCTTTGGCTGATACGGCTTTAGAAACCAAGGATCAATATCAGGAAGCGCACCAGAAACATTAATCTTAGCAGTAGATAAAGTTACCTCTACATCCTGCCAATCCTCACCGGTATTCTGCTTAATAGAAGCAAACGAAACAAGCTCTGTCTCTTGTTTTGCAAAATTTACCCTTGCATCATAAATAGGATACCAGTAAGCGCCGTTAACCCTGTAAGATATTTCAATATTTAAAGAGCCTGCCTTTACTACATCAAGCTCTACGATAATAGAACGCTTCATCTTCTTTGCCGGACCGGATATTTCAGCTAACTGCCTGCGCAAGACTTCAATTTGTTTTCTGATCTGGCGTATACTTAGCTCTGAATCCACCACTTGAGAATAGTTGTCTTTAAGCTTGGAATCTAAAAAGAGCAGCATATCATTTAAATCTTTCACCGCAGGCATCTTTGTGACTAATTCTTTAGGCAGCTGCTCCTTTGAAAAAAGGCGAATAGAATCAAGGAATAGCTTTTCATCAGCCAGCCTTTTCTTGAGATCCTCAAACTTTCGAATTTGGTCATCAAGCTTCTGTATCTCTTCCTGTATAGCCTTGACCTTTTCAGCCGGCTCTTCTTTTAAGAATTCTTTTTTTACGGATGCGCCCAGAATCTTAACGCTTGCACTACCCTCCCCTGAAACTCTAAGAGAGTTTTCATCTATCTCAGGTATTAAGTCCGCAAAAATAACCCTGTTTTCCCCTTGTACCAATTTTACCTGTGCTGCCCTTTTAACAAGCGCATCTCCTGAATAAACCGTAACCGCCGAGATCTTTGACTCTGCCTGTATATCCGCCGCATAAACAAACAAAGAAAACGAAAAAATAGAAGTAAAAACCAACATTATAGTTTTTCTTAACATAGCCATCTCCTTTGCTTACCCTACATACTAAATTTATGTTCCCATTTCCCAACTTGCCAAGTATTTCTTCTGTTCTGGCGTTAATACGTCTATTTTAGCCCCTAATGATTTTAATTTCAAGTAGGCAATATTTTTATCGATATCTTCAGGCACACTATAAACCTGTTTTCTTAATTTTTTATAATTCTCCGCCATAAACTCAGCAGATAAAGCCTGGTTGGCAAAAGACATATCCATAACTTGCGCCGGATGCCCTTCAGCTGCGGCTAAATTTATAAGCCTGCCTTCACCTAAAAGATAAATTTTGCGGCCGTCTTTTAAAATATACTCTTCGACAAAATCACGGATTATTTTTCTTTTCTTAGACAATAGCTTAAGGCCTTCAATATCAAGCTCCACATTAAAATGCCCGGAATTAGATACAATTGCCCCATCTTTCATAACCTTAAAATGCTCCCTGCGGATTACATTAATATCTCCGGTAACCGTTACAAAAATATCACCGATTCTTGCGGCATTCATTATCGGCATAACTTCAAATCCGTCCATAACTGCTTCTAATGCGCGTAATGGATCAACCTCTATAACAATAACTTTTGCTCCCATACCCTTAGCGCGCATTGCCACACCTTTACCGCACCAGCCATATCCTGCCACAACAAAATTGCTTCCGGCAATAAGCTTATTGGTAGCCCGGATAATTCCATCCAAAGTCGACTGTCCAGTACCATAGCGGTTATCAAAGAGATGTTTAGTTAAAGCATCATTAACCGCAATAATCGGGTAACGGAGTTTACTCTCTTTTGCAAGCGCCTTTAACCTGATGACACCTGTAGTTGTCTCTTCGGTTCCGCCAATAATATTACTATGCATTGAAGGAAGACGCTGATGTATAGTACTGACTAAATCTGCGCCGTCATCCATAGTTATATCAGGCCTTGCAATAAGCGCAGATTTCATATGGCTGTAATAAGTTTTAGTCTCTTCGCCTTTGATAGCAAATACTGAAACTTTTAGATTTCTAACTAAAGAGGCTGCGACGTCATCCTGAGTAGATAAAGGATTGGACGCACAGATAAAAACTTGCGCGCCACCTGCCTTAAGCACCTCTGCTAAAACCCCTGTTTCTGTAGTTACATGCAAACAAGCTGCTACTTTTAAGCCCTTCAAAGGTTTCTCTTTTGAAAATCTCGCCTTAATCAGGTTTAAAACAGGCATGTTATTACTCGCCCATTCAATTCTTAATGCGCCTTTTTTTGCTAATTTTATATCCTTAATATCATACCCCATATTTTCTCCTATAATCTGCTCGCTTGTCTTCTCAACTCAGCGGCTTTATCCGTCTTTTCCCAGGCAAACCCATCCCTGCCAAAATGCCCGTAACACGCAGTGCTTTTATATACCGGCTTGAGCAGATTTAATGAATTAATTATTCCCCTTGGCGTCAGCTCAAAATTCTGGCGGATTAATTTAACTAACTTTTCGTCATTAATCCTGCCTGTGCCGTATGTATCAACATATATAGAAAGAGGATTTGCGTGGCCGATGACGTATGAAAGCTGCACTATAAACCTATCTGCCAGGCCGGAAGCCACAATATTCTTGGCAATATAACGGCACATATAGGCTGCGGAGCGGTCGACTTTAGTCGGGTCTTTTCCCGAAAAAGCTCCTCCGCCATGGGCAATAGTTCCTCCATAGGTATCTACAACTATTTTTCTACCGGTCATACCCGTATCTGATTGAGGACCGCCTACTATGAATTTACCGGTCTGGTTAACAAAATATTTGGTATTTTTATCCGTAAAACCCTTTAAGACCGGATCAGCTATTACCCTAACCATTTCCTGCCTCGCCCTAGAAGTAATATGCCTTCCTGAGGCATCAAGTATATCCTCGGTATGCTGACAGGCGATAACAACAGAATCTACGCGCTTAGGTTCCCCTTCCTCATATTCAACGGTAACCTGGGATTTACAATCAGGGCCAAGGTACTTCAAAATCTTTGCCCTGCGCACATCCGCCATGCGTTTTACTAATTTATGCGCCAAAGTAATAGGAAGAGGCATATACTCCTTTGTCTCGTTACAAGCAAACCCGAACATAATCCCCTGGTCCCCTGCTCCGCCGGCATTTACGCCCTGGGCAATATCCGGAGACTGCCTATTAATGGTATTAACTATTGCACAGGTCTGGTAATCAAACCCGTACTTAAGATGAGTATAGCCTATTTCCCTAATTACCTCCCGCCCCAATTTCTGCATATCGACATAGGCATTGGTCGTAATCTCCCCTCCTACTATCAAAAGCCCCATGGTGACATATGTCTCGCAGGCAACCCTTGCGCACTCAGGATTTTTGTCTTCCTTTAATATCTTATCTAAAACCGCATCCGAAATCTGATC
>Ga0172375_10008115_pt1 | contig 14189 bp, 13 predicted proteins | sample LakKiv1m_FD_114537 | JGI IMG/M metagenome (GOLD analysis project Ga0172375, IMG submission 114537) | Freshwater microbial communities from Kabuno Bay, South-Kivu, Congo - kab_092012_11.1m | ecosystem: Environmental > Aquatic > Freshwater > Lake | place: Democratic Republic of the Congo... | reverse complement strand
CTACACACCCAAGTAGGTAAACCAGGATTCGAACCTGGACCCCTCCGACGTACGTCGGAGTGCTCTAACCAATTGTGGGGTTTATCCCCACTCCGATTAATCATCGGAGAGCTACACACCCAACTTTTCTCCACTTCTTTTTAGCCTGCCCTGTCAAGGGAAGGTGGTCCCGCAACGGCGGGACCGGAAGGGTTTGTAGCAGGACCGAGACTTGAACTCGGAACCTTTGCGTTATGAATGCAATGCTCTAACCAATTGAGCTATCCTGCCATATTTTTAAATTGTGGGGTTTATCCCCAGTCCGTATCGAACTTTAGTTCGCATCGGACAGCTATCCTGCCATATTTTTAAATTGTGGGGTTTATCCCCAGTCCGTATCGAACTTTAGTTCGCATCGGACAGCTATCCTGCCAAGGTGAAAACTATCGTGATTATATCAAAAAAAATGTGTTTCCCCCTTGTCAAAGGTCCATTGATACCCCAAAGATGGTAGGGATAAAGGGGGATTGAAACATTCCAACAAAAAAGCCGTCAAGTTAATGACGACCTCTTTGTTGGTTGCGGGGCTGGGAGTTGAACCCAGCCTGTGAGATTATGAGCCTCACGTGCAGCCGTACACTACCCCGCATATCTTCCTTACAAATCCTGAGCGAACTCAGTGAGTCGAAGGACTGTCGATATTCTATCACAAATAAAAATAAATCAAGCAGGTTTAGCGAAGGGGGAAAAACAATTCCCACCATTCCAAGACGAGTGGCTTCGAATTATCAACATTAACCTCTTGATTAAGCTCCAAATTTTTATCTTCAGGCGGTAATATTAGCCAATAATCGTTGGCAGTTCCAAGACCAAAGTATTCCCTCAACTTACGGTCAATATAGGCACTTTTTGTTGCTTCAGCTGACTTCAACCTCAACAATTGATTCTCTGCCTCAATTGAAGCTATTTCTGTCTCTAGTTTATGATTTCTGGCCTCAGCTCGATTCAATGTCGACCATTGTCGGTAAATATTCAGTAATGAGGTTGTAGTTATAACCAGTAGAAATACCACAAATACCAGATTTTTCACTTTCTCTGCCCTACCAGTTTGTTTTTTGTCCCTATTTATGTTACTATAAGCCATCTTTAAGTGTTCACTATCTAAATGAATCAAATCGAAATTGTTGATGCCCTAAATTTGTTTACGGCGGCGCTTGCCAAAAAAGGTAAGTCTACCAATACTATTGTAGCTTACAAAGGCGACATCAACCAGTTAATTACTTATCTTCAAAAAGAAAAAGTTGAGACTATCAACGCTATTTTGAATAACCATATTGAAGGTTTCAAAAAAGATTTAATCAACAACAATTACACTGCCAAATCAGTTAGTCGTAAATTAAATTCCATCAAAAACTTTTTCTCTTTCCTTTTAGCTGAGAACATCATAACTGCCGATCCATCCACAGAAATCAAACATCCAAAATACGAAAACGATATTCCCAAAATATTAAAACCATTAGAATATAGATCGCTTCGCGATGCCTGCCGTAATGATATTCGTAGTACCGCGATTGTTGAGCTGATGCTCCAAGCTGGCCTTCGTATCAAAGAAATTGAAAATTTAAAATTAGAAAACGTTAAAGAATCCGAAGTCTTTATTGAAAGTTATGAAAGCCATGGTTCACGTTCCGTACCTTTAAATAATTCAGCCAAACTAGCACTCAAAAAATATCTCGAAGAAAGTCGATATGCTACCAAAGCCAAAAATGTTTTTGTCACCAAGACCGGTCGTCATCTTTTAGCCCGTAATATCAGAAGTTTACTCAATCGTTATTTTGACAAAGCCGATATTAAAGGTGTCAAAGTCAATGATTTACGCAATACTTTTATTGTTTTTCAGCTCAAATCTGGTGTTCCAATTGATGTTGTTTCTCAAGTTGTCGGCCACAAACGCATTTCTACCACCGAAAAATATCTCGAACTCATCGATTCCAAAGAAGAATCGAAGGGGATTCGATTAAAAGAGCTCTAAAATCTTGCTCTCTTGGCAATTTCGCTTTCCACAATCTCTTTTGGTCGCCCATATTTTAGTCCCGATAATTTTTTGATCATCGCCGCCAATTCTTTATTCCCCGGTTTTTTAATTTCATCAGCTGTGATATCAAGCGAGAATGGTGGCTGGGGTATACCCTTGACCATAGTTTTAAGATAGGTGTGTCCTATGGGCAAGTTTAGTAAGTCATGTTCGTTAAATTCCGGTCGGAATTGGTTGACTAAAAATCCCGCATCCGAGATACCCACCCGGAATGAGCAAATTGAGCCGACGTTTCCAAACACAGCGTTTTTAATTTCGTCATCCATTTGCGATATAAATTGGTTGCCGACAGTCAAATTCAAATGATATTTCCGGGCTTCCGACATAATGACTGCAAAATCTTGAGTCGCAAAATTCTGAAACTCATCTACATACAGATAAAAATCCTTGCGGTCTGGTTCGGGTGTATCCTGCCGGCTCATTGCCGCGATCAATATTTTAGGGATTAAAACCAATCCCAAAAATGCCGAATTCTCCTCGCCAATACTACCTTTAGCCAAATTAATAATCAAAATTTTCCCTTGATCCATCGCCTGTCGGAAGTTAAATGATGAAGTCGATTGACCGATGATATTTCTCATCATGGTGTTGGTAATAAACCGGCCGAATTTTGACACGATATAGTCCAAAACCTCCGATTTATGAAATTCGTTCGTGTTGGCGATCTGATCAGTCCAATAACGTTTAACCATCGGATCGGCAATTTTAGGCATTAGAGTTTGGACAAAAGACGGGTCAGTTAGACAGCGTACAATTTCGATAAATGTTGCTCCCGGCTCAGTCATGACTGTCAACATAATGTTTCGAATAGCGTGTTCAAACCGTGGTCCGACGATACCGGTTTTATACGGGTCGTACAATTTATACATTAAGTTAATAATTGAAGATGTCACAAAATCTTTTTGGTCTTCTCTTTCGCATTCCATTACATTAAATCCCATTGGCCTGTCGACCATTCCTGGATCAAAATAGATAACGTCTTCTACCCGCTCCGGTGGTATCCGTTCCAGTATCATTTCATAGGTATCGTGCGGGTCGATAAAACAGACACCCTTACCAGCCTTAATATCTTGGAGTGCCATATTGGCCAAAAGCCATGATTTACCCACACCGGTTTGTCCGACGATATAAAAATGTCTTTGTCTGTCTTTGGTGGTGATATGAAATTTCTTAGTTATCCCGCGGTAATGATTTTCACCGATATAAATTCCCTCGGCAGGCGAGTCATTCGGGGACGGCGCACTTTTCGATTTTAGCCAATAGACGTTTGGCGTCTCAATTGTTTTGTTGGGAAAATGAAAAATCGAAGCTATCTCATCCGAGCTCAAAATTGTTTTGCCCTTATGCCAATAAATGATTGGATATTTATAAACAAAATCATCCAAAAATAATTTTGTCAGCCAAATTTTTCTCGAAGATAATTTATTCCAAGGTGATTCAAATTGACCAAAACACGCCTTAAGATTCGACAAATTAGTTTTAGCTATTTCTACCGATGGGGCAAAAGAGACAATTCGGATAGCCACTTCAAATCCTGGCTTACTTGATTTGCTGTCTATTGCTTCCAATTGTCTAGCATCTACTTTGTAGCTGGCTTTTTCCGGATTGGCTTCTGCTTTTTTTGTTGCTGAGACAAATCCTTTGCCGGCTTTTGCCCACACTCCATCAGTCGGTGACACTATTAGTTGTATGGCTACGCTTTCGCCTTTGCTTAGTTTAGACAATGCCGAAGTAATCGCCGATAGAGGATCCGTCGAGATTTCTTTATAACTTTTCAGTGGATAAAAAGGAGTTTTTTTAATTCCTAGCCAGGCGTACTCCACTTTTCCGTCTTCCGGGAAAATATTTGGTTCGTCCACCACCGCCACGTCAGCTCCGGCATGAACGCTATATATTTGTTTTTCAATTAAATCTTGATATTTTTTTGGGGTACAGATATAAAACTTAATTTCCTCGTCTGTTCCAATAATTTCCAAAGACACGCTCGGTTGAGCCACAAATCGTTGTAAAAATTTAAACTTGGCTCCCTTATAAAGTGATGCAAATGAGTTAATTATTTGTTCCATGGCGTCAATTTTGACCTCATTACCTTCCGGCACAGCCACCAGTAGTGTCACCATATTTAAAGACTTTTCTTCTCTATCTTTCCATTTATACCAAAGCACCGCCGCCGCTCCCAGTAGCCACAACAGCGCTGCCACCAACACCAATACTACCAACATCACCACCATATTTATAATAAATCCCGCTATTATTTCACTATTCATTCTTCTTTAAATTTTACATTACCTTTCTTCATTTTTATCAATCTAAGAAGAAAAGTAGATAGCCACCGGCTGGCATCGTTTATAGATTTTTTAAAACCACCCAAAAATGTATTCCGGCTAATTGGCAAAATAATTTTTGGATTTTGTGGTGCCACACCGGACATTATTGTCTTTCCTTGGTGATCACTTATGGGGTTGGCCATTCCTGGATCTTCTTCAATTTTTTCCAGCCAACTTTTGATGTTTTCTGGTACGTGTGTTCTTGGCGCCACATCCACCATTTCTGGTTTTACTCTGGTTTCTGGCCTTAGGTTTTCTGTCTCAGTTTTATTTAGTAATTCTTTCGTTTCCGCCATACTATATAAGTATAAACTAAAAAATACGTATTATATTAATTCGTAATTTTTAATTTTTAATTTATCTTAAGGTATACTTCTCCTATGTCGACCGACACGCCTTTCGCTCAAATCAAAAAAATCGACGACCGTCCGACTCCGCCTTTTGTCACGATTCTGGCCATCGCTTTTTTAATAATCATCGTCGTCTGGTTTTTCAAAGGCGAAAGTTTTCGTCTATACGCTAGTTTGTTTTTTGGTCTATATTCTTTGACCCATCTTTCCTGGTTATCAATTATTTTAGTTAGCATAGTTCAAAACATTTTTTTTCTGCCTTTTCGGATAATTTCCGAGAGGTTTTACGTCGATTTAAAAGATTTCGAACACGAGCTCGAGAAGACCAAATCAGACGATCAATATTTTGTTTTAAAGAAACAGATTAGGACGGGCAATCTTTCAGTTATCTTTTACATCATCAATTTTCTTTTATTTTTTATCGCTTTTATTTCTGCAGGGCGAGTCTTTTTTCTTGAGTTTTATCACACCCCGATTGCCACCCATTGGTTGTACGATTGGATTCCCTATCCGACATATCCTCTTAGCGGTGTAGTTTTTCACTTTCCCTTTTTCAGATTTACCTCTACTATGGCGCTCGATTGGTGGCTTATCGCCCGGATGTGGATTATCCCAATTGTTTTTTTGGCCATAGTTAGGGTAATTTGGTTGATACTCAAACCATTTTTATCAGCCAATATCCAGTTGCTTCAAGCACGCATCAATTTGAATCGGGTCAAATTTATTTTAGGCGGTTTTATTGGTACTTTTTTCTTTTTATCTCTTTACGTCCTTCGCCACATCCCTACCGGAGTTGAATTTTATTATCTTTCTGCCGATTTAAGTAAACAAAACACTGTCTTTAACATCATCACCGCTATTTGCACTTCTTTTGCCACCATTTACGCCGGGTTTCAGCATAGTAAAGAAGCCACTTCCGAGGCCAGAATCAGAAATATCCCAGAAGATATTATCGCCAAAGTTCATGCTCAAACTATCCGCACTAGCGTTTATAACGCCATTCTTCTGGGTTTATCGACCCTTTGGGTGACTCGTCTAATGCCCAGTTCCCACGATTTGTCTGTTCTCGCTTTTGAAGCCCTCTATTTGCTTTCACCGATTACTTTTGATTTGTTAATTCCCAAGAACAAAAAACGTCTTGCTTCCGTTCCCGAAGTCGGAGTGGTCGAAAAATAATTATGCCATCGATAAATTTTTTAGAAATTCTCAAAAGTTATCGCGATATTGTTTCTCCAGTTGTTAACAAATATATTAGTAGCTCACTAAAATTTCCAGCCTTTTGTCAAATTGATTCAAAATATCAGAATCTTTTAGATTTCCAAGAACAACTAGTCTCAGAATATCCCAAAAGATTAGGCAAATATCTTCGCCCGACTCTGCTGATGTCTACCGCTTTATCAATGGGAGTTTCGAACGAGAAGGCTCTTCTTCCGGCCGTCGCCATGCAATTATCCGAAGAATGGATATTAGTTCATGACGATATCGAAGATGAATCGCTTGAGCGTCGTGGGACTGCCACGCTTCAAAAAATGTATAGTCCTGCGCTGGCCATAAATGCCGGAGATGCCATTCAGGCAATCATGTGGCGGGTCATCGGCGATATCAATAATTCCAAGATATTTGACGAATTTTGTTTATTGATGAACCGTACCACTTTTGGCCAAACTATTGACATCAAATGGAACCAAGACAATAAACTTGATATTACCGACGAAGATGTCTTTTTGATTCTCGAGAGTAAGACTTGTTATTACACCATTTCTGGCCCGATGCGGCTCGGGGCAATATTAGCAGGAGCCCCTGATTCTGATTTGGATACCATCTATTTATTTGGCCGTTATCTTGGCCGGGCATTTCAAATTATTGATGATGTTCTCGATCTTACCACTGATTTTCAAGGTTTAAAAAAGCAAGCTTTTAACGATATTTACGAAGGCAAACGGACGATTCCGCTGTCACATTTATTAAAATCAGCCAACTCGGATGAGCTATTAAAAATAAAATCAATATTTAATAAATCAAGAGATAAAAAGTCAGAAACAGAAGTTTTGGAAATAATTAATTTAATGAATAAATATAAAACAATTGATTCGGCTCGCGATTTGGCCATCAAATTTGGACAAGAAGCCAAAGATATTTTAAACGACAAAATGCAGTTTATAAAAGTCGAACCCTATCGTTCTCAGTTAGAGAAGGCAATAGATTTTATAGTGAATCGCGATCACTAATCTGCTAATCTTAATTAGTGAATAATTCTCGATTTTTAGGTGCTACTTTTCTTATGTTTACCGGAGCTGTTGGCTCGGGTATTTTTGTTCTGCCCTACGTCTTTGCTCACTCCAATTTTCTCTTTGCTTCGATTTTTCTTATCTTTCTCGCCTTTGTTACCGCCGCCTTAAATCATTTTTATGTTGATATTGTTCAAAACACCAAAGGTGATCATCAACTTTCCGGTTATGCTCAAATATATCTAGGCCCTCGTTTTAAATTATTAGCCACCCTCAATTTAATACTTTTGGCATTTGGTGCTATTTTGGCTTACTCCAAACTTTTTCAAATTTTTTTTGCTCTTTTATTTCCCAATTATGTCTTCATATCAGCTTTTGTATATTTAATTATTTTATTTATTACCCTACGATCTACCACCTACGATCTACCATCTACCATCTATCATCTACCATCTGTCTTTATTCTCCTCCTCCCCATTATTTTATTTATTTTTTCTCTTACCAACTACGGTTTACGTGTTACGTATTACGAGCTGCCCAATTTTATGTTTTATTCTCCTCTTCTTTTCGCCCTTTCTGGCTTTACCATTATTCCCGAAGTTAGGCAAACTCTTGGTACTGATCGCAAATTTCCTTTGGCCGTAATACTGGGTTTATTGCTTACCGCTTTGATCTATTTTTTATACGCCTTTTCTCTTGTTCGTCTTTGTGGTCCCAACCTTACCATCGATTCTGTTTCTGGATTGGCTGTCGACTATCCTTTATTAGCCAAATTATTAGCAATTTTTGGGCTATTCGTTACTGCCAAAGCTTCCAGTAATTTTTTAATAATTTTACACGAACTTTTTTATCGTGATCTAAATGTTAATAAAATTCTCTCCAACTTTTTGCCATTATTATTTCCCATAATTGCAGTATCACTAACTACCATTTCCCTAATTACCACCATCTCCCTTACTGGCAAAATCACTATTTATATTTCCGCTTTTTTAATATGTCTTATCCGTTTTCGTCTGCCGATGACTTTTACCACTCAATTTTTAGCCATTTTAATTTTTATTAGTTTGACTGTCGGTTTATGGTTCTAGCCACTGCCGGATTCATGCTCTTTTTCTGGTCAATTTATGATGGCATTATTTCCTATGTCACTCCCATTATTATGGAAAACAGGGGGTTGACCAATACCGAGATCGGTCTTCTCATTTCTTTTTCGGCTATTTTTGGCGCAGTTTTTGATATCTTAATTAGCAAATATTTTCGTTTCAGTCACTTTCTTCGCTATTTTATTTTTGTTTTTATTATTTGTCTTTCCTATCCGCTTTTACTTTGGTCAAATTCCAATTTTTTTGGCTATCTTTTTATTATGGCTCTCTGGGGGCTGACCTACGATTTTATAAATTTTGGTATTTATGATTTAGTTGCCCGAGTTTCGCAAAAAAGTCAGCACACTTACAACATCTCACTCATTGGAGGTTTCAAGTCAGCCGGTTATCTTTTGGGCCCATTGATTATTGCTTTTCTGATTTCTTCTTGGACTCTCAATCTAGTCTCCGTTTCGTTTACTTATTTATTTTTATCAATTGCTCTGACTCTTTATGTGGTTTTATTTTCGCTTTCTTCGACCAAAGAATTTTTCGAACCACTACCTTATGAACGAAAATCAATCAATTGGTCTATCGAACGTCAACTCTGGCGACAGTTTGGACATCTACTTTTTCCGGTTTTAGCTTTCAATTGTGTCTTTTTCATATTCGAAGCTACCTTTTGGACTCTTGGTCCTATCTTTTCCCAACAGTTTCCCGACCTAAAATATTTTAGTTTTTTATTTATGGGTGTCTATATATTCCCCTCACTTTTTGTCATCAGGTTTGCCCAAAAGATTACTTCCCGTTTTGGAAAGAAACACACCGCCTATGTTTCCCTGATTATTTCTTCTGTTTTTCTTTTACCATTTTCCATCAGCACTTCACCATATTTGTTATTAGTGATGGTTTTCTTTTCCACTATTTTTGCCACCCTAGCCTGGTCAGCTATTGGTGGAGCTTTTGTTGACTATGTTGCCGAGTCAGATTTTTACGATAGTGAGATTATTGGCCTCAAAGATTTTTCTGCCAATTTGGGATATGTAATTGGACCAACTTTGGCCGGAGTCTTGTCCGATATTTATGGTATTCGTACAGCCTTTACTATTATCGGGCTAGTTTGCATCATTATTGTCATTTGCTTATTATTTACCACTCCGCGACACATCAAAATCCCCTCATAAGATATTTCTAATTACTAATTACAGATTCCCAATTACCGATTACAATATAGGTATGGAATCGCAGGTGGAAGAAATTAAAAAAAAGCTTGATATTGTCGATGTCATTGGCCGGTATTTACCACTTCGCAAACGTGGTCATCATTTTATTGCCAACTGTCCCTTCCATTCCGAAAAAACACCCTCATTTACTGTTTCTCAAGAGTTGCAAATATTCAAATGTTTTGGATGTGGCAAAGCCGGGGACATTTTTAATTTTGTAGAAGAGTTTGACAAAGTAGATTTTCGCGATGCCCTTGAAGAATTAGCCAAAATTGCCGGAGTTGAGTTAGTCAAAAATCCTCAAATGACCGAAGCCGAGCACTGGCACAAAAAACTAATTGCACTCAACCACGAGGTCTCCAAGTTTTATCATTATATTTTGACCTCCCATCCTCTTGGCAAAACCGCCCTCGAATACACCCAAAAACGGGGGATATCTCTTGATACAATAAAGTTGTTCAAAATTGGTTATTCTCCCCTAAACTCAGACTTAATCTACAACTATCTTATCAAGAAAGGTTTTATTTTATCGGAAATGATTGGCACTGGCAGTTTTGGCAAAAGTAATTATGGTGGACACCAACTTTATGACCGTTTTGCCGACCGGCTTACTTTCCCGTTAACTGATTTTCGCGATCGCGTTCTTGGCTTTTCCGGACGGCTTCTGCCATCGTCGGCCAAACAGAATTCAGCAAAATATATAAATTCTCCGGAGACCGATATTTATCACAAAAGCCAAATGTTATTTGGTCTAAATCTCAGCAAAGAGTCGATCAAAAAGCTCGACTCGGTAATTTTAGTCGAAGGCGAATTTGATATGATTTCTCCCTATCAATCGGGTGTTACCAACGTTGTCGCCATCAAAGGCACCGCTTTTACTCTCGACCAACTTCAACTTTTACACCGTTACACCAATACTCTTATTTTAGGTCTTGATTCTGATTTTGCCGGTAACTCTGCCGCCCGCAAAAGTATTGAACTGGCCGACTCGATGAATTTTAATATCAAGGTAATTGACCTAGGCGATAAATACAAAGACCCCGACGAAGCGGTGACTGCCGATCCTGATTTTTTTCGCGCTCAAGTCGACAGTCCTATATTTATCTGGGATTTTATAATCAACTCAGCCCTCAAAAATTTTGACCCAGGTACACCTATTGGCAAGCAAGACATATTGGCCAATGTACTGCCATATCTATCCAAAATAAACAATTCTGTTACTCAATCAGATTACTATAATAAATTAGCCTCTTACATTGGTTCTTCAGTCGAATCAATTCTCTCCGAGGTCGCCAAATTAAAAAACACCAATTCTTCAAAAGTAGTCGAAGTCGTTTCCGGTGAAGACACCAAAACTCCCAAGCTTGAACGCCTCGAAAGCCACCTATTGACTCTGATTTTTTCTGCCAAAAACCCCAAAATTCTAGCCGGCAAAATTTCCGAAAAAATTGAATTTTCCACACCTCGCTTTAGCAAAATATTTTTTCAGCTCTCCAATTTGTCAGCCGATTTTAACGCCGCTGACTTTGCCGATTCTCTTTCTCCCGAGTTAGTTCCGATTTTCCAAAGTCTTTATCTTGACTCTACCTTTATCAAATTAGAATCAAAGAATCTATTGGTAGAGATAAATAAGACCATAAAATCCATCCTTTTGTTGACCATCAAGTCTGCTCAAGCCGATCTTAGCTCCCGTCTCTCTCGTGCCGAAAACGCCGGCGATGAAGCTATGATTCAGAAGTTAGAATTAGAATACAATCAACTTCTGACCAAATTATCCCAACTTCAATCCAGCAAGGATTGACAAAAAGGTAGATTTATCGGATGTTTTCATATACAATATAACCCAATGCCAACCTCCCTCAACTTTTCCAAAATCAAAACCAATTTAGTCAATACTGCCAAGAAATTGCATTATCTGACCCAAGACGAGATTTTAGCCGAAGTAGCCGAGCCCGAGAAATATATTGACGAGATAGATGCTGTTTTTGATTATTTATTTGAGAAGGGTATTGATGTTTTTGACAAGGTCGAGTCTCAAGCCCTGATAGATGTCAAGAAAGAGAAAGCAAATAGTGCCGAATTATTAGCGCTTTTAACTCAGAAGAACACCGTCGATTCAGTTCGCATGTATCTCAAAGAGATCGGCAAAATTGATCTGTTAACTTTTGCCCAGGAAGTCGAATTTGCCAAAGCCATCGAGAAAGGTTCCGACGATGCCCGTCGTGATTTAATTAACGCCAATTTAAGGTTGGTTGTATCTATTGCCAAAAAATATATCGGTCGTGGTTTGTCTTTTTTGGATTTAGTTCAAGAGGGCAATCAAGGGTTGATGCGTGCCGTTGAAAAATTTGATTGGAAGCGTGGTTTTAAATTCAGCACTTACGCCACTTGGTGGATTCGTCAGGCCATTACTCGGGCGATAGCCGATCAAGCCAAGACCATTCGTATTCCGGTTCATATGGTCGAGACTATCAATAAAGTCTACAAAGCTACCCGTGCCTTGACCCAACGTTTAGGTCACGAGCCGGAAATTGCTCAAATTGCCGATGAAGTTGGTATCACTATCGAAAAAGTCGAGGAGATTTATCGTATTTCTCAGGACACTACTTCGCTCGCCACTCCGGTTGGTGATGATGAGGATTCATTCCTTGGAGATTTTATTGAAGACACCACTCAACTATCGCCATATGAAGAAACTAGTTTAGAATTACTTCGCGAATCAATCGAAGAAGTTCTCGAAAGTCTTGATGAGCGCGAGTCAAAAGTGTTGTCGCTTCGTTTTGGCCTAATGGGGGAGACTCCCAAAACTCTCGAAGAAGTTGGCAAAATATTTAATGTCACCCGCGAACGTATTCGTCAAATCGAAGCCAAAGCCTTACGTAAACTTCGCCATCCGTCTAGAAGAAAGAAATTACAGGACTATTTAGAATAACAAAAAAATCCAAACTTAATCTCTCAGCGGTGGTGCTGGAGACTCTCCTTCTTTTAAACCGCTTGTGTCCATTACCCTTGCCGGTCCGTAAGTCATTCCTTTTCTAAGTTTAGGTAACCCCTCTACTTTGTTTGATTCAACTTCAATAACATGAATTGATTTGCCATCCTTATCTTTTATTTCTCGTACTAACTGATTTGTCATATAAACCACATTATAACGCTATCTTTTTGTCTGTCAACTCAACCTCTAATAGTTCTCCGTTTTCCAATCTTCTTTTGTTATCCGTTAGCAAATACGTTATCATCTGAATCGACAACAAGTGGCTTACGACCACTATCGTATCTGTCGGTTTTTGGTCATATTTTAGATCATCGAGAAACAATCCAATTCTCGATTTTAATTTTTCATAATTTTCTTTTTTTGTTTTAGGGCCAAGCAGACTTGTCAGATGAATTGGCATGTTATCGTCTCTTACTCTCAGAATCTCGTCTAACGTTTGTACACAACGTGGTGAGGAAGAACAATAGATCGCGTCAATTTTTTGTACAAGTAGTTTTTCTCCGATCTTTATTGATTGTTGGACGCCGGCAGCAGTTAGATTATTTCCCCCTCCCGCTACTTTATAACCCCGATTGTGTGCCGATTCTCCGTGGCGGATCAATATTAGTTTCATGGGGGTATTTTACCAGTTTACGCCAAAATATTTTAGGACGCTGTTATTTAATTTTATAACTTTTTACCAAAAGGCATAACCTTGCAAACTGTAGTTCGAAATACTATTATTAATCATGGGTTACTTTGGTAAGTTGGAACAAAAAGAATTAGCCAAATCTCTTCGCAAAAAGGGATATTCCTATGGCAAAATAAAAATAATCACCGGATTATCCAAAGATACTATTTCCCGTTGTTGTCGCGATATCGTTCTTACTGGATTTCAAATAAAACAATTAGATCTCAATCGTCAACACGGTCAAACCCTTGCTTCTCTTAAAGGCGCAAAATCAAATCAATTGAAGCGAATTAATTCTGAGAAAATATTGTTAGAAGAGGGAGTCAATCAAGTTGGTAAAATCAGTAGTAGGGACAAATTCATTGCCGGCATTATGCTCTATCAAGCCGAAGGATCCAAAACAAATAATGCAGTCGAATTTACCAATTCCGACCCGGACACCATCAAATTAATGGTTAACTGGTTTGAAATATATTGTCAAATCAGCAAAGACAAACTTAAATGCAGTTTATGGCTCCACGACAATTTAGTTGAATCAATCGCTATCAATTATTGGACCCAGTATCTAAATGTATCGCAGTCGCAGTTTAATAAGACATATATTGCCAAAAATAAGATAGATAGTCCAAAAATTAGAAAAAACATACACCAGTTTGGTATTATCAAGCTTAGATATTATGACGCCTATAAATTAAGGCTAATTCTCGGTTGGATCAAAGGTGTTCTCACTGGGTAGCTTGAATGCTATAATCCAAGAGCTCTTTTAAATCTTGTATTTCAGTTCTACTGTTAACTGATCACTGTTAACTGATAACTGATTTTATTCCCCTGTAGCTCAATGGTAGAGCGCCCGCCTGTGTACGTAAATCGCAGCTTTCTCGAGTAATCGAGATTGAAACTCCGGAAGAATTCAGGGAAGCCTGTCATCTGATTTATTCAGATTATGGTAATCCTGAGCCGATCCCCAACGTGAAGTTGGGGCAGGTGCAGAGACTAGGTGGTACACCGTTTAGCCTCCGGCCCCCGATTTAACACCGGGGTGAAAAGATAGTCCAAGCCTCATAGAAATTTGAGGGTTACTTGTAAGCGGTAGGTTCGTGGTCCGAGTCCACGCGGGGGAGCATCAAAAAATACGATAGAATAGGCATTATTTAATTAGATCCAACTTTTTATTACGACTCCAGCCTTTAATTTCTTTTTCTCTTTTCGCCGCCTCGGATTCTGTATTGAAATCCTCTCT
>Ga0172375_10008113_pt1 | contig 14192 bp, 9 predicted proteins | sample LakKiv1m_FD_114537 | JGI IMG/M metagenome (GOLD analysis project Ga0172375, IMG submission 114537) | Freshwater microbial communities from Kabuno Bay, South-Kivu, Congo - kab_092012_11.1m | ecosystem: Environmental > Aquatic > Freshwater > Lake | place: Democratic Republic of the Congo... | reverse complement strand
ATGGGGTGATTACATGGTTCGAAACTTTTAAGGCCCCTATTCTTGACGATAAAGGAATCGTAATTGGTACAACCGGCTATTCCCGGGATATTACTGAACGAAAGCTGGCTGAAGAAAAGATTCGTGAAAAAGACTTACAGTTCAGGAAGCTTTCAGCAAATGTACCTGATCTGATTTTTCAATTCACGAGGAAACCGGATGGAAGCTATTGTGTTCCGATAGCTTCAGAAGGCATCAAAACTATTTTTGGTTGTTCTCCGGAAGAAGTTGTTAATGATTTTGCACCAATTGCCAGGGTAATATACCCCGAAGATGCATCCAGGGTGATAGCCGACATCGAATACTCCGCGGAGCATATGACTTACTTTACCTGTGAATTCAGGGTTCAAATTCCCGGCAGGGAAATTCAATGGATTTTTTCCCGGTCCACACCGGAGAAATTACCAGATGGCAGTATCACCTGGTATGGATTTAATGTTGACATCACTGAGCGTAAAAAAGCTGAAGGAGCATTGATTTTAAGTGAAACAAAATTCCGCTCGATTATTAATGTTTCCCCAATACCTATGGCATTAAATGATGATCGTCAAAACATCACCTACCTGAATCCTGCATTTATCAATACATTTGGTTTTACCATGGAGGATATACCCAACCTCGGGAGCTGGTGGCCAAAAGCATATCCCGATCCTGAATACCGGGAATATGTAGGTGCGACCTGGCTGGCCGGGATTGAGAAAATTAAAAGAACAGGGGAGGCTTTCGAACCTATGGAAATAACCGTGAGATGTAAAAATGGAATAGACAAGATCGTTCTGGCAAGTGCCACCTTGATTTCCAATGTGTCTGATGGTGCACACCTGGTATTGTTGTTTGATATTACTGAACGCAAGAAAGCAGAGGAAGAACTGCGTCAAAAAACTGAAGAATTAAATAACTATTTCACATTTGCACTCGATTTATTTTGCATTGCGGATACAGATGGTTACTTCAGACGGTTGAATAAAGCCTGGGAATTAACATTGGGTTACACAATTAATGAGCTTGAAGGCAGAAGTTTTCTTGATTTTGTGCATCCCGATGATTTGAATGCAACTTTAGATTCAATTTCAAAGCTTCAATCTCAAAATGAAGTTCTGGCTTTTGTAAACCGGTACCGCTGTAAAGATAACACTTACAAATGGATCGAATGGCAATCCTATCCTTCGGGAAAAATGATTTACGCTGCTGCGCGAGATATAACCGGGCGCAAGCAGACTGAAATGGAATTGATCAAAGCCAAAGAAAAAGCCGAAGAAAGCGACCGCTTGAAATCAGCATTCCTTGCAAATATGTCCCACGAAATCAGGACGCCGATGAATGGAATACTAGGTTTTGCGGATCTTCTTAATGATCCGGGTCTATCGGGTGAAGAACAAAAAAAATATATCGGCATTATTGAGAAAAGCGGTAACCGCATGCTCAATATCATTAACAATATTATTGATATCTCAAAAATTGAAGCTGGTCAAATGGAAGTTACTCTATCAAATACCAATATCAACGAGCAAACCGAATTCATTTACACATTCTTTCGACCGGAAGTGGAGAAAAAAGGAATGAGGTTATCCTTCAGAAATACCCTGACCTCAAAAGAAGCCATCGTGAAAACCGATCGTGAAAAAGTTTATGCCATTCTTACAAACCTGGTCAAAAATGCAATCAAATATACCAATCAGGGTTCAATAGAATTTGGTTATAATCTTAACTCGGGTGAAACGAGTAAAACAAATGAGTTGGAATTTTATGTAAAAGATACAGGCATCGGGATTCCAAAAGACAGGCAGGAAGCCATCTTTGAACGATTTGTCCAGGCCGATATCGAAGATCGGAATGCATTGCAGGGGGCGGGACTGGGATTATCGATTACCAAAGCTTATGCAGAAATGCTTGGGGGAAAAATCCGGGTGGAAAGTGAAGTGGGAACAGGTTCAACTTTTTATTTTACTATTCCATACAATACCCCAAAAGAAAGTAAACCGGCCCTTTCTATCAAAGTTCCTACAGCGGATTCAGCAGGTGAAATGAAAAAACTGAAAATTTTAATGGCCGAAGATGATGAAGCTTCGGAAATATTCCTCTCAACGGTAATTAAAACATTTTGCAGGGAAATTATAAAGGTAAAATCCGGGCATCTAGCCATTGAAATGTGCCGCAATAATCCCGACATCGATGTAGTGCTGATGGATATTCAAATGCCCGAAATGAGTGGTTATGAGGCTACGATGTTAATCAGGCAGTTTAATAAAGAAGTTGTAATTATTGCTCAAACTGCTTATGCGCTTTCCGGCGACCGTGAAAAAGCGATAGCGGCAGGATGTAACGATTACATATCAAAACCCATTAATAAGGCATTACTAGAAGAAGTTATAAAAGCGCATTTACCTAAATAAGAAAATGAATCAGGATGAGTCAGCCTTTTTCCTGGAAGTGTCGGTTTCAACGCATTAACTCCAAAGTAGCTTTTTCCCGGAAAGTGGGGATTGTTTTGAAGCTCTTCTTTATAAGCATAAAATATAAGCATTTTCCGGTTTCCAGGGACAGTTTCTGGTATATGAGCAAATAGAAATACCTGAAATATATTTGTATTTATTCAATATGGAAATTCTGGCTTTGGATGTTTACTGCCCTGGCTTCATCGAAAGGCATCATCGCATTTACAAGCATAAATTTTTCAAACTGCCCGATGTCTGAAAGCCGGATTTCCATTGTTTTCACTAGCCCGGTTTCGATAAGGAACCGGCGCTGAATGCCTTCGAGCAAAGGCTTATCCGGTGTAAACCATTGTTTGTTTTTCAAAAATAAAATGTTGCAGATGGAAGTATCGGTGACGAAATTGTTTTTTACAACCAGCACATCATCACAATCGCCTCGCTGAGCAAAAAGCCGGTTTAGGGCGGATCGATCGGCAAACTTGCAGGAATAATCTATTTCATCATCGAAAACAATTTTTAAGGTACTGATCATTCTTGAATGGTACGGCTCAAATTCGACACTTTCGACGTTCAGGCCATAAACCACCCGGCATTTATGCACACCAGTTCTCAAACCGGCTGGGATTTTGACCGACCGGCTCAAATCAAAATCGTCCTCAGCACCAAAGAGGCGCTTCCTGGATTGCACCGCTCTTTCCTGGTGATAATCTAAATTCACTGGCAGATGGCTTTCGATTTTAATGGTTTCAAGCAAAAGGCACATAAATCTTCAGAATTAATTCGTCGTATTCCTTTTTTACATCACTCATCGAAGTCACACCTCCCCCACTCTTGAAAAACATCTTTCCACCTTCATTTTCAACAAATCTGATCATTACGGCACTTTCAAGGTTTATACCATCGAAATAGCCGAAGATACCGGTATAAAATCCCCGCCTGTAATTTTCGACCCGATTGATGATCGATACAGTTTTTGTTTTTGGTGCTCCCGTAACAGATCCGGCTGGCAGCAATCTCATCAGAATTTCGCCCAAATTGCTGCGGTAATTCTCTGCCAATTTTCCCGAAATTTTAGAACTCATCTGTAAAATTTCACCCCGGTGAGTTACAATTTTCCCGATGAATTTAAATTTATCGACCCCCACATTTTCCGAAACCATACTCAGGTCATTCCGTATCAGGTCAACAATCGTGTTGTGTTCAGCGGTTTCCTTTTCGTCGTTAAGCAACAACTTTTCGGCTTCAGGCAGCGATGCATCAATGGTTCCTTTCATGGGATAGGATGAAATTATGCCATCTCTGATCTCAACAAAAATTTCAGGCGAAAACACCACAAACCTGTCCCGAAACAATAATTTATATTTTGCCTTGCTGACACAGAAAATCTGAAAGAGATCCAGGTTAGTGCGAACCGGTGTTTTAAAAGTTAGGTTCAACAAATATGAATTTCCCTTTTTTATTTCAGCCTGCACAGCATCGAAAGCGTTTTTATATTCGGTAAATGTCGGTGGATCAGGTTCAAAGAAAAAGCCGGGGTAGTTTATAGCAGAACAATGAAAATTGCTGTAGCCAGGCGTTTTAAAGTAAATGTCAGGTGGAATCTGCCCGATTTCAAATACCATAGGCTCGTTCATATCGAAATCGACGATGAACAAAAATGGCGTCTGCGACGATGCGAAACGGTTTATCTTTGCGATAAATTCAACTGGCAACATTGGACTGACTGATGAAAATTCTTGTTGTTGATAATTATGATTCGTTCACCTGGAACCTGGTGAATATCTTACGCAAAAATAAGCAACACAGCTTTGATGTGATGTTAAGTGATAAAATTATCCCTGAAGAAGTTGAAAATTACGACAAAATAATCTTTTCACCCGGCCCGGATGTCCCTCGGCATGGCGACATCATGTGGCAGATTTTAGACAACTACAAAACATCAAAAAGTATCCTGGGGATATGTCTTGGACTTCAGGCCATCGGCCTTTATTTTGGATCAAAACTCATCAATCTGGAAAAGGTCGTTCATGGCCGTTCAAAACGCATCAACATCATTTGCAGTGACGAAGAACTTTTTTCGGGTATCCGGTCACCTTTTTCCGGCGGCCTTTACCATTCATGGATTGTCGAAAAAGAGACCTTTCCCGTTTGCCTTCAAATTACGGCTATTACTAATGAAGGAAGGATTATGGCTGCAAAACACAAAACATTCGATATCAAAGGCCTTCAATTTCACCCCGAATCGATTATGACACCGGAGGGAGAAAAAATAATCAACAACTGGCTTCATTCCTGATCGTGCAGGTTACACCGTCCCTGATAGTCTGAAATGGCAATAACTTATAATAAGTTATACTGACAAAGCCATAACAACAAATAATTTAGTTTTCAGGAGCCTTATAAATAACAATGACTCGCAAAATTTATCTTCTGAAAATATTCTGAAACAAAACGCTGAGCAGAACTTTCGATTCCGCACATCTGCCATGGAAAATAAGGGATAACATTTGCCTTGCCATTTGAAACCAGGCTACCGGCAAGTATTTCAAGTAGAATTTCCTGTAAAGTTTCAGGTAACTCGAATGTAGGTATCTCAAGTTTTCTGATGTACGATTTTCAGGAGTGTATTTAGTTCCAGTGGTAACGCCTTGTTCATGGTAAATGACAGCGGAAGTGCAGGCAAAATTTCTGTAACCTTTAAGACGTGCCGTAATGCACCAATCCAAATCTTCACAATAAAGAAAATAGCGCTCATCCATCAGGCCGATTTTTTGTAGTGCCTCAACACTTAAAAACAAGGAAGCCCCCATCAGGAAATCCACCCCAAAGGGTTCACCATCATATTGACCCTGATCGATTTCGCCGTAACCGATAAGCTTTATCCGGCCGTTTAGGGGTCTGAATCTTCCTCCCACCGCTTGAAGCTTATTTTTGTCAGAGGCATCACAAATCTTTGAACCCATTATGCCAACCGGTATTTCATCCTGAACTAATTCTGTGTATTTTTCTACAAGTTCCCCAATCGTGCTTCTTTGGATTACCGTATCATTGTTGAGCAACCACACAAAATCGTGAGGGCTTTTCGCAAGAATCTTAGCAAGTGCTGCATTGTTAGCTCCGGCAAAACCAACATTTTGAGGAATATTAATTATTGTGGAATTCGAAAGATTTTCCTTTTTAAGAAAATCAGAAATCCTGTTGGATGAATCATCATGGTCTTCAACATCCACTACCCAAAGCCAGAAATTCAGGTAGTCGCTTTTAGCTATACTTCCAATGCAGGACAACGTATGCTTCCATGTAAGGTAATTGACGATGATGATATTTATAGTTGGGTCAGGCTTCATCCAATATCATCTCTATTGGAGATTGTCGTATCCGAGTGCGGTGACCATCGGATGGTTTTTAATGGTCTGATAAAAACCAAGCAATTCTTTATCCTTCAGGAAAGTATTCATTTCCAATTTATCTGGTTTACGGGCCAGGTCTGCAATGAGTCCGTCGGTGAGTTTGAAACCGAGAAAGTGAAACAGTTTTTTTATCTCTTCATCACTATGGGCGATTAAATTTTCATAGCTGAGCTGCAGGGTTTCAAAACCTGTTTTCCTTTCCACCTGCAAGGCTTCGTCGATGTATTGCACCCAAAGTTTGAATCCTTCATTCAAATGGAGCACTCTGAGTGAATCATCGTAAATTCGTTCCGGAGTAAAGCGGTTTTCGAGTAATCTGCGCCTGAAACCGCTAAAAGTCTTATGTTCCCGGCGTCGTTTCATTTCATATGCATGGTCTTTCAGGCTTACAGCTACATCTAACGGATTGCGATGTACATGAATGACCTTTGCATTTTTTAAGATTGCTTTCCAGATATCGATTGTAAAGGTGTTTAACGAATCCATCCACCCCCAGTCAAAGTCGATTTCTTCGAACGTTTTAAAATCTTTTCTTCCCGCGCCAAGGTATTTTCTAAGGGTTTTCCCGCTGAGTTGACGACGGAGGTTTTTCAACACTGCAGCATTAAAATCATCATTAATGAAACTGAAATTGTATGGATTGTCCCAGGTAGCACCGGCCTGGGTGAATATCCATTCGTTAAGCCTACAAAAAAACTGTGATCCGGCATTTTCATTCAGGTCAGCACCCATGAAAACGCCAGCCGAGCTCAAAATTCCGGAAACACGTGACAGGCCTGAGCGGTGCATGCCAATGATTATAACAGGATCTTTCATTTTGGTTTAATTTACAACGTGATCCAAAGGTACTCATTTGAATGTTTCTGTTTAAATACAAAATGATTAATTTTTAAAAGCTACCTATTCAAAATTTACCTCCTCAAAAAGCCGCGGAAGGTAGCAAGGCCAGCCATAGGTATCCTTGATCTTCAGGCGCAGGGCATCCGAGGAATGAGGTTCTCCATGGACAATAAATACTTTTTCGGGTGCATTTTTAATATTTGCGAGCCAGCCGATGATTTCGCTCTGATCGGCATGTGACGACATTGTGTGGATTTGTTCGATCGTGGCCCGTACCGTGAAATACCTGCCATGCAGTTTAACTTCCCGGGCACCTTCACTCAGCTGGCGGCCTCTGGTTCCTGCTGCCTGATAACCCGGAATAATGATGGTTGCCCTCGGATCTTCAAGGTGCTTTTCGAGGTAATGCAAAATACGCCCACCATTCATCATGCCGCTTCCTGCAATGATAATGCATGGATGGCTGTTACGGGCCAACCGCCTCGTTTCCTGAATGGTTGTTACCATCCTTGTTTGCTGGAAAACCTCTTTAAACACGTTGGTACTAATTATTTGCCAGTTGGGATATTTGAGGAACAGTTTACTTACGTCTAATCCCATCGGGCTGTCTAAATAAACAGGAATATCGGGGATGCGGCTATCCTTTTTCAGTTTCCAGATGATGTACATGAAATCCTGTGCGCGGTCAACCGTAAAGCTGGGAACCAGTAATGGTCCGTGCTTCTGGAGGGAATTCTGAATGATCTTCAGCAGGATATCTTCAGAATATCCGCTGGGGTGCAGCCTGTCGCCATAAGTTGATTCGACGATTAAAAAATCTGCTTTTTCCGGTTTTTCAGGAGCTACCAACATCGGATCATTTGGCCGGCCGATGTCACCGGAAAACACAAACCGTTTGTTGTTAACATCCATTTCGATAAATGCCGCTCCGGGGATATGTGCATTTTTCCTGAACCTGAAACGAATATTATCCGAAAGGGAAATAAACTGGTTATCCGGTTGTGGTTTCAGGAGCGGCAAAGTACTTTCAGCATCTTTTACCGTATACAATGGCACAGCGGGGCTATGACGCGTATAACCGAAGTTGTTGGCACTCTCGGCATCTTCTTCCTGTATTTTGGCGCTATCTTTTAAGATGATCTCCGTCAGGTCTTCGGTGGGAAAGGTACAATAAATCGGACCCTTAAATCCCTGTTGTACCAGCCGGGGTAAATAACCGACATGATCGAGGTGACCATGGGTTAAGATGATGCAATCGACCTTTGCGGCTTTAAAAGGTAATTCGTTCCAGTTTAGCTCTCTCAATTGTTTCAATCCCTGGAATAGCCCGCAATCAACCATAATGTTCATGCCGTTTGCCGAAAGGAGAAATTTTGATCCGGTTACCGTTTCCGCGGCACCTAAAAACCGGATTGAAAAACCTTTTGTTTCTGACATTTCATAACTTTTTAAAGAAAAACACCGCAACGAATATAGTAAACCTTTTCCAGGCATTTTATAACGCAGGAAATAATATTTCCGGATCCGGTAAATGCCAGCCTATTTTTTTGGGATGCATTTTAACAATTTGTGAAATTATTTAATTTGTTATTTTTACACCAAATCGATAAATGTGTGATGCCATTGCGATTAATATTGGTTTTGTTAAATTTTGTCGGATGTGTAACCTACGCCACCGGTCAGGCCAATCCTGACAGTATGCTTCAGCTTAATAAGGCCCTGACCGGAGAAGCCAAAGTAAACAACCTAATAAATATTTCACGGCAGTTTTTAATAAACAACGACACAACCGGGATCAGGTACGCTAAAGAAGCCATCGCTTATTCGAAGGAAATGAATTTTTTGGAAGGAAAAGGAAAGTCGTATTTGTTTTTGGCTTTGCTCTCAAATTTGTATAATGATAATCTTGCCATAGATTATTATTATCGATCTTCGTCCATTTTGGGAAAGCTGGGTCATCCATGGACTGCATTTGGTTATGAAAACATTGCAAAAATTTATAGGGACAGAGGCTGGTACCCGGAAGCCATGGAGTTTTCATTAAAATCACTGGCGGTTTACGAAAAGTCGGGCGACACATTGCAGATGGTAAAGGTATTATCGGCTATTGGATTCTTAAACACACAACTGGGTAATAACAGAGAAAGCATTTCCAGACAAAACGAAGCATTAAAATTATTAAACCATACGAAAAATCCAGAGGTTAAAGGTTTAATATTAGGAAGAATCGGCATTGCTTATGATGAAATGGGTATTTACGACAGTGCCCATCTTTACAACGATCAGGCCATCGCATTGTTTCAGGAAAACAAAGATGATACTTATCTGTCAAGATGGTTAGGAAACAAGGCAAACACCTACATTAAAGAGAAAAAATTTTCACTGGCAGAGTATTATCTCGGTCAAGCCCGCAGGCATGTGAAGACTGATGCTGAAGTTACCAATCTCCTGATTAATACCGGTAAAGTTTATCTTGAAACCGGTCGATACCGGGCTGCTGAAAATGTGTTAGACTCTGCAATTAAAAAGACGATTTTGCTGAAACAAAGGAAATTCTGGTCCGAAGCATGTTACAGGAAATATGAGCTAAACATAGCCCAGGGTAATTTTGCACAAGCGCTTGATTATTATATCAGGTTTGCAACTCTTGAAGATTCGTTGCTTGATGAAGAGAAGGCCGGACAAATTGCACAAATGAAAATAAGATACGAGACCGGTCAAAAAGAGAAAGCACTACTTCTGGAACAAGCTAAAAATGATAAATTGGACAAAGAGAAAGCTCTGGCCGAAGTTGCCGTGTACAACCGGAATATTTGGATGCTTGGTATTGCAGGATTTAGTATTGCCACCATCTTTTTTCTCCTTTATCTCTCACAACGCAACAAACGAAAAGCCCATGCCGAAAAGGATGCAGCTATTATTGAAGAAAGGGAAAAGGGGATGAAAGCGATTTTTGAGGCACAGGAAGAGGAACGCAAGAGAATAGCCAAAGATTTGCATGATGGATTGGGGCAACAGTTGAGTGCTATAAAAATGAAGTTCCAGAACATCACGGGAAAATTCTTATCCGACAAGCCCGAATTGAAAGACGACATTGGAAAAATCGGGAAAATGATAGCAGATGCCGGTTCTGACGTGAGGAGTATTTCGCACCAGATGATGCCAAAAGCATTAACAGAGCTTGGTTTGGTGGAAGCTCTGGAAGATATGTTTGATAAGAGTTTTTCGAAATCGGAAGTGGATTGCCATTTTGAGCATTATAACTTAACGGAGAGATTACCGCAACATATCGAAATTGGCTTGTATCGCATTATGCAGGAATTGCTTAGCAACATTATCAAACATTCGGATGCCTCGAAGGTTGATATTCAGCTGATGAAAATGCAAAATCATTGTATTCTTATTGTTCAGGATGATGGAAAGGGTATCAACATGGATGGGAAGAAAGATGGAATTGGAATCATGAACATCACAAACAGACTCAGGTCGCTAAAAGGTGAAATGAATATGGAATCAGCTTCGGGCAAGGGAACTACAGCAACAATACGTGTGGCACTGGGATAGAACAAAAAAAGCAGCAAGGCCCCGGAAATTTGATTTATTGCAGCCTTTAGTCTTTAATGAACCGGACGAATGGATATAATAAAAATGGATAAATTAAAGCATCAGATCATCCTGGCTGACGACCACGAAATTTTTCTGGACAGCCTTTCAACACTACTCGGTTCAGAAGACAACCTGGAGGTATCCTGTAAAGTGCGTAATGGCATCCAACTTCTCGAAAAGCTTAAGACGAAGCTCCCGGATCTTTGTATTATTGATATGGACATGCCTGAAATGGACGGATTACAGGCTTCAGAAAGTATTCTGAAATTATATCCCGGTCAGAAGATTCTCATCCTCACCATGCACAAAGAAAAAAGCCTCATCAAAAAAATGTTGAAGGTAGGCGTTAAAGGTTATCTGCTTAAAACATGTGATAAGGAAGAGTTCATTTTTGCAATAAATCAAATCCTGAAAAACAAGACTTACTTTTCTGATGAAATCATCGCAACCATGGTTAAAGATGATGCATTTGAAAATACCGGATCCACTGATTTATCAAAAATTGCCACACTAAGCGGCAGGGAACTGGATATTGTAAAACTGCTTTGTTATGGTTTAAGCAATAAACAAATTGCCGACAAATTATTTGTAAGCCATAAGACCATCGATAACCATCGCACCAATATCATGCGAAAACTTGAAGTACACAACATTGTTGGCCTCATCCGTTTTTGCCTTAAGCATGGATTGGCCGACTAAAATTCTCTGAGTTGTTTTCATAAAGGCAAATTCACAAATCACTTTTTAGGGTGATTACCCTAATGGGTTGAACCGATCACCCTATTGTTTATATGTTTATAAACGATGAATTTTACCATCAGAATTGTGGCTCAAAATTTAATACAGTTAAAAAGGAGAATAAAAAATGAAAAAGTTAGTATTTCAAATCCTGATTGTGCTTTTATCGACCCCGCTTTTTGCCCAATGGGTACCCATAAGCAGCGGGCTGCCCGATTTTCCGCCAACCGCTTTGTTGCCATTTTCCGACACCATGGTTCTAAGCACTTATGGTGGTGGGATTTACAAAACTATCGACAATGGAGATAGCTGGAGTAACATCAGTGGAAACCTGGGAAATCTTTTTGTGAACGACATCCGTGGTTTTGCATCATTCGTATCATTGATGGTAGCAACCGAAGGTGGACCGTTTATTTCCTTCGACCAACAGGACTATCAAAACTGTACTGCTGAAGGTTTGACCAACACCGATGTAAACTATTTCTGGTGGGGGAATGAGAATATGGGTGGCGACTTCATGGTTGGGACAAATGGTGGTGGAGTTTTTGCTTCCGAAGAATACTCTGGCCCCTGGATTACAGCCAACGCAGGCCTGACAGGGGATGGATTCATTATTAACGATTTGGGCGGCTATAGTGATGATGATGTAGAATTTGTTGTTATGGCTACTGATGGAGGAACCTATTGGGCAGTAGATGGTGCCACCGGCTGGACGGCAAAAAATACAGGGCTTACCGGTGATGCACTTAAAGTTAAAAAGCTTACTGGCATAGGTACACTTGTTCTGATAGCAACAGAGGACGGATTGTACTACAATTATAACATTGCAGACAGTTGGGCGCCTCTAATTCCGGATGAAAAAATAAATGTTCTGTTTTTAACCATGACTACACTTTCTCCAACCGGCATCATGTGTTTTGCATTTGGGGATAACGGTTTCTATTCCCAGGATATACTCAACTGGACACAATTGGACATGGGTGGCATCCAGGGTGAAGTAACTGCTGCAAACGTAAACTCAACGCACTTGTTCGTTGGCGTCACTACAACTGCAAATGATGGTAACAAAGGTGGTGAAATTTACAGGAGACCACTCGAACAGATTGTGACCGGAATTGAAGAAAACACTGCATCATTTTCCCAAACAACGCTTGATCAGAATTATCCAAATCCTTTTGCCAATGTGACAACTATTTCTTATTGTATTGCTGAACCAGGTTTTGTGAGCCTGGAAGTTTATAATTTTTGTGGCAGGAAAGTAAAAACACTTATCAATACGTATCAGGAAAAAGGAAAGCACTCCGTTATTGTGGATGCCGGTTCTCTTCCAAACGGAGTGTATAATTATCAGCTTCAGATAAATGAAAAGTATAGTCAGGCACGCAAGATGATTGTCGCAAGATAGCACCGAAATAAACAATAGCTTGTGAACTATTTTTATCTGTGTGAATAGTAATTATGCGTATTTCTAAAATTCGATAATACAGCCGTGTGAGTACTCTACAAAAACAAACCCTGCCATTCCAATAAATATCGATTTGGCAGGGATTTTCATTTGAAATTATCCTTTGAACAAGTTTTTAGGAGTTTCTTTAGTTAATGATCAACTTTTCAAAGAACATACTGTTAGCCGTTTCAACTCTGATAAAATAGATACCCTTTGGGTGGGCTGATAAGTCAACTTTTGCGGGTAAATTCATTGCGTCCTGGAAGATTTTGCCGCCAAATGCATCGAAAACCGATATTTTGATGATGTTTGCGATGCCTTCGACAGTAAAGATTCCCTGCGAAGGGTTGGGGTAGATATTTAAATGAATGGATTCCGAATCATCTATTCCCGTTGTTGTCATTTTCGACGGGCTCTCATCTGATAATGCTGAACGATCATTGTTAGTAATTCCTTTGGCATGTATTTCTGCAATACTGTAATCATTATTCTCAGAAGGAAAAACTGTCTGCGTCCAGGCATCTCCATATGGATTGGCGAATTGTACGATACAATCTCTGTATTCCATACCGGTGCTTCTATCCCAGAATATCACCGAAAGCGCATTACCAGGTGTGTATCCTTCAGTAAGATCACCCAGAACTTTAAATGCAGTAAGCGATACATTATATAACCCCCGAACTGGTGTTTCAACCATTGTTTCGACACCAACGATTTTTGTACCGTCACAAATGGCCATTTCATCTCCTTTTTCCAAATCCACACCACCGATTTGGGCCTGATCCAGATAGATGGTCCAGGTGCTTTCAGCAGCATTTCCACCGGACCATTTAAAATGACTTGTTTCCACAGGCATGTTTGATACAGAATTATTATTTGATGAAGCAGATTTGCCTTCGTCGGTACAAGGATATACCAGTACATCGGCTGCACTCATGGTTACCAGATAACCTTCCCCTGGATTGCAGTTACCAATCTGATTTACCCAGTTAGGACCCACTTTTCGCAATGTTTTGCCCGCAGAATTCTTTACAAGAATTAAATTTGGCAAAATATTTCCAAATGCAACCGATGCATTTATTGATGTCTGTGGCAGGAAGGGTACTACTTTTGTCCCGCTTACCGGGATTGGGGTATTACATGGAATTGCAGGTGGACATCCGCAAACAGGAAGAATTGCCGGGCAATTCATCGTAACGATGTATCCTTCGTCAGGAATCCAGTTACCAATTTGGTTAATCCAGTTCGGGCCTACTTTTGCCAGTGTTTTCCCTGCAGAATTCTTTGCGAGTTTTAAACAACCCAGTACTGGAGTCATGATGGTCTTGAAATTAACATCTGTCGGGTTGATGTAGGTCGAAATGAACTGGGTACCTGTCACTAAACTGATATTCTGACAAATTAGATCGTTCACTGTTATCACAAACGTACAGCTCCCTGTGCAATTGGTGCCTGGCACTACATAGGTATAAGTGATAATGTGATTCCCTACACCTGCAACTGCCGGATAAAATACACCTCCTGCAACGCCTGCTCCTGAATAAAAACCCCCTGGAGGAGTACCACCAGTGAGGGTTACCGGTGCATCATCAACACACACTGCAAAGTCGTCTGGACATTCGACTATAACTTCAATTACGGTAATGATGAAAGTGCAGAAATTCGTGCAGTTTGTCT
>Ga0172375_10008110_pt1 | contig 14196 bp, 5 predicted proteins | sample LakKiv1m_FD_114537 | JGI IMG/M metagenome (GOLD analysis project Ga0172375, IMG submission 114537) | Freshwater microbial communities from Kabuno Bay, South-Kivu, Congo - kab_092012_11.1m | ecosystem: Environmental > Aquatic > Freshwater > Lake | place: Democratic Republic of the Congo... | reverse complement strand
TGCCCCCGCTGGCACAATGGACCCAAAATCCTTTGTTGCTTACTGACGAGCATCATATTCACCATAACAGTGCGTAGCTGGCGATGAAGACCTTACCGTCCCCATCGTTGCGGAACGCCAGTCGAATCTTCGTGGACTTATCGCAGAAAGCAACAGGCTCCAGAAGCCCCACGGGACACCAGTTCGCCCCGTCGTCAGTCGTGATGTAGACCTGGAAGTCTGCGGGCTCCTGGTCTACTTCTTCGATGACTCTCAACGCCGGGGTGTTGTACCCGTCGAACGCCCCGGCGTCAGCGGCGATGTCATCACTCACGGTGAAGCCGTAGAGCTTCCAGTAGACCATGAACTGGTCCGCCCCGACTGGGTTGCTATTGCAGTCCAGGGTGTAGGGGCCGATGTCGATCTCCTGGGTGATCATGAGCCCAGGGCGGTTGGGCGTCACCCCGAGGTTCATGGGCAGGAGTGCCGTGTGTGTAGGCATCTGCCCCGCGTCGGCGACCCCGCTCTTCCGACCCGTCTGGAACCGGGGATAGAAGATGGGGTAGGGCGGCGGCGGGGTGGACTTGTCCACGAAGTGGTAGCTCGTGTCCGTGACCAGTTCAGCAACGTGGTCCGCCGTGAGCAGCGGGTTGAAGTAGATGTTGCCGAACTGGGGGTACAACGCGAGAAGCTGGGCGTAGCCCTTGCTGACCACATCGGAGCCGTTGATCTCGCCTCCTGCATCGAGGATGTAGCTGGACGTGTCGATGGGGAGGTCCAGATCCAGAGGCATGGGGAGGACGAACTTCCCATTGATGGTCGTGGTCTCCCCCAGAGAGGGGACCCGCTGGGCTTGGATGATCCTCGGTGCCCCCGGCACCGAGAGGTGGCTGCGAAGGTCTACGATAAGCCGCATCGGTCATGCCCCCTATACGCTGTCCTTGATGTTGTGGGCGTTCTCGGAAGTGGTCAGGGGAATATCCATGAAAATGGTCCCCGCGGCGGAAACCTTGTTACCCACGACGATCTGGTAATCAGTGGGGATCACAGCGGCCCCGCCGTCAATGAAAGCACAGCGGTTCCCGACCAGAATACCCCCTAAAAGGGAACCTGCCCCTGCTGGGACGTAGATGCCTCCTGTGACGTAGTTGCCCACGCACACATAATCGCTACACCCTCCCATATTAAGGTACTTGGCTGCTCCGTCGCCATCTCCAATCCAGTTGCCCATGACGACGATCTGCGTGCCGTTCACAAGCGAGGTATTGTCCTCGAACCGATTGCCAGAGAAGGTTGTCCTGGTAGCCTCCCCACAGGTAAATGTCCCCGCTACGACGTTCCCTACGAAGGTGCAGGACTTCAAGGAGTCCACCCCACCACCAAGGAAGTCCACCGTGGAGGCAAAGGTGTTCCCCTCGATGGTGCTGTTGAACAGGTCATCCGCTGCTGGAATGGACACTGCCCCCTGGAACTGGTTGCCCTTGATGATGAGTTGGACATCTTCCAGGGCCGGAATCAGGACGGTGGCTCCCGTGACGACGTTGTTGGAGAAGGTGCTACCTGTACTCTTGAAGTCCAGAGCACCCTCGAAGTGGTTACCGTCATACGTGGCCCCGGATGTGCCCACGATGATGTTCTTGGCAGCCGACCCGACTGCAAAGACATTCCCTGCCACGTAAGTGTTGGACCCAACCGTCAAGGTCTCCCAGATGGTGTTGCCCACCAGGCGGGATTCTGGCCCCACCAGAACGGACCCGTAGAAGATGTTGCCCGTAGCAAACACGGCAGTGTCCGACCCAGCGTTCACCGTGTAGAGGGCGTAATCCCCGTTCACATGAGCGGCGAAATCCACAGCACAGTCATGGATGTCGATGGTAGACCCTTGCCGAACACCGATGGCAACAACCACCGGACCACCACCGCCAGGGAACACACCCCCGGCTTGACGGTGAGTGACCGAAGCGATGACCCGGTCCAAAACATTGGCGGCACCCAGGATGTCTACAGCCTGCTTGTCCGACCTGGTCACGACCAGGTCGCGAAGCACATGTCCAACGCCTCCGAGGTAGATGCCCTTGTACCCCCCACTGAAAGTGCTGTCCTTGAGGTGGAACTCCGACCCGGTGACTCCGGCGTGTTGGATCACGGCAAACCCGGTGACTGCCAGTTCTCGTGCAGTCGCCGAGTCATATTCCCGCACAACGAACTTGCTGTTCTCCACCCTCAAGCCCGAGCAAACGGTCGTACTGCTGCACCAGATGCCAAAGTCCGTGAGTTCTTCAGCCATGCAGTTACGGAACGTCACCCGGTCGAAGCCCGTCAGACCCGCACCCGACAAGTCATCTGCAACAAACAGGAGCCCGTGTGCCGGTCCATACAAGGTCACGTTCTCAAACAGGATGTCATGCGTCAGATTCCCGGAACCGTCCTTGTAGTCGATGGTAGCCAGCGTGTGAAACCTGGGAGTCGCACTGGCAGCCGTGTCCACGTACCGGAAGTTGACGTTCCTGAACACCATCTGGTGGCATCCCGACAGGTCGAACAACTGCGGGGTATTGGCCCCATCGGCACCGCCCCAGGAAACTTCCATAGGATTACCGGCGTTACCCTCCGTTCGACGAGCAGCCCCCTCGATGATGAGCCCCGGAACTCCTGGACGGATGGGCAGTTTTGCCGCATCTTCTTCCGTCTGCCCAATGATGGTGATCTTGCGATGACGCCCCCAGAAGCCTACAGCATCCATCGTCTGAGAAGCGTAGGCCACTGCATCCGCCAGGGAAGCAAAGTGGGCACCCAGGGGCGGGTCATGCCCCTCATACACACCCACCGTGATGTCCAGGCGCTTGTCGATGTCCTGCATCGGTTGACGGAGATCCGTGTACGTCAGGACATCAGTGGCGTCGTGGGTGTACTCCCCGATGAGCACATCCTGAGCGTTAGGCAGGGGCATCGACCCCGTCGTGGCGTACACGGGGCACCCCGGGATGCTCCCGTCCACATAGACATATCGCGGGACCAGCGGGACCATAGACAGGTTGACCTGAACGACCTGGGCAGGCAGTACCGTCCGCACCCCACTGATGAGCACAACCAGTTCCTCAAACCAGAGATGGTTGCTCGCAACCAGGGGGATAGAGGTGGTCATCTCCCCACCCCGGATGACCCAGGACGAGAAGAGGTCGGCGAACAGGCTCTGGTGATTCAGCGTGAGCGGGTCCCGGGTATCCACCGAGACCGAACCATCTGGCTCTGCCGTCAAGTTCGCACGAGGGAATCTCAACGCCACAGGGCGCTTGTTGTGCCCATAGGTCGTGTCGTACTGGAAGTCCGTACCCGTGGACGCATCCGCCCGATTAGGGGTCAGTACCTCCCGACGAAGTACCGCTGTGAAGTGCTGCACGTCCGTTGTCGAGTAGGCTGCCCCACTGATGCCACCCCCGAAGCACTTACGCAGGGTTGTATGCCCACCGTTGCCCGGGTCTGCGTAGTACACATCCGAGTAGCCCCAGGTGCTGGACCGCTGACTGGCGGAATCCTTCCAAAGGGCCGTACCTACGGGCACATCTGTCCCCACTACGATCTCGACAAAGCCCGTGGGAGGCAAGTCCAGAGGCGTCAGGGTCACACTCAACTTGATGCTCTGATTCTGCCCGGCCGTAATTGTCTGGCCTGTTTCCAAGGGCCAGTACAACCTGGTGCCGTACAAGTCGGAGGACTCGGTACCCAAGCACTCCGAACCAGACCCGGAAATGGATTGGCCTCCCACAACTCGGGGCGCAGGGCTCCGTTGCCCGGGCTCTTGGCTAAACGGCACACAAGAGACGAAGAAGGTCATCTCACCACGAAGGTTCTCAGGATTGATGAGGATCGTGGAATCAGGGCACACTTGGCACCCTGCCCCTGCCAAGGGCGGGTGAGAGAGGGTGATCAATCCTGCCGAGTAGTCGATCTCGATGTACTGCTTCTCTGTCGAAGGCAGGGTGGGGTCAAGAACAACCTCGTTGGAGGTGATGGGGTTGTCGAAATCCGGCACCAGGGTGAAGGGGTCCACACCGTTCTTCGCAGGGAACAGGACCATACGGAAGCCCAAGTCCAGAAGACTCCCGGGATCTTCCCCCGTGTTGCTGATTCCGTTGTAAGCCGTCCCAAAGATCGCCTTGTCCGGCCGAGCCATAGAGGCTTCCGCATCCGTCAAGTCGATGTTTTTGACGGTAGTCTTGACCCATTCAGGGTCAATGAGGTTGGTCAGCCGAGCACTTTCCAGCTTGTCGGTCAAAGCATACGTAGACGCAGCCCACAAAGCCGAGATGGGGTCATGCAACGTCCACTGAAGCTGCACGGAATCCAGGGCATGGATACCTGTCTGAGCCAGGTGCATGTACTCGGCCGACCCGTAGAACGGAACCCCTGTGAGGGGATCCACCTGTGCAATCATGCGGAGGGTATAGAAGTTCTGTCCTGTGTCGGTGCCATAGTCCACGATCTCCCAGTAGCCCAGCAAGCGATCCATCTCGGGGTCGCCAATGCGAATACCGGCATCGACGGAAGCAGTGGCCCAAGTGGCATCATGTGCCCGATGGATGTTGTGGATATGGACGACCTTACCCAGGTCAGTACCCTCGAAGGTTGAAGGGTCATCCACATAGACCCGCATACGACCCGCCGGGAGATCCACGATGGCAGGGTCCCCCGTTGTACCTTGAAGGTGTCCGCGACCTTGCCGAATGGGCTTGGGGATAGGCAATGCGTTCTTCTGGGGGTAGTCCGCCGTCAATCCTGCTGCGGCACTGGCCCCATACTCAAGCCACGGGTCAGCTTCTCCACCGATCCACTTGGACTTCGGGGGCATCAAGTCGCTGTTGAGAGACTTCGCTGGGGGGACCACAGCAAAGACCTGTTCCCGGCCTCTGACGCCACTGCCCGGAACCGCAACCACACGAGTCGCAGCAGGCTTGAAGAGGGTCACTGCCCTGATGATAGGCGTGCGTCCTCCGTGAACCGTGAAGAAGTCCGAGATGCGCTTGGTGCCATCAAGGTAGAGGCTCGTAGCGTCCAGGTCGGTCACCCGGAAAATCTCGTACTTTGCCTTCTGCCCATTCCCGGAATCAGGGGTAGAGATGGCTTGCCGAATTGGCACCAGGGGAGGCCCGTTACCAATGAGACCATCCCCGAGACCGCCGTCCCCAGGCACACCGACGCCCCCGGCATTAGCCAGGTTGCCGGGAGCACCCGTCATGCTCACGACCAGATAGAGACCCTCCTCGGGAACCGCTGTGAGCCCGTAGATGGAATCCAAGTCGCCCACAATAACGGGTAGAGCCTCCGGTACACCTAGCGTAGACCGATAGGTACACGCATCCAAGGTCAGGACATCCGCAGCCCCGGTGGCATCCAGAACCCACTGATGAAGAATCTGCGGGCTCTTGAGCGTCGGCCCAACGATCTCAAGGGAGATCGGGTGCCCCAGGAGGCTCGGGCCGTACTTCCCCTGTCTGGTCGTGCCCCAGTCGTAGGGCCGGAAGTTGATCTCTGCCATGCCAGGCGAACCCAGATGGGTACCTTGGCGCTGCACCGAAGCAGGGGTATCTGCCTTATTTTCCGTCTGCTGGCTGGATCCAAGAGCAAACTGAGCCGCCCATGACCCGGAGAACCCTTGGATGACCTCCGGTGCCTGGATAGATGAAGCAGGCACCGTGTTGTGCCTACTCAGCCCCTCCTGCCAAGCGGTGCGGTTGACTGATGTGGCCCCCCGCTGAGCGAAGGCTTTGTCCAATTTGCTGGTCGGGTAATCAGTCATGGGACCTCACCTCATCTTGCCGAAGCTATAGGCTCCCCAACGTATCATCAGGGCGCTATCAGAACATCGTTCGGGTGAACCAAGCGCACCCCGATAACCCCACGAACCTCGTTGGGAGCCGCCCCGACAGCAGGCAGAATCTCGAAGACACCACCCACGAGGCGGTACCGCAAGTCGTACTTCACCGCACCGGCACCCTGCACTACCTTGACCATCACAGGAGCTTCCGACACAGGGTCACCGACCGTGTAGTTCGACCAGATGCCCAGGTTATCAAACAGGGCCGCCATCGGACCCACGTTGACCTTGACGTAGCACCCTCGGTAACCCGAGACCGGGTCCTGGAAGTCATACGTCTCAGGACCCACAACCATACACCCGGCGCCATCTGCAAACATGTCCTGCTTGCCTGGACCTGCACCGTCTGCACGCCCGATATCCATCCAGGTTGTAGACCCAGGGATCTTGACCAGGATGGCGATCTTGTCACTGGGCACACCGCCGGGACCAGGTGCCGCATACGCCAGGTCGGAGAGCGTCACACCGTCGATGCGAAGAACCAAGGTTGAGGAGCCACCCACATGAATCTGCGGTCGCAGGGGATCCGCTGAGTTGGAGAAGTTGGCATCAAACGCTCGGATGTAGGAGCGGGTGCCCACCGCTGCGGAGTAGTCCGGCTGCGCTCCTGCAAAATGCACCGCCCCTTCTGGGACTACGCTCGTGAAGTCCTCCTGAGGGTACACAAGCATCCCACTGGAGGGGAAAGGCATACTCACGGCAGCGGACTGCACAGGATTCCTGTCGGGCAAGCCTGCAACCTGCAACCCCGTGACCGTGTCCGGGTCTCCTGCATCCGTCAAGTCTACCAGGTGCTTCTCCATCAGAAGCCAAGAACACGCATTCCACGGTGCTGTAACCAAGTTGGCCCGCACAGGGACCTCTATGGGTCCACCCACCCAGCCACCCATGCCAGGACCAACCAGGCTGGCGGCTGCCAGCAAGGTGTAGGGTCCAAGACCGTTGATGGCGTCGAAGTTCGGGATGTACCTGTGGGTCTCGTCAAGGAACGCCTCTAAGGTATCCTTATCCGCCGAGCACAGTTCCACGTAGCTTGTGTTCGGAGGGGCACCCACGCCAGCGACGACATAGTTGCCGTACTCGCCAAGAGCCGGAGCAGCCTTGTTGAACTTGGTCGTGTGGAACAGGATTCGTTTCCCGCCCACGGGGGCCAATAGTGTGCCGTGACCCGCATCAGTGCCGAAGGGCAACGTCGTGGTGTCATCCCCCACATGGTCCAACGGACGACGCATATACGCCCGAAGCACCGCATCCCGAGTGAACGCGGGCGTGCTCGTATCCCCCAGGGGAACCACGTTGGCCCCTGTAAAGGCAATCGTCAGAGAATCGGCATCCAGGGGTCCGTTGGCGTCACTGAAGACACCGCCCGCATTGCTTCCCAGGTACTCAAAGGGGATCTCGACTCGATGGGTCCCCAAGAACCGTGTGCCTGCGGTGAGTACGTTCGCCGCAGGTGCCCCCACAGGCACCGTCAGCGATATGGGGGTGCCATACGCCCAGGGAGCCATGTTCAGGAACAGCGGGTTGACCGAGGCCAGGATGGCAGGTGCCACGGTGTCATTGATGCTCAGGTCATCCTGGTTCGTGCGGAAGCTCGTCCAGAAACCGGGGTCCACAACCAGGTTGATGTCCGAGAAGTAGAAGGACCCGGCCCCATCCGCTGCAAGGTTAGGCGTGAAGTAGCTCACCCCTGAGACCCACACAACCGCTTCGGTACCGGGAACCGACCCGGATACCCAAGTGTAGTCTGCCGTGGTCACCACAGGCAGCGCCGTACCAGAGGGATCCAGGAAGATGGCACTACGAACCTCGTGGTAGGGGTTCGCGGCATACCCGTACTCAGGAGCCGGACCATCGGGGGACACGGCTGGCGTGGCGTCAGGCCACTCGTTGACGACGTTCTTCGTCTCCTCTATGTGCAACGGAGGCGACCCTGCCAGGGAGTAGCCGTAGACCTCGTAGCCGTCCGTGGCGTCCCAGGGGAAGATGGCATCCCGTGCGAACTTCTCGAAGTCCGCCTCGGTCTTGAAGTGAACCAGCCAGTAGGAGCCCACCTCTTCCCGGAGACCGCTCACCATCCGGGAAGGCATGAGGAAGGTGTGCCGGTAGCGGGCGACCTGCCAAGTCCAATAGTCCTCAGCAAAGCTGCTCTCGTAGAACCCTGCCGACCGAAGGTACGTCCCGATGGGGGTCCCATCTTCGTAATTGGTTGCAGAGGAGGACCCGCGATAGAAGTACCGCATGGTCTCTGGCCCGCTGTAGATCCCATCCGGTCGAGGCGTCCACTTCAACCCCGTCGCCTGGGAGTAGTCCTGAAGCACCGGCAGCCGGTAGCCAAAGAAGTTGGAGGCCAGTAGAAGGGTGTCCCCCCAGATTGACTCCCCGAGGCTCCCATTCTCCGGGCCTGGATCGACATCGAAGTAGTCTACAGTGCCTCCCAGGATGGGGATGCCATAGTCCCCAGGCGTCACACCCGCATCAGGATCGGTGCCGAGACGCACCTGCCCTGGGGCAGGGATGGTGGCAGTCGCCGTGCGCTTGGCACCCGTGATACCATCATCGTTGAAGTCATTCCAGGGGGCTCTAAGTTCATCCCCTGGAGGCAACGCGGCGATGCCCGTATGGATCTCCTGGAGATTGTACTGCCCCGTGGCTCTACCCGGGTAGGCGAACGGGTCGTACTTGTCGGTGACAGGATCAGTACCCACCCCGAAGATGCCTCCCGAGGAGCCATCGCACTGGGGGGTTGAAGCACATGCTCCCTGGTAGCAGTTCCCACCCGTCAGAAGCCCGTTGCCCATGAGCAGGGCTGCCACAACACGGCCCGTAGGCGACGCTGCCACGGTCTGGTCCGTGATGAGGGGCTGGGCCAGGAAGTCAGCCTGCATGTCCGACAGCCGACCGCCCCTGGGGAAGTGGAACAGAGCCAAGACTCCCCGGTCTGCGGGGAAGATTGAGCCCGAGATGGTGACGGGTACCCGGTAGGGCTTTCCAGTCTCTGCGTCATTGACCGTAGGACGGGGGTAAAGCCGTGCCGACCGGACCACATCCTTGGGGGCAGGACCCACATCCCCATCACGGGTGAACCCCCCGATGTGGGCTCGTCCGTACCCCATGCCCTTGTAGGTAGCCAGTTCCGTCCCGGTGTTCCAGATCCAGTCTGTGCGGGGGTCTTCGCCCTCGTTCGTGAACTCGTAGTCCTGTGCCGGACCGGGAGCCGAGAAGTAATAGGGGAAGATGTCGGAAGGCGAGACCCCATTGGGGAGGTTCGCCATCGGAGCAGGGGGGAACAGGACCATCTGGTAGTTGTTCAGACTGGCGTCCCGGAGCTTCAGGTAACCCCAGTCCGTGATGCCCGAGAACTCCACTCCGAGAGACCACTGACCCAGGTAGGGCGGACGCTTCGCCACCGCACCGATGATCTCGTCCAGAGCCCCTTCGACGTTGCCGGAGATGAAGACATCCGGTGCCCCGTCATGCTCAATGGCCGAAGCCGCGTGGGCCGCCTTGGAATCCGTGACGTGTTCCGAGATCCCCTCAGTCCCGGGCATGGACCCGGGGGGCACTACCGGCTGACCGATGTTCGGACCAGGACCAGGAAGCCCTGCACCTGTCAAGGACGGCCGGGTGGCGTTCTCGTCAGGAGCCGTCTTGCCGTGTCCAGTCTTCAGGACGCCTGGGTTCATTGTCCGGGGCATAGGCTATCTCCCCACCGTCAGAAGGAGGTTGCGGGTCCGGTACACTGCGGCAAGCGTCCGGTTGTCCGCGACAGGATCTACAAACCGCACGGTGTTCCCGTCATCGAGTTCGGCGAACCGAGACAGCACGATGAGCAGGACCTCCGACTTGCGGAACAACAGCCCACCGTTGACACCTGAGATGTCCTGCGTCACCCGAGCCAGGAACGGCGTGAACGCCTTGTGCCTGGTCGCCCCGTACAAGGGCTGGGCGAACACCACCGGGCGGTAGGTAGAGTCATCCGCGAAGGGGTAGTACGCCCGGAACTCCGCGTCCTTGCGGGGGAGCTTGGTGTTGGCAGCCCCACCCAAGGTCAGGTAGTTCTGGATGTCCTGCTGCACGAAGGCATGGAGGTTGAGCAGCCCCGTGTTGGCGTCGAAGTCGGCAATCGCCACCTCCGCCGTCGCCGCGAAGAACCACTCCTCCGTCGTCCCCGCTACAAAGTCAGGACCTGCCGGAACCGTCGTCCCATCATGGATAGGGATCTGGTCCAGAGGCATGACATAGGGGAAGGAGTCGTCGTTCCCACCCGGACCACGCTGCCCCGTCCACACCGAAGGCGACATGACCAGCGGCTCCACGACCAGGGTCGTGGGCAGAACCCCCGAAGCCGTCGAGGCGATGTTGCCTTCCTGGGTGCCCGCCGTCTGAGGGGCGTTGGACCGGAAGTAGTAGCTGATCTGGTAGCCACCACCGTTGACCCCGTAGTTGGGGATCGGGTCCTGGGCGAAGTACCTCACCTTGCAGAGGGTCTGGTCCGAGGACAGAGGTGTGCCCCCATCCAGCACGAGCTTCCGGCTGGAAGACCCGAACTCCGTGTTGTTCAGGTCCACCGTCTTGACCACCGTCGTCTCCAGATCCTCCACATAGAGACCCGTACCTTGTCGGTCTCCCCAGATGCGGCGAGGGAAGTACAGCGTGAGGTCATCCCGGCTGACGATATCCTCCGGGGTCACGAGCCCGATGGCAGACCCTGCCAGGGGAGCACCATGTGCGATGGTGTCGTTGGCGATGTACTCGGACTGGACCTCTCGGAACCCAGAACGGTAGTGCGGCTGGAGCAGATTCTCGTAGTCCGCAGGCCGCTGGGCCATGTCGTTTTCGATGCACGGGCCAGGCCCTGTGGGGACGGCCACGCTGTCCGAGTAGACCGCCGTGTCGGGCACCACCTCGTAGTCCGGGGTGTCTGTCGTACCTACCCCAATGGGATAGGTGATCTCGACTTCCAGGAAGATGCGACGCGGGGATCCTTCCGCAGGGGTCGTGGCATCCGCCACCACCTGGTAAGCCGCCGCGTTCAACCCCCCAGTCATGCCAGTGACGTTCCCATCCAGGGTGAGTTCCAGGTGGGTCGTCCCGAGCCCCTTGATGATGGTGAACTGAACGGCCTGGTCCTGTGCCGCAGTCCAGTTCCCGTCATCATGCCAGGCACCCAGGACATCGGTGATGACCGTGCCCACAGGAGCGAACGCCAGGAAGTTCTGCGAGGGCAAGCCGATACCGGATCCACCACCCCCCGTCCCTGCCCCTGAACGGGCATCGAAGAGTCCGCCGAGGGTCGTGCAGTTGAGGAACTCCAGGTCGAGGTGAAGAACGTCCCCCTCGTACCACTTGTCCGTGCCCGCTGCCTTGGTGACGTACCGTGCCGGGTTCACCGTGCCAGGAGCCACGACTGGACCCGCAGAGCGGTCCCCGGGCCAGAAGGCAACCAGCACTCGCTCAACCACAGGCTGGTCGCCGAAGCGTCGGGCGATGTGGTCGTAATTCCGAACCAGGGGGCCTCGTGTCGTGTCCCCGGACAGAGGCGGCACGCCACCTGCTGCGTTTGACCGTCCGATGTCGTTGCAGATGAGGTAGCGAGTAGACACATCCCCCGACTGCCCCAGGTCTTGCTTGCTCTCCGTATCCACCGACCAGGTGCGGAGAGACCCGTCGAGCAGACTCTGCAGCTGGAATTGCAACTCGGCAGCCAGGTCCAGGCCCGAGGGGGTGACATGCCGCCGGAGGTCCAGGAGGCTGTTCTGCGTGATGACATTGCAGAACTCCCCATCCGGGCGGTCCGAAGCCCCCGCAGGCACCGCACCCCACCAGGACACGTAGCCCGCGTGGTCGTAGGTGGGGCCCCCGTTGGCATTGTTCTTCGGGTCGAAGCCCTTGGGCACCGCTGCCGGGTCCGAGGCATTGTTGTGCCGGTGGACGAAGGCGATGGGGATGGCGTAGACGAACCCGTCGATGCAACCCAGGTCTTGGGCTGCCCGCTCCGATCCGTCCCCTGCCACCCACAGCCCGTTGTCCGTGTACCCGTAGGACGCCGCAGAGGATTGGAGCCAGGTCGAAGACCCGTCCGCAGGGACGAACGGGTAGGAGTTCACGTCCCCCTCGCCGTCTCCCGTCCACACAGGGACATCCCGACCACCCTGAGCAAAGATGCCGTTCGCATGAGGACCGGGACCTGCCAGGCGGTTGGAGAATCCGTCAGGATGGGACTTGTAGCTCACCGCCTCCGTCGTGCCCGTGACCCGAATGCGGTACTGCAACTGGATGCGTTGGCTGCTCTCCAGACCGATGACCGCATCGACCATCTCGTCATCGAGCCAAGTCGCCGTGGGCGACTGGACGTTGCCATGCCGGTAGAGCTTGCTCTGGTCCGCAGCAGGCTTGTTGGGTCGGTCCGCACCCCCCGTGAAAAGCGGACCCGAGATCACAAGGCACCCGGCGGTGACCAGGGTCAGGACGAGAGTGATGGCGTTGCCGACGACACCGGGCTCCAATGCCGTCAGGAACACCATGTCTGCCTGACTGCGAGCCGTGCAGATGGTCGTGAAGGAGTTGCCTGCATCGTTGATGGCAGCCGCGATGGCAGCAGCCGTGGCGTCCGCATTGGCCCCAATCACGAACTCATCAACTGCCGGGGGGCCAGCAGCGATGGCAGTCAGATCCACGCCGTCGATGGTGATCTTGTCCCCTGCCGTGATGTTGGCATTGGTGACCACCTGCAAGTCCGCCGTTGCCCGGGGCGAGGGAGCAACCAGAACCTTCCAGACCTCCAGGAAGATGAAGTCCGTTCGCTTGGTCGAAGCAGGGACGCCGCCGTCGTAGACCCGAGCCGCTTCCAGGGGGATGAGGTTGTAACCCGCCGTGTCCGTGTAGACGTACTCGACCACCATAGGGTAGCCCGCCACAACGGCTTCGATCTTGGGGAGGACCACGGCATCCAGCAGGGTGTTGTCTGCATGGATGTGCGTGCCCGTGGGAGTGTCGTCCGAGATTCCGCCCGGAGCCCCGAGCACCCAGTCGGAGTAGGCGTCGAAGTGGGTCGTGCCCCGGAGCCACCCTGAAGCGGACTGCCAACGCTGAAGAAGATGGTCACCTATCCACTTGGCGTCCTGGTTCAGGTTCAGTTCGGCGTCGAGGACGGGCTTGCCCGACTCGGACACCACCGCCAGGAAGGAACGGTCACCCGTCTTGGCATCCCGAGAAACCGAGTTGGGAACCCGGTTGGCGGGCTTGGTCGGGGCGACCTGAATCCCAGCGTAGAAGTTCGTGTGGTCCTTGACCGACATCGTCCGCCTCCTAGAAGGTCAAGCGCCAGGTGATCGCCAGCACCGCCGTCGAGGGCTTGCTAACCACTGAAAATGTCAAGTAATTTATGATAAGGTCCTTGCCCGTGGTGTCGATGGTCGGATCGTAGTCGGTGGGACCATTGTTGATGGGGTTCTTGTTCAACGGGTTGACGGAGAAGGGACACAGGAGGGCCATCTCGTTGAGGGCTCCCACAGCCTCCGACTCACCGAACGTCGTCGTGAAGTCCACGATGTTCGTCCGGTACGCCACTGCAACACCCGCAGCCGTCCGATAGGTCCAGGAGGAGAACGCCTTGCGGGCAATCTCCGTGTTCAGCTTCCGCTGAGTCGCCTGGGGGGCATCGGGAGACAAAAGGTTGCCCGTCGCCCCCGTCCCCACGGCAAGCATCTTGATCCCGCCCGTCAGTTCTCCGGCGTAGTGGGCAGCAGAAACCAAGCCTGCGTCGAGCGTGATGGTGTTGTCCTTCTCGAAGTACACCAGCACTTCACCCGTCTTGGCATCCCGCATCTCCAGGATGAGTGTGCCCTTCTTGGGGGCGATGCCGAACTCCGGGAACTGCATCCCGAGACCCAGCCGCACCGCCTGCCGGGCTCTCGTCATCTTTTCGCTGTGCTGGGCCATCGGCTTGGTCTCCGTTCGCCCCCTTGCGAGGGCCGTCGAGCCTCTACCCCAGGGCTCGGGATAGACGCATTACCGGGCGGAATTCACATCGGGGGGATCTGGAAAGTCAAGTTGAGTTGCGCCCCTGCGGGCAGTGCGGACCCCCCGTAAGCCACCATACCAAGGGAGATGTTGGCGGGGACGTTGAACGCTCCGGTCTGAGACCCCCCGGCGAGGAGGGAGCTTTGGATGATGCCAGACCCGTTGGTCATGAGTCCCTGGGTGGAAGTGAGCGGCACCATGCCCGTCAACTGGATCTCTGCGGGGGAGCCCACCCGAAGGTAGTACAGGTCGCTGGGGTAGGTGACCGGAGTCACGGTCTCTACTTGAACCATCATCTGCCCACTCAGGGTCAGCCC
>Ga0172375_10008107_pt1 | contig 14198 bp, 9 predicted proteins | sample LakKiv1m_FD_114537 | JGI IMG/M metagenome (GOLD analysis project Ga0172375, IMG submission 114537) | Freshwater microbial communities from Kabuno Bay, South-Kivu, Congo - kab_092012_11.1m | ecosystem: Environmental > Aquatic > Freshwater > Lake | place: Democratic Republic of the Congo... | reverse complement strand
TGTAAAGCGGCTGCTTTCAATTCACCCAACATAGAATCAGTAAACTATTCTTGCAGCCTGAATTTTAAAAATGCGGCTATTTTTCCAAATCCTTTGAGTTTCATTCCAGGATCCCCTTCTTCTGAGAAGATGATTACGTCTCCTTTATTTCTTTCAACCATTTCCGTAATTTGCTCTGCTTCTTCAGATGTGCGCAACAGTTCATCAAGAACAAGTAAACGTTCGATTGCGTACGCCTCTGCGGCCTTCTTTACTTCTTTTATTCCGTACGCAACAAGCCCTTCCTTGCTTATTTCTTTTGTCATTTCCTCGATCAGTTTCATCTCGCGTTCAATCCTGTCTTCTCCTATTGCGCGTTCAACTATTCCCCGCTTCAATAATTCGTTCACTCCGCTTCTTTCCGCGTAGCTGCATGTTTCAAACATAATTCTTGGCAACAACTCCTGTTTTTTCTTTTCTAAAAATTTCTTGAAATTATCTTTTATGAAACCTGGACCTGCAACAACATATTTTTCTTCGTGTTTTTCTATTTCAGCAGCAACATTTCCAAAATACTGGAGCATCTTGTCTCCGTATTTCTCATCACGCTTGCTTGTGTTGCTGTCAAACTCCGGACCATATTCCACTCCATAGCCACGTACGGTAGCAGTCATTGCTTTTTCGTCATCCATAACTACAATTCTCAGTTTTGGGCGTTTAGACTCGGCTACGGCTCCTTTCAAACGTTTAATCTGGTACTCTTTCCATTGTTTTATGAGCGTGATTGAATCCCCTGGCTCAAGATCAAGCGTATGATACCTGCCAAGCTGGACAAATTCCTCTGGATTTCCGCGGATTATTTTTCCGCGCACCCTAAGACGATTAACTGATTTTGAAAATTCAACTTCTTCCACGTTTATTGCAATGAATACTCGTTTTCGTTCTTCTTTATCACCAAATTTGACACTGCGGATTGTGCTGCCTTCTGCAGTATCGCCAGCAGAGACGACTTTTGAAAAATGCCATAAGTCGTCAACTGTTTCAAGAACGACTTTCATTTCCCCGAATTTCTTGTCAAACTTTGTTACTCTCATTGCAGATCACTTTCATTTATTCCAAGGCAATCAAACATTGAAGCATATAGCGTTGCCCGGGTTATCTGATCAAGCCCGACCAATGTCTTATTTCCTATAATTATTGTAGGAACATAAGCTTTAGTTATATTATGCTTAACCAGGAATAACTGGAAAGACGCCATCCCTTCCTTGGTTATTACATCATACTCGTTGAATTTTGCGTATTTTGAGAAGTTTCCTTTTATCTCTGAAAGCAATGGCCAGATCTCTTTACAGGCAGAGCATTTTGAAGAATAAAAATAAGCGAATTCATCATTGAAGGAATATGTTTTATTTTCGGTTACTGACAGATTTCCTTTTACAGAAATATTGCTAGCTGTGGATTTGTTTTCGATTGTTTTGACTGTAATCGAATTGCCCATACTTGCCTTTTCAGTTGTAGAAGTGCACCCTGCAATAAGAAGTAATGCAAATAACCAGAATAAAACCAAATACTTCATGCTGAGACATAAGACGATAGGGTTTTTTAAGCATATTTCCGATATTACTCCATGAAGAAGCTTCTTCTCTCTTTGTTTGTCATCTGCACAGTATTTGCAGGGGCATGGAATGACGCATACTGGAATTACCATAATCCATACATTTACCATTATCTGAATGTCGAGGTGTGGAGCACTGAAACGATGCACCAGTCGCTGAATTCGCTTGGACTGGAGCAGATAAATATTAGTGCAATAACTGATGAACCGACTAAAACAAATTTGCAGAATGCAATTTCAAGCCTGAACAAGGCCAAAACTTCAAAACAAGCATGTGAAGCATTATATGCGTCAACAATAGCATCTCTTCCTTCTGAAATAATAATGACCGGAATAATTAATCCGATATACCTTTCTTTGAAGATACAATTGCTTATGGCAACTGGAATGATTACTGTTAATTCAGAATGCTCAAGCTATGGGGAGCATTGGATCGCAACTATGAATTCTGCGGAATCTGCGCTTGTTCTTTCCAAAAAAGAATTGAACAAAAGAACAGAATCTGCGGTTGAAAAATTCAGTTATGCGAAAAACGCGGGCATATGCGATGATGATTTTACAGGAGAAGCAAAAGATCTCTGCAAAAACGCTGAATTCGATTACGGAGCGCTTAACGGGAAATACCTGCCGGATTTGAATAATTACTGTGATTATTTTACTGCTGAATCTGAAAAGTATGCTCCAAATATGACAGGATATTCCAGCCAGATAAGCAATATTTTCAACATTGCAATTCCTGCCGCTGATGAGGTTGAAACGGATTCGAGAGAAGCGATTGCGAAAGCTGATGAGGAGTATGGGTTTCTCAATATTAATACCGAACAAAAGATGAAAGAGGCGAAACAAAAACTGAATATAATGAACGACCAGAAACTTATACTGATAACCGATTCTGTTTATTCTGAAGAAAGCAAAGGAACAATTGCTTACAGATATGAGAATATTAAAGAAAACGTTGCTGACGCTGATTCAGAATACGTTACTGCTGTTTTTTCAAGCACTTCAACTACGAAGGGGCATATGAAAAAAAGCGTAGTTCTCATGAAAAAAGCGTATTTTTCATATGATTATGCTGTAAACGAAACAGAAATTATTTTGGATGATGCTAAAAAGGTTGTTGATGCCCAGAAAGAAGAAGCGCTAAATGAGCTTGGTGCATTTGAACAAAAGGGCAAGAGTGGCACAGTAAGCGCAACTGCAAAAGAATTATACTCATCCGCGCAAGGAAATTTTGCAAAAGGAGAGGATGCATTAAGATTAGGAGAACAATTCGAATATTATCTTCTTGCCGCTTCAAACGCAAGAAAAGCATTGACAATGCTTGAAGAAAAGCCTGCGGAACTGGAAACAGAAGTCAAGGCTGAATTCAAGAAAACGCAGGGTATGATTGTGAATGCTAAAAAAGATGGAATTTCCGTTTATTCTGAAGAGGAAGAGCTGAAATTGCTTTCTGGAGTAATAGAAACTTGGGTTGTTCCGGATTTGATTGACATCCAAAACGGAATCATGAAACAGGCGCAGATAAAATACGGATATTTGGAAACAGAACGAAAGGAAATTCTGAAGAAGATATCTCTAAGCGGAGGAAAGCTTGATGATTTGCTTGTAGAAATGAAAAAAACCGAAGGCACCGCATTTGATGGAACAAGATTGGACGTGGCTGCAGGAATTGGAACTCTTGCAGACATAGCAAAAGAATATGCTTACATTAACGGAGAGATAGACAAGGACATCAAAACAATTGTTGAAAACGGACTAAACAAGGATTTGACCACAGATATTGAAAATACTGAATTGGATGCTGTGGCAAACATTTCCGCATACTTATTCATTGCAAATCCATATGGGTTCGGAGCAAAGGGAATATTCATAAAACAAAAAACTCCTTTGGAATTGGCTGAAAATGACATAACCGAAGGCGCGGAATTTGTTGACTCTGCCATATATCAAAGCGGAACGCTGAATATTCAAATCAGCGAAGTAAAACCATATGAACAATTGTTGATATCGTTCAACAAACAGGCGATAGTCGCTCCAGTAACCAAAAAAGAAAAGACGATAACTGGAAATCCGGATGGAAACGCGGATGTAAATGAAAAAATATCTTTCGAAGCGATGTATGACGGCACGAGCATCTATGTTCCGTCTCAATTCAAAGACTGGACTGTTGATGGAAAAACTGTTGCTGGATTGAAAACTGGAAAACTTTCAAATGGAAAGCATGTGCTGGAAGGAGCATATAAGATAAATGACGCATTTGTTATGAAGAAACTGGATTTCAAGGCAATTAAAACTGGATTGAACAGCGAAGTGAGCTACGACATTGTGATTGTTCCTGAGATTGATTTGGATATTGCAAATATCGTGATAAACGAAGAAACGGGGGACAGGATAACTGGATTTTCAGTACTATCCTATGGCGGAGCAGAAGTAAAAAGCAAGAAATCGCTTGGAAACAACATGTATTCAGTTCAACTTAATGAGTTAAAGGCATGGGAAAATGCAACGCTAAGGGTTGCATATACTATCGAAGGATCAAAGGAATATGCAGAAGCTGAGATTGCATTGCTGAAAAAAGGGGAATGGGATTCCGCCACAAATGCGCTTATCGGCTCTGCGGAAACCGCATTAAGCGAAAATGATACCCGGCGCGCGGTTGAATACGTTGAAAAAGCAAAAGCGCAGATAGAAAGGGGGAAACTTGACGAAGCAAATGAAATGACCAAACTTAATGAGGAAAAAGAGCTTGTTGAAATTCAGAAGGATGAGGTTGATTCTGCATTAGAAATCGCAGATGAGAACAATTACACCAATACTCAGACATATTACCAGCTTGAGACAAGAGAAAACGAATTGAATAACGCGCTCAAGGCGGCTACAAGTGCCGAATTATCCGGTTTTGACAGTTCCTGGGCAAAGAAAAAAGCAATTGAAATACGGAAGGATACTTTTGAAAGGTATAACTCGCTGAAGCAGAAGTATCTTAAGATCAATAATGGAGTTGCGAACGAAACGGTTTTTGCTGAATTTGAAAATGCATTCTCAAAGCTTGAGGCAACGGGGAGCCTGGATGACGCAGTGCTTGTAGAAGTTCGTTTAAAACCAGTTGAAGAATTGGTCAACAAAAAGACAAAAATATCCGATGCTGAAAAGCAGTCTTTATTGGCAGATGCAAAGTTGCTTACGGCAGAAACAAATTCCCTGCTTGGAGCATATACAAAAGAATACGATTCTGCAAAGGGAAGCCAGGTTTCTGCATTATTCGGTCCAGATTACAAGACTGTGCAAAAAGAGCTTACTGCATTGGATAACTTGGTTAAAAAAAGTGCTGATGCGGAACAGATTGCAGATAAAATTTCATCAGTAAAAAAACTCAAGAATGGAATGTCTGAAACTCTTGATTATCTTAAGCAGGAATCAAACAGGAAAATGCAGAGCCTGAAGGAGATCTACGCTACTAAAAAAGATAAGCTAAGCGAAAGCGACAGGAATCTTGCATCTCAGGGCCTTGTAAAGATGGAGGAGCAGTATAATAAAGGAAATTATGCTGATTCATTGATTGCAGGAGATGCAGTAACCAAGATAATGCAACGTGAAAATGAATTTGGAGTTGACGGAACGCTGATACTTGGGATAACCGCATTATTGTTAATCTCAGCAGTAATAATTTATTTAGTCAAAGGCGGGAAAAAAACCGGAAGAATGAAACAGACTAAACTAAGGAGCATGGATGATTTATGATTTATATTACAGGTGCAAGCGGAAGGCTTGGAAAGGAAGTGTTGAAACGGATTCCTGACGCAGTGCCACTAGTGAGGAGAAGCAATGGACTAGCAGGGGAACAGATAACTAATTTTGAAACTGAAGAGCTGAGACGAATATTAAAGGATGCAGATTGCGTAATCCATCTTGCAGGCTCAATGGAATTTTTTGATATGAAAACACTTTGGAGAACTAATGTCGAACTGACGCAGAAAATTGTTGACGCGGTTCCTGAAAAATGTCGCATAATATTTGCCAGTTCTATTTCTGTTTATGGAAAAACTCTTGCTAAGATTCCTGCGGATGAGGAGACACGGACGACTCCCGATTCTCCTTATGCCAAAAGCAAGCTTGAAGCTGAGGGGAGAGTTGAAAAACATGAAAACACAATCATTCTGCGCATTGCTACGATTTATGGTCCTGAATTTGAGGATTACCCGCGCATTCTCAGACAGATAAAAAAAGGCTCGATGAAAATTATCGGGGATGGAAAAAATAGAATCCCATTTGTGCATGTTGGGGATGTTGCTGATGCGATAGTTAATGCAGTTGATAAAAAAGTGAAGAGTGGGATATATGTGCTTGCTGGAGAAGCATTAACGCAGGAAGAAATAATGAAAAGATCTGCGAAACTTCTTAGGGTGGATGAACCAACTGAACGAATCCCGCTAAGTGCCGCAATTATGTTTGCCAAGTTTGAAGAAAGCAAATCTTTCATGTTAAAGCAAAAACCAAAGATGACAACGGAACATGTGATGGTGCTTGCAAGCGACAGGGAATTTGATTGCTCAAAGGCAAAGAAGTTTCTGAAATTTAAACCCAGGGCGTTGGAGAAAGGAATAAAGGAAATTGTCGAGTTGATGGAATAAGTTCGGCAATAGTCTAACCTCTTCCAGAAATTAATATAAACTGTTACCTGTTTAAACTGTCAAAATCACTGGATGCACGCTGATTGCTATGGGACCGAAACTAAACAATGCCGTTGAACGAATGAAAAGATTTACATTGCGAGACAATAATGCTACGCCAATCATATTGCGGGCTTCGAATGAAGGACGGGAAATTATAGAAGGTAGATTAGGTGACCCTAATAGGCATGGATTGAGACCATATCAGGGATATTTGTGTGCTGTGAGGGATATTGCAACTGCTGAAGAAAAAGAACTAATAGGCAGCATTCCTGAACTTAAAGAATTGGATAGCACGCATCAATACACTGATTCTGCTGGTTTTCCTCCTCTTAGGGAATTGCTTGCCAGAGAGTGCGGACTGACTGCAAAAGATATTTTCATAGGTGGAGGAGAAAGCGGAATCGCAAGAAGCATCTTTGACACCATGCTTATGCCTGATGAGGATTCAATAATACCTGTATGGACTTACATCATGTTTTATTCTGAGACTGTAAGACGTGAAGCTAATATTGTAAGCATTGAACTTGAGGATAACGGAGAACCAAGGCTTGATCAATTGCGGAGTAACATAACTAAGAATACAAAATGCGTAAATATTACGACTGTGAGCAATCCGATGGGAGTATCGATTAAACCTGAAACGCTTAGGCAAATAATACGGATAGTCAATGAAAAAGAAAGGGAATTCGGATACCCAATTTACCTTAATGTTGATACTGAATATGAAGGATTTAGGATTAACCGGCATGACAGAATTGATCCCATTGCGATGTCAAGAGAAGAAGGGAGAATTGGACCTACTATTGAATTTTACAGTGCATCAAAAATGCTCGGGATACCTGGATCGCGCGTTGGCTGGGCAAAGATTTATTGGAACGATGAAAATTTCAAGGGAGAGAAAACCGAGTTTTATTCTAGATTAAATACTATGGGAATAGGGTTGCTTGGTGATTCCGCATTATTCATGCAGGCCGCATTATTCCTTACGTTCCACAGGATAAATACGCTTCCGGAAGAAGCAGCTAATTTTGCGTCATTCAAATCAGAAAGAAGAGAGGTAGTAAGCGCAAGAACGCACAATTTACTAAGCGGTGTTTCTGATATTGATGGAATCGTTCTTCCTAAGTATTATTACCGTGAAGGAAAAATCCCACGCAAGATAATAGATTCTTTTTATGTAATGTTTGGGGTGGATGAAAAATTATTGCCAAGAAACGGAATGTCGCAGACTGCTACTCTTGCAAAGTTTGCATACGATAATAATTTGCCTGTTCCTGCATTGACTCCGGACTATCATTTTGGACCTGAAGAACTGCTCCACGGCCAGGAATTAATGCGTGCGGTTGCATTATTTTCTGAGGAAAAGCTTGCCATTTTCTTGGATGTGCTTGAAAAGTTTGTTAAACATTTGAAAAACTTGCAATAACAACTACAATTAAATTAGTTTATTTCAATAGCTAATTTCAATACAGGCAAAACTATGACTGATAAACTTACGCTTACTCCTATTGCAAAGAAAAAATTTCTTAATGCACATTATGGACTTGTTGGTGAACACTCTGGAGTAGAAATTTGTGGATGGACCAAGAAAGCACTTAGAGGAAAAGGAGTCTGCTACAAACAGAAATTCTACGGGGTAGATTGCCACCGCTGCTGCCAGATGTCACCCGCATTGGCATGGTGCCAAGAAAGCTGTATCTTCTGTTGGAGACCGATGGAATGGATGAGAAAAAGTAAAATCGGCAAGGAAACTGTGGACTCTCCTGCGAAAATAATCACTGGTTGTGTAGACGAAAGGAAAAAACTTGTTTCTGGCATTAAGGGAGCGCACGACGCAGACAAAAGGTTGTGCGAAGAAAGCTTCTTAAAATTCCCATCTCATTGGGCGATTTCCCTTTCTGGGGAACCAACGATTTATCCAAAGCTTGATGAGTTGATAACGCAACTGAGAAAAAACCCTGAAGTCCGTTCCATCTTCCTTGTGACAAATGGGCAGGAACCAAAAATGTTTGAAAAACTTGCCAAGAAAGATGCACTGCCAACCCAGCTCTATTTGTCTGTTGATGCTGCGAACAAGGAAATGTTTGGAAGGGTGAATAGGTCAATACTAAAAGATGGATGGGAACGATTGAATAAGACGCTTGAGCTGATGGCAAAGCTGAAATGCAGGCGAGTGATAAGGTTTACTCTGATTAAAGGGCTTAATGACGATGAAAAACTGATGAATGACTACGCAAAACTCTTTGAAAAATCAAAAGCTGATTTCATAGAAGTCAAAGGATATATGTTTCTTGGAGAGTCACGCAAACGATTGAAATTTGAGAATATGCCAATGCACGAATACGTTGAAGAATGGTGCAAGAAGTTTGAAAAACATCTGAAAGAGTACAAATGGATAAATGATGACAGGCTTTCACGGATTGTTTTATTCAAAAGAAAGGATTCTAAGTATGAAAATGTAATACGTAGTGCCAGAAGCTAGGAGCTAGTAGCCAGAAGCTAATTTTTATAAATAGCACATCCGAATACAGAAACGGTGATGCTGTGGCAGCTATAGAAGACGTCCTGAAATATATAACCGCTAATGAGATAAAATGGCTTGATCTCCAGTTTTTTGGAATAGACGGTGCAATGCACTCAGTAAGCATTTCTAAGAATGATATTGATGAAACAATATTCACCAAAGGGGTTTATGCCGCAGACTTAGTAGAAGTGTTTGGAAAAAGCGAACAAGGAGAATTATTGCTTCTTCCGGATCCGGAGACAATGGCAAGAATTCCATGGGAGCAGTCATCTGCAAGATTATTATGCGATGTTATTTCTTCTCCGTCTGGAGAGAGATTTTTGCGTGATCCAAGATATATTGTTGAAAGAATGGAAACGAATCTCTCCGCAGTTGGAGTGAAAAACGCAATGGTTGGCGCAGAATTGGAATTCTACATATTTGACAATGTTACTACTGATAGAACGAGCCAAGGAAACGGGGGAGGAACATTAATTGATTCAAGAGAAGCAGTTTGGGGCCCGTCTCCGTTTTCTGGAAAGAAAACTGGCTCGTTTGTTTCAACTCCTACAGATTCTCTTTATCCTGCAAGAGTTCAGATATCAAATACTCTTGAAGAAACATTTGGAATAGAAGCAAGAACGCATCACCATGGAAGAAGTCAATCCGGTCAACAATGCATTGAATTACGCGATTATACTTTGAAGAATGCTGCTGATGCAGTTTCAACTACAAAGTTTGTTGCAAGGAACTTATCAAGCGTTTCAAGCGCATTTGCCTGCTTTATGCCATACCCAATTGAAAATGAAAAAGGAAGCACCCTTGTAATCAGGCAAAGCCTTTGGAAAAGTGGTGAAGCAAACGTATTCTATGCAGCTGATGAGGAATATTCCCAATTAAGCCAAACTGCAAGATATTATATTGGAGGATTGCTTGAGCATGCTGGAGCGCTTTCAGTATTTACAAATCCTACGACTAACTCATATAAACGGCTTGCAGCTGATGGGCGTTTCGTAGGCTGGAGCAAGAGCAATAAGCTTGCTGCGGTCCATGTTCCGTTCAGGAAGAAGAATGACAAGGAGAACAAATCAGTTGAATATACGCTTGCAGATCCTTCTGTTAATCCTTATCTTGCGTATGCCGCAGTGGTTTCTGCAGGACTTGATGGAATAAAGAACAAGACCGATTGCGGAGACCCGGCTGAAAAGGCTGATGAAGTAAAAAAAGCAAAGTCAAAGAAGCTTCCTGAAAACCTGAAAGAAGCAATTGCAGTTTTGGAAACAGATTCAAAGTTCCTTAAAGGAATATTCTCTTCTGAGATTCTAGGAGACTATATTGCATTAAAGCTTACTGAGCACAGGGAAGGCTCCAAAGCTCTTTCAGGATGGGAATTGAACAAGTATTGGGGGATTTAAACTCCTTTTTTAATCTTTTTAAATTGTTGTTAATATTATTTTTTCATGGGTTCTTCTAATCGACAGCGCAGAATTATTCAACCATCAGGAAAATTACCCAAATGGCCTGGAAAAGACGAATTAGACAGATTAGATAAGCAATACTGGACGATTATTGGAAATGGATCTATTGGAGCCAAAGCAGAAGAATTACGAAATAAAACATGGCCAGCTCTTGCTTCTGGTTTTACCACGCATCGCAGATTTGTTCTTGCCATGGAATTAATGAAGGCATTTAGGGTTAGAAACAACCTCCAGAATGGGATGTTTGATGGATTGGAGGACTACAAAATAGATGCGATGAAAAAAACATTTGAGTTTAGTCCTGAAGAAATAGAAATTGCAAGAAAAATATTGCAAGCGCTCCCTAAAACTCCATTAGTAGTGCGTTCATCTGCTCATGCTGATTGTTTGGGAACAGGAATTTATGACAGTGATTTTATATCAAACAATCTAAGCGAAAAAGACAATCTGAAACAATTGCTTGTTGCAATAAGAAATGTTCTGGCAAGTGAATTTTATCCAGATGGAATCGCATTCAGAAGAAATATGGGAATACCTGAAGGAATGGCAGTAATTATTGAACCTGTTTTTGGTGTGAAAAACAGGAGCAGACCAGAATATGAAGAATATGACAAAGACGGTAAAGAAGTATATGAGGAATTCTTTGCTCCGTTCTATGGAGGAATAGGCTATACCTCTACTTCTTACTCTGGCCCATTGATTGGAGTTGGTGCTGGGATTCCAACAAAGGTAATGGAAACCGGCGGAATCGAGATGATAGAAGGAGATACGAGAAGACTAATCGATTTATTCGGGAATCCTGAGAATGTACATGGCTTTCTAAGGAAAGATGAACGTGCAATATGTGGTAGCTCTTCAGACCAAACATTTGAAGACTTAACTAAAACACACGGAATATCTCTTGCAAGCGGATACGTAGAGGAAATATACAGTCCAGAAACATTTCCTATATTTGAAAGAGAAAAATTAGACTGGCTTTTTTCAAAGCTTAGGATATTAGAGCAACTAATAGGCAAACCGCAAAGAATAGAATGGGCAGCGATTGACAAGCAACTTGAAAAACGGACATTCTTTAACGGATTCGATGGAGTTCCTGGAATAAATGATTTTTTTAGAGCAGAACAAGAAAGACAACCAAAATCCAAACCTAATGTTTGCATGCTTCAGATAGGAGAGGTAAATCCAAAGCAGGAATTCTATCATTTTTCAGACAGTGAAAGAACAATAATGCGCAGCAGATATGTGAAAGGTACAGGTATTCGCGAGTGCAACGGTCTTGTTTGGATACGAACCGAATCGGAATTAGGATTGCTAAGGAAATATAACGCGGAAAACAAAGAACACATTACTATGTATCCAGAAGGTATGACTAGAGTTAAGAGGAAAATTTTGAGTTTCCACAATCTAAGCAATAGTTCTCTTGTTGTAGAGATGATGGAACAAAATGCATTGCTGCATGGTCATCATGATAATACGCCTTTGAGCCATTTTGGAGGAGCATTAGAAGCAAACAACATCTTGTTTATGGTAGTTACTGACGGCAGTTTAGACGACATGTGGGATAAAATAATTGGAAGGCGTAAAATAATCAAAGGAAGCGGAGATTCAAAACTCTGGGTTTTTGAAGGAAAATTCAGGGTTACAATGAGCGACGCACAAAAAAGAGCAGTAGTAGAAATTATTTACTGATTTTTCATCCAAAGCAAGGCTGTTTAAAAATTCCTTCAAAACGGGCATGTGAAGGAGAATTAATCTGCCCCACAGCAACTCCGGCAATCATTGCAGTCCAATAACCTAATTTTGATTTTCTATTAAGCGCGTCAGTGCCTAATGCTTTGTTTAAACAGGTTTCTGATTCTGAAGAAAGGCTAAGTTCATTTCCACTAAATGTAAATGTCCTTAGTTCCGTATCTACTCTGTCTGGAAATTCTTTGCTTGATTTTGCCCGAACTGCAAAACCAGTAAGTGTGTTTCCTTCCAGTTTAGTCATAAGAAAACATGATTTGGGAGATTTTAACGAACCGACATTCATAAATTCGATAACTCCTGAATTCAATGCTTTAAGTAATTGTTTTCGTTCTTCCTTTGTGAAATGGTTTGATTTTGCAAACTCATTTGCATCGTGAAAAACGGCATATACGGCATAACTTTCTTTTCCGAATAAATCATGACCTGAATTAAACGCAGATTTCAGTGACCTGAACGCTAAAATAGGATGATATAATGGACTAGTCCCAGAGACAAGTGGTTTTACCAAAGCCCTTGCAAATGTCATTTCAGATGCCATAATAATCAATATACATATGCTGAAAAACAATTAAAAATAGAATTAAAATAATAAAAACAAAAGAAAAAAGCCAGTAGCCACTGGCTATAAGCTAGTAGCTAAACTAATCCATATCTCCCATACCGCCTGGCATTCCTCCAGGTGGCATGCTTGGGCCTTTTCCTCTTGAGCTAATGATATCATCAATCCTCAAGACAAGCCTTGCGGTTTCTGTTGCAGATGAAATTGCCTGTTTTTTGACTTTTTCAGGCTCAAATACACCTGCGACTTTCAAGTCAGCAACCTTTCCGTTGTTTACATCAACGCCAAAGTATTTTCCGTCTGGTTTCTTGTGCTTGCTTCTAAGTGAAACAATGGCATCAATTGCATCTATACCTGCATTTTCTGCAAGCGTTCTTGGAATTGATTCCAACGCCTCTGCAAATGCCTGGATCGCCAATTGCTCACGGCCGCCAATCTCAGTTGCATATTCTGAAAGAGATTTGCCGATCACCATTTCGATTGAACCGCCGCCAATAACGTATTTGCCAAGTTCCAAAGCAGAAGCAACTGCTCCGCGGGCATCTACTACTGCGCGTTCAACTTCGCTTACAATGTGGTCAGTTCCCCCTCTAATAAATATGGAAACACTTTTTGGATCCTTGCAGTTACGTACAAATACCATTGATTCTCCTGCGACTTTTTTCTCTTCTACCAAACCTGCGTTGCCAAGATCAACCGGCTTCATATCTTCAAGTGTTGATTCGATCTTTGCGCCTGTTGCTCTTGATAATTTTTCCATGTCGCTCTTTTTCACTCTGCGGATTGCGGAAATTCCTTTCTTTGACATGTAATGCTGTGCGAGGTCATCGATTCCTTTTTGACAGAATACTACGTTAGCTCCGGTTGCAGTGATTTTATCAGTCATCTCCCTGAGCATTTTTTCTTCTTGACGAAGGAATGCATCCATCTGGTCTGGAGAAGTTATTTCAATTTTTGCGTCTGTTTCCGTCTTCTCAATTTCCAAAGCAGCATCAAGGAGCAATATCTTTGCATCTTTAACTGATTTTGGCATGCCTGAATGAACAATTTCCTTGTCTACTAAAACACCATTGATTAATTCAGTGTCTGAGATTTCTCCGCCTGCCTTTTTCTCAATCTTTACAAGTTCGTTGTCAATAACGAATTTTCCGTTTTTATTCTCTGCAACCTGCTTGACTGAGCTTACGATTATATCTGCAAGCTTTTCCCTTTCTGAAGTGGAACCAACGCCTTTTGAACTCATTGCAACAAGCGCGATTTTCTTCAGGGTTTCAGTATCAGCTGAAGTAACTGCTTCTGAATTTGCATGAAGAACTTCTTCTGCTTTTTTTGAAGCAAGCTCGTATCCCTTGATTATTGTTGTTGGATGAATGTTCTGATCGAGTAGGTCTCCTGCTTTTTTCAAAAGATTTCCTGCAATTACTACGCTCGTGGTTGTTCCATCTCCCACTTCTTTATCTTGGGTTTTTGCGATTTCAACCATTAATTTTGCTGCTGGGTGGTCAACATTCATTTCTTCTAGTATCGTAGCCCCGTCATTTGTGATTACAATGTCTCCAAGATCGCTTACAAGCATCTTGTCCATTCCTTTTGGACCCAAAGTCGTCTTTATTATATTAGCTACTGCGTAGCCGATTGCAAT
>Ga0172375_10008106_pt1 | contig 14201 bp, 10 predicted proteins | sample LakKiv1m_FD_114537 | JGI IMG/M metagenome (GOLD analysis project Ga0172375, IMG submission 114537) | Freshwater microbial communities from Kabuno Bay, South-Kivu, Congo - kab_092012_11.1m | ecosystem: Environmental > Aquatic > Freshwater > Lake | place: Democratic Republic of the Congo... | reverse complement strand
AAGCCAAATAAGTCAATGCTGCAACCAAAACACAAAAACGCTTAAGCCCGGCTACACACTTACAACCGAGCTTGATAATAAACGTGAAATCATTTTGAATCAGAATATGCCAAATCCTTTTGCCGAGAGCACTACCATTACCTTCTCCATACCCGAAGGTATCAACTCAGCCAAGATAGTGTTTGCCGAAGCCAACGGAAGCATACTTAAAACCATTGATATAAAAGAAAGGGGCTATGGCGAGGTAAAAGTGTATGCAGCCAACCTGAGCAGCGGTAATTATATTTACTACCTGCTTATCAACGGCGAAGTAAAAGAAAGCAAGCAGATGAATTGTGTGAAGTAAAGTAACATTACACTGATTACTAATTTTGCACAATCATAAGAAGTACGAAGCACAGCGAAGTACGAACTTATGAACTACTAACCCTGATAGCAAATGTTGTCAGGGTTTTTTGATTGTAAATCAATTAGCTATTCCTTCAACCTATATCAGAGTAAATAATTTTATACTTATCCTAAAGGTTTTTTCATAATTTAGCATGATTTATTTTTACAAAATATAGAATTATGAAATACGATTTGATTGTTATAGGAAGCGGCCCCGGCGGATATGTTGCTGCCATACGTGCTGCTCAATTGGGTATGAATGTGGCTGTTGTTGAACGAGCTGAATTAGGAGGCATTTGCTTGAACTGGGGATGTATTCCCACGAAGGCATTGTTGAAGAGCGCTCAGGTGTTTAAATATGTTTCGCATGCTGCTGATTTTGGTATTACTATTAAAGGTGAAGTTGAAGTTGAAACCGACTTTAATGCCATTATCAATCGAAGCAGAACTGTTGCTGATGGTATGAGCAAAGGCATACAATTTCTTTTCAAGAAAAATAAAATTACAATCATCAATGGTTTTGGAAAAGTGAAACCCGGAAAAGTTGTAAGCGTTACAGATGATGCAGGCAACACTAAAGATTTCGAAGCGAATCATATAATTATTGCAACCGGCGCTCGATCAAAAGAATTGCCCAACATCAAACAGGACGGAAAAAAAATTATTGGTTATCGGCAAGCACTGACTTTACCCAAGCAACCAGCTTCGATGATTATTGTCGGCTCCGGAGCCATTGGTTCTGAGTTTGCATACTTTTATCAAACGATAGGCACTCAGGTTACGCTTATTGAATTTCTTCCAAGCATTGTTCCAAACGAAGATGAGGAGGTTTCGAAACAGCTGGAACGTTCATTCAAGAAAATGGGAATTAAAGTAATGACCAATGCTTCTGTTGAATCGGTTGATACATCAGGTGAACTTTGCAAAGCAGTAGTGAAAACAAAAAAAGGGGAAGAAATAATAGAAGCTGAGATGGTGCTTTCGGCAGTTGGAGTATCAACAAACATAGAAGGAATAGGACTTGAAGATGTCGGAATAAAAATAAATAAAAGCAAAATAGAGGTGGATGATTTTTACAAAACAACTGTTGAAGGATATTATGCGATTGGAGATATTGTGCACGGACCCGCATTAGCGCATGTTGCCTCGCACGAAGGAATTATTTGTGTTGAAAAAATTGCAGGTCATCATCCCGAACCACTCAATTATAATAACATTCCCGGATGTACGTATACAAATCCCGAAATTGCCTCAGTTGGCTATACTGAGAAGCAAGCACAAGAAGCAGGATACGAATTTAAAGTGGGAAAATTCCCCTATTCAGCTTCAGGAAAAGCAAGTGCATCGGGCAATAAAGACGGTTTTGTTAAAGTTATATTTGATGCAAAAACCGGCGAATGGCTGGGTGCACATTTGATTGGTGACAATGTTACAGAAATGATTTCGACAGTTGTTGTTGCACGTAAGCTTGAAACAACCGGGCGTGAAATTATTGATTCAGTATTTCCGCATCCTACCATGTCTGAAGCAATAATGGAAGCTGTGGCAGCTGCTTATAACGAGGTCATACATCTTTAATATGAACACTTCAGAGTGATTAATTAATTAAACAATGTGCGGAATAACAGGAATTGTTGCGTTTAATGAAATTGGAAAGAAGTTTATCGCTAAAGTTCCTGATTCCATTGCATCCATAAAAAAAAGAGGCCCTGATAATGAGGGTTTATTTTCCCACAATAATGTTGGATTAGGCCATGTCCGATTATCAATCATCGACGTAAGTGATGCTGCATCACAGCCATTCACAGATGCTTCGGGGAGATATACGATTGTTTATAATGGTGAGATTTACAATTTCAAAGAATTAAAAAAATCATTAACAGATAAAGGAATTACATTTCGTTCGCAAAGCGATACTGAAGTTATTTTACAATTGTATATAACCGAAGGATCCTCATTCCTAAATAAACTAAACGGATTTTTTGCATTTGCTATTTACGACAAGCAAGTAGAATCCCTATTTATTGTTCGCGATCGCTATGGAATAAAGCCCTTACTTATTTATCAGGATGAAGACAAACTAATTTTTTCGTCTGAAATGAAAGGACTTTTAGCTTATGGAATCGAAAAAACAATAGACACTACTTCGCTTAGTCAGTATTTACATCTTAATTATATTCCTTCGCCATGGTCTATTTTTAGAGGTGTTACAAAGCAAGAGCCGGGAACTTTTCGAATTATAAAACACAACAAGGTAGTTGTAGAGCGATATTATCAAATTCTATTTGAACCACAAAATTATAGTGGATTATCATATGAACAAGCGTGTAACAAACTTTCGGGATTGCTTGATGATGCAGTTCAACGGAGATTAATTGCTGATGTTCCGCTTGGTGCTTTTTTGAGTGGAGGAATAGATTCGTCTGTAATTGTTGCTTTAGCTTCGAAATATGTTAAGGATTTAAAAACTTTTTCAATCGGTTATAAGGATGAACCATTATTTGACGAAACAAAATATGCGGAATTAGTTGCAAAAAAATATAAAACAGACCATCATGTTTTTTTACTTTCGAATAATGATTTATTAGAAAATCTTTTTGCCACGCTTGATTATATTGATGAACCATTTGCTGATTCATCAGCATTAGCAGTTAATATTTTGAGCAAACAAACAAAGCAATCTGTTACCGTTGCACTTTCGGGTGATGGTGCAGATGAACTTTTTGCAGGTTACAATAAACACGCTGCTGAATACAAAGCACGTCATTTGGGTGCTGCAGGAAAATTAATAAACTGTGGTTCCCCGCTTTGGAAAGTATTACCAAAATCAAGAAACTCATCAATATCCAATAAAATAAGGCAGTTCGATCGTTTTGCAAAAGGAATTAAAATGAATACGAGCAATCGTTACTGGCGCTGGTGTGGATTTACAGATGAGGATGAAGTAGATTCGTTACTCAAGTATAATTATGAAGAATTTCAAAATCGAAAAATTGAAATTTTAAAAAAATTCACTAAAAAAGGCGACATCAATGAAGTTCTTTTAAGCGATGTAAATTTAGTTCTTCAGAGTGATATGCTCACCAAAGTGGACATGATGTCTATGGCTCACTCACTGGAAATACGAGTTCCATTTTTGGATTATACGGTTGTAGATTTTGCCTTTTCATTAAAGCCGGATTTTAAAATTGACAATCATTTCAGAAAAAAGATTTTGCGCGATTCATTTGCAAATCTTTTACCAACAGAATTATTGAATCGCCCTAAACATGGCTTTGAAGTGCCTTTGCAGAAGTGGTTTCGGAATGAATTATTTTCAATGATAGCCGAGGATTTATTGAGTGATAAATTTGTTGAAGAACAAAATATTTTCAATCCAACAGCAATAAAAGAATTAAAAAAACAATGGCTCTCAAATAATCCGGGTGAATCTATTTCACGGATTTGGGGTTTGATAGTCTTCCAATATTGGTGGAAAAAAATAATAATTTAAGCTAAATGCCAAGAGTACTCCGTATATTGAACCGTTTTAATTTAGGTGGACCTACCTACAATGCGGCCTATCTTACAAAATATATGTCACCTGAATATGAAACTCTTTTAATTGGTGGCGAAAATGATGAAAAGGAAAAAAATTCAGAATTTATTGTCAAAAATCTTGGTGTAAAATATCTCGTTGTAAAAGGGATGAAGAGGTCATTGAGCATCAGTGATGATATTGTTTCCTACAATAAAATTAAAACAATTATCAAACGATTCAAGCCAGATATTGTTCATACACATGCGTCAAAGGCAGGCGTTTTAGGACGAATGGCAGCATCCAAATTGAATGTTCCCGTAATTGTTCATACTTTTCATGGACATGTTTTCGATTCTTACTTTAGCAAAATTCAATCTACATTTTATAAAAATGTTGAACGAAAAATGGCTGAGAAATCATCAAAAATTATTGCTATCAGCGAGATTCAAAAAAATGATTTAGTTAACAAATACCGTATCTGTCCTGCAGATAAAATTGAAATTATTCCATTGGGACTTGATTTAAGCCGATTTCAGGAAAACATTTCAGAAAAAAGATTAGCTTTCAGAAAAAAATACAATCTCAGTGATGATGAAATCGCAATCAGTATCATTGGAAGATTGGTTGCTATTAAAAACCACAAACTATTTATCAATGCGATTAATGAAGTGTTAAAAAAAACAACTAAAAAAGTGAGGGCATTCATTGTTGGAGGTGGTGAAGAAAAAGAAAACCTAATGAACTATGCAAATTCATTAGGAATATCCTATACACAATTACCTTCATCAAAACAAAAAAACAGTATTAATTTTACCTCATGGATAAAAGAGATCGATGTTGTGATAGCAGGTTCCGATATCATTGCCCTTACTTCACTCAACGAAGGAACACCGGTCAGTCTTATTGAAGCACAAGCCGGAAGCAAACCCATTGTTACAACTGCTGTTGGTGGCATTGAAGATGTAGTCATTCCTAATGAAACGGCTTTACTTTCAAAAAACAATCATCTTCCTTCTTTTGTAAAAAATTTACTTTTATTGGTAGAAAATGATAACCTTCGTAGCGAAATTTCAGTAAAAGGTTTAAATTATGTGATGAATAAATACCATTATTCTCGTTTGGTTTCGGATATGAAAAATCTATATTCCCGCTTATTAAGTGAAGTTTAAGGCGTATTTTTTATTTATGATTGCTATAGAGTAATGAAAAGAATTGTTTTTTTAAGTTTGGTAATTGTTTTTTTTACTTCGTGTCGAAGTCTTAATCCTTCGCAGATGTTACTTACTTCAAAAAGTAATAAGACTACCGAACTCCCAACGAATCAGAATACGGAAGAATACAAAATTGCAATAAATGATCAATTATCATTTCAGCTTTTTACTAATAATGGGGAAAAAATTTTGGATCCTACAATGGAATCATCAACAAATATTGGTTCTTCAGCTAATGCTGAGTTATCGTATTTAGTTGAATTTGACGGGAAAGTGAAGCTACCTGTTATAGGGCGCACTCAGTTAAATGGTTTAACTTTACGTGAAGCCGAAAAGATTTTGGAGGAAAAATATGCAGCTTATTACATATCACCTTTTGTCCTGTTAAAAGTAACCAATAATCGTGTAATTGTTTTTCCAGGGGGACAAAATGGTTCTGCAAAAGTTATTACGCTGGCAAATACAAACACTTCACTAGTTGAAGCCATTGCTTTATCTGGTGGAATTGGTGATGGTAAAGCAAAAAAAATAAAACTTATAAGAGGTAACTCACAAAATCCAAAAGTTTATTTGATTAATCTTTCTACTCTCGATGGATATCAAAAAGGCAATCTTATTTTACAAGCAAATGATATTATCTATGTAACATCGCGAAATCGGATTTCCCAAAAAATATTAGAAAGCATCACACCATATTTATCAATGATTTCAACCGCATTAGTTGTGTATAGTATTCTCAAATAATTCCAATGTCGCACAAAAAAATATCATCCATTAACGAAGAATTTGATTTAAAACTTTTTTTGTTTATTACACAAAAAACATGGTGGTTTGCAGCGTTATTTTTTGTGTTGTCCTTTATTTGCGGATATTTAATTTTGCGCTACACACATCCCATTTATGAAGCCAATTCCATCATACAAATTAATACTGATAATCAGGCAGACAAAATTTTGGGGACTGAAAATCTATACGAAGATGACTTAGCAAAGAAAGTAGAGCTGCTCAAATCTCCTCTATTTCTTGAAAGAGTATTCTCTCATTTACCTTTAAGCACAAGTTATTACAATAAAGGGCATATTTTAGATTATGAGCTTTACAAATGCTCTCCATACCGCATTGAATACGAAATAAAAGATCCTTCTATTTTTGGAATTCCAATTTATGTATCCTACATTTCAGCTAACAAATTTGAACTCCACTATACATCAAGTAATTCAAAAAAAGAAAAAAAAGAAGTGATAGTAGGAGAAACCGTAGATTTCCCTGAAGTAAGCATTACATTTATTATTGAAGATATTAATAAAAATACTTCACCTAAGTCTATTGAAGAAAATGAATATTTCTTTATACTCAACAATACGGATAACATTATTGACAGTTATGCTCAAAATTTAAACATAAGCATTTTAAATGAAGCAGCCAAAACAATAAAAATAAATTTTACTGACAGGAATGCAGCAAAAGCTACTGATGTTGCAAATTCTATAGCTAACGAATTTAATGCGTATGATGTTGAGAAAAAAGCAGAGAGTGCAAATAATATTTTAGACTTTATCAATGACCAATTGAAAATTGTTTATGATACCCTTTTTCATTCAGAAGTTCAATTAGAAAGTTTCAAACGTAAAAACAATTTTGATTCAACAAACACTACAATATTACCAACATTATACACTCGAATAAACGATTTCGAAAATCAAATCGTAACGTTACAACTAGAAGAAGACAAACTTGAGAGAATCGAGACTGACTTGTCTGACAAGAAAGATATTGATATTTACAAGCTTATTTCTATCATGGCTGGAAGTGAATTCCAGGGTACGATTTCAGGTTTGCTAAATTCTTTGCAAGAATTACTGCTGAAACGCGAAAAGATGCTTTATGAAGTAACGTCAAGCAGCGGACAGATAGAGTCAATCAATTACCAAATTGAAATTCAAAAAAAATTATTGATTGCGAGTACAAAAACACTTAAAAATAATGTGTCTTCAAGAATAAACGAGCTGACAAAAAAACTTGCCGAATACCAGGGTACGAACATTGTAAAAGGACATGAAACAAGCTCAATGGAATACACACGCCTCCAGCGATTGTACAATGTTAACGAAAAATTTTACAATCAGCTCATTGAAAAAAAAGCTGAATATTCTATTTCAAAAGCCGGATTTGTCTCGCAGAATATCATATTGCAAAAGTCGTTTGTTGCTACACAACCCATTTACCCCAGCAAAAAAACAGTATACCTGTTATGTTTAGGAATTGCTTTTCTGATTAGCTTTGGTTTAATAGTTGTCCGATATCTTTTTTATACTGAAATTAAAGAAACTACGGATGTTACAAAATATACGGAGGTTCCAATCATTGGCATCGTGCCAAAATACGAAAAAAACATCCCTGTTTCTCAGCTATTAGTTGATAAACATCCGCGATCTCTTATTGCTGAAGCTTTGCGTACAATAAGAACAAACCTCCAATTTGTAAAAGATTTTGAGGGCCCTAAAATTATTGCTGTAACCTCAACCATATCAGGTGAAGGAAAAACATTTATAGCAATTAATCTTGCTGGTATTATCGCATTTTCTAATAAAAAAGTAATCGTCTTGGATTTGGATATACGAAAGCCCAAAATTCACTTAGGGTTCAACACATCAAACGAGGTAGGAATTAGTTCCATTCTTTCTTGTAAAGTTAAAACAAATGATTGTATCAAGCACAGCGAAATCCCTAATCTGGATTTTATTACCGCAGGGCCCAAGCCATTCAACCCATCCGAATTGATTATTGGTAAATGTATGGATGACATGCTTACTCATCTCAAAACCATTTACGATTATATTATTATTGACAACCCACCCGTTGGAATTGTAACTGATGGTATGAAGAGTATGCAAATAGCCGATTATCCGATTTATGTTCTAAAAGCAAATTACTCTCAACGATCTTTTATCCAAAACATAAACCGTCTCATTGACGAAAATCATATCGACAAACTTTCAATTGTTCTGAATGCTCTTCCAATTTCAATTACAAGATATGGCTATGGTAGAAATAAAGGATATGGGTCAGTCAAATCAGGACATGGCTATGGATATGGATATGGTTATTACGAAGAAGAAATAACAGAGGAAAAGGAAAAAGGATTGATTCAAAAACTTTTTAGCATATTTAACAGGAAATGAAGGTTGAAAAATGTTTTATAAGTGATTTACTAATGATCACTTTAGATGTTTACGAAGATGAACGCGGTTGTTTTTATGAATCCTACAATAAAGAAAAATTTATATCTATAGGTATTTCCGATGAATTCCTACAGGATAATCAATCAATTTCCAAGAGAAATGTGCTACGTGGTTTGCATTTTCAAATTCCACCATTCGCTCAGGGAAAACTTGTTAGAGTTATTAAAGGTGCTGTGCTTGATGTGGCTGTTGATTTAAGAAAGCAGTCTCCTACTTACAAAAAGCATCTTTCACTTATACTATCTGCAGAAAACAAAAAACTCTTTTGGATACCAGCTGGTTTTGCACATGGTTTTATTACTTTAGAAGAGGATACTGTCTTTTCTTATAAGTGCACACAACAGTATCATCAACAATCAGAAAGAAGTCTTTTATGGTGCGATCCTGAATTTAATATTGACTGGCAAACCACAAACCCAATTCTATCTCAAAAAGATATAGAATCGCCATTATTTAAGGATTTCAGCTCGCCATTTTGATTTTAAAATTCCTGCTTTTTTCAGAAAATTATTTATTATCTTTGCAATCCTTATTTTTAAAGATACCGAAAAACTTTTGCTTTAACATAATGAAAAATCATAATGGATAAAGAATTAAACCTCACAAAGCCTGAAAATAGCAATGATACTATTCAGGATTCTGTTTCTGTAGACGCTCCTCTTAACGATGAACAAGCGGCTGTCGTTACTCCATCAGAAAATGATGAAGAAAGGCCCGTTAAAACCAAAATTAAACGGAACCGAAAACCTATAGAACAAAATTCGATTGAAGCAGAAACCCCTTCTGAGGTTGACTCAGAAAGCGAAATCGATATTAATTATGAAGGATGCACAAAAGGAGAGCTTTTGGATCATATTTCCCAAGTTGTTCTAAATAATGATATCAATTCCATTAAACGAAAAGTTGCTTTAATCAAAGTTGCTTTTTATAGAAATATTAAAGAAGAACAACAAAAACATTTTAATGATTTTATTGCTAAGGGCGGAATAAAAGAAAGTTATGTTCAGCCAGTCGATCCAATTGAAGAAAAATTTAACGAACAATTTTCAATTTATAAAAAATTGAAACATAAATTTGATGAGGAAAACGAAAAGCAAAAAGAACAAAACCTCATCGAAAAACAAAAAATAATTGAACAATTAAAAACGCTGATTGACTCTGAAGAAAAATTAAAAAACACCTACGATTCTTTTAAAGGTCTTCAGGAACAATGGAAGCAGATTGGCATGGTTCCAAAAGCCGCCATTAATGACTTGTGGCAACAATATCATTTTTTAGTTGAACGATTTTTCGATAAAGTAAAAATCAATAATGAACTTAAAAATCTAGATCTTAAAAAAAATCTGGAATTAAAAATAAAAATTTGCGAGGAAGCCGAAAGTTTGTTGCTAGAACCATCGGTTACAAATGCATTTAAAAAACTTCAAAAGTGTCATGAAGACTGGCGTGAAGTAGGTCCGGTACTATCTGAAAAGAAAGATGAAATATGGGGAAGGTTCAGAACTATTACTGAAAAAATTAATCAAATCAGACTTGAATATTTTAAAAATCTGGAAGCAGAACAAGAAAAAAATTATACAATAAAAATTGGTTTGTGCGAAAAGGTTGAACAGTTCTCTGAAATCAATCCCGGCTCTTATCATAAATGGAATGAACTTACTCAAGAACTTTTTAAAATTCAGGACGAATGGAAGAACACCGGTTCTACTCCAAAAAAAGTAAATGATGAAATCTGGATGCGTTTCAAGGCGGCAATTTCAAAGTTTTACGGACTCAAAAAAGAATACTTTAATTCACTTAAAGACGAGCAAGTTAATAACTACAATCTGAAATTAAATATTTGTGTGAATGCTGAGGCGCTTATAAAAACTACTACATGGAAACGCTCAACGGAAGAAATTATTGCACTTCAAAACGAATGGAAAAAAATTGGTCCTGTTCCACAAAAATATTCTGATAAAATTTGGAAACGATTTCGTTCTGCATGTGATGCATTCTTTGCAGCAAAAGCAGATTTCTTTAAAAATATAAGCAGCAAAGAAGATGAAAATCTTAAATTAAAATTAGATTTAATTTCTAAATTAAAAACGTTTCAGTTTAGCGAAAATAAAAATGAAAATTTGCAAACAATAAAAGAATTCCAACGTGAATGGATGAATATCGGATTTGTACCGGTGAAAGAAAAAGACCGCTTGCAAAATGAATTTCATAAAGCGATTGATGAACAATTAGATAATCTAAAAATTGGTACAGTTGAAAAGAAAACCATTTCATATAAAAACAAAATGGAATCTGTGATGAGCAATAGTAGCAATTCATCAAGCATTGTTTATAAAGAAAAAACTTCATTGACAAATCAATTGACTACGTTGAAAAATGAAATAAAACTTTTAGAAAACAATCTTGGATTTTTTGCTAAATCAAAAAACGCAGATGTGTTAAAAAAAGGATTCGAAGAAAAAATTGAGCACGCAAAAGAACAAATTAAAATAATTGAAGAAAAATTAAAATTCCTTCGCAACTCTTAGTTTTTATTTCTATACCAACTGCTCTTTTCAACTCTGCTACAATACAATTTACTCAACATGAGGAATGCAACAAAATACAATCACATCAGTATTGCATTGCCTGTGTTAGATGAAAACAAATTACTTCCAAATCTGCTTAATTGCCTAGACAATCAAACATTCAAATTGTTTGACCTTTATATCTGCATTAATCAGCCTGAAGCTTGGTGGGATGATAATGAAAAAATACAGATTTGTAAAAACAACTGCGACCTACTTAAAAAACTCCAGCAACAAACTAAATCGTATCGCATAAACATCATTGATAGGTGTACTAAAAATAATGGTTGGCGTGGAAAACAACGAGGGGTTGGTTGGGCACGAAAAGTATTGATAGATGAAATTTGTTGTAAAATCGGTAATAATGAATTGATAATTAGTTTAGATGCCGACACGGTTTTTGAAAATAATTACTTCGAAAGTGTGGTGCAAACAATGAATTCTAATCCGAATGCTGTTGCGATTAGTTTGCCTTACTATCATAAACTTTCTAAAGAAACAAGTGTTGACAAAGCTATGCTTCGATACGAAATTTACATGCGTTATTATTCCATTAATATGTTCCGTATTAAAAGTCCATATTCCTTTACTGCACTGGGGTCTGCCATGGCATTTCCTGTTAGTGCTAGTAAAGCTGTTGGTGGATTAACTCCAAAGCCGGGTGGGGAAGATTTTTATTTTTTGCAAAAGCTCTGTAAATACGGGCAAATTATTCAATGGAATGATGAATGTGTTTTTCCTGCTACGCGATTTTCCGATAGAGTAGATTTTGGTACAGGACCTGCAATGATTAAAGGTAACAATGGCGATTGGACTTCCTATCCCATCTATCCTTTTTCATTTTTCGATGAAATTTATAAATCCTATCAACTGTTCGAAACATTGTTTGAAAAGGATGTGGAATTGCCCATCAGTAATTTTTTAAAAACACAATCAAAAACAAATGATCTGTGGTCTCCGCTCAGAAAAAACTTTCAAGATGTTGATCATTTTATAAAGGGCTGTCACGAAAAGCTTGACGGCTTACGCATATTACAATATCTCAAAACAAAAAAACAATTCGATGTACAAAGCGATGAACAATGTTTGTTTTCATTTTTAAATAAATTTTATCCTGAAGCTATAGCCACATTAAATTTAAATTCTGATACTTTTACATTTGAAAAATCAACCGTTTCGGAATCAAATTCCATACGCAATTATCTAATGAAAATTGAAAATTCATACCGCAAAAATAATGTATAAAGCTAACAGCTTGATCACAATACTTGGACCAACTGCCACCGGCAAAACGCGATTAGCCGCGCTACTAGCAAAAAGGATAGACGCTGAAATTATTAGTGCCGATTCCCGCCAGGTATACAAAAGTATGGATATAGGAACAGGCAAAGATTACAATGATTATATTGTTGACGGAGATAAAATTCTTTATCATTTAATAGATATTGCGAGTGCAGGAGAGGAATATAATTTATATAAATTTCGTGATGATTTTACAAATGCCTTTAACGATATTAATTTTCGAAAAAAAAATACTATTTTATGCGGTGGAACGGGCTTATATATAAATTCCATTGTCAATAATTACAATCTTCAAAACGTTCCAGAAAATAGCCCTTTACGTCAAAAATTAAAACTTTTAAGTAATGCAGAACTAATACAAATGCTGAATGATTTTGGTAAATTGCATAACACAACGGATATCACTGAACGCGAAAGAACTATTCGGGCTATTGAAATAAATGAATATAAAAAGTCGAATAGCGACAATAAAATAAGCTTACCCGAAATACATCACACCCTATTTGGCACATTATTTCCTAGAGAAATCGTTCGAAAAAGAATAACGCAACGTCTTCAACAAAGGTTAGAAAACGGGATGATTGAGGAAGTACAAGCACTTTTAAACTCAGGCATTTCTGCCGAAAGACTAATACGTTATGGCTTAGAATATAAATATATTACGCTTTATTTAACAGGCGAACTAAGTTTTAACGAGATGTTTCGATTGCTCAATATTGCAATACATCAATTCTCAAAGCGACAGATGACCTGGTTTCGTAAGATGGAACGCGAAGGCGTGAAAATTCACTGGTTGGACTGCACAAAACCCAATGAAGAAAATGTTCACCTAATTATAGATACTATTTCTAAAAGCCTATAATTCCCTTTTGCCAAAGTGCAGCAAGGTCCATGGATATTGCAACCGAATAATGAATGGCGATTCCAAGCCAAATGGAACCACTTTTCAAACTTAAAGTGCCAAGAATAAGTCCTGCAAAAATAGCTGCTATGGCCTCAGGCATTGGTTTCCCAAAGTGTATCATGCAATAGGGAATTGTCATAATAAGTACGGAATAAAACCCAAATCTTTTTTTCAAACCATGCACTATAAAACCGCGGAAAAAGAACTCTACTCCAATAAACTGAACAAAATACATCGCTTGCCATAACCAGAAATTAGGATAAAGTTTTTCTCCTACACTTAGTGTATAGAAGGGGTATCGCGCCTGAAAACTTGCCGTTTTCGAAAAAAATAATACCAATGGCAACATCACGATTAGCATAAAAACATAAATGCGATAATCTTTTAAAACACTACCAAAACGAAATCCATAATCAATAATTTTTTCTTTAAAAAACAGTTTGATTAGCACAAAAGGAAGCAAAACATAAAATGTTATAATGCATGCTACCCAATAGGCAAGCCGGTTTAACTGCGTGTTTGAACCATGATCAAGTTTGCTGCTCAGGAAATCCGCAAATGAGTTGAACGAAATACGGTTGAGAAAATCTATAAATGTACGGTAGCCCGGCTCTTTGCCAATGTATTCAATCATCACTAATGAAATACAAACAACAACGATTAATGCAACGATTTTAAAATCTAATCGCTTTCCGCCTTGTGACTGCCTGTATTCAAGCGAATCCGACTCCGTTTTTTGAAAAGTGCTGTTAAATATTTTTTTTAGTTGAAACATAAATACAAAAAAAAATCTCCTCGTATTGAGGAGATTTTTAATTCAAAAGATTAGAATTATTGAGCGTAGGTCATTGAACCTGTTTCTGAGAATGATGAAGACCATGTGTCAGTTCCATCATAAACTATAACCATTTTTTTCGAACGCAATTCATCAATATTCATTGAGTATGTTGGGCACTGAGTTCCGGTGTATGTTTCTGTATTGGTTGTTCCACCACTTGTACTAACTTCTGATGTAACGCGGAAGATAACAGATTCTTTGTTTTTAAGATCAAGATCTTTAGCTTT
>Ga0172375_10008104_pt1 | contig 14204 bp, 14 predicted proteins | sample LakKiv1m_FD_114537 | JGI IMG/M metagenome (GOLD analysis project Ga0172375, IMG submission 114537) | Freshwater microbial communities from Kabuno Bay, South-Kivu, Congo - kab_092012_11.1m | ecosystem: Environmental > Aquatic > Freshwater > Lake | place: Democratic Republic of the Congo... | reverse complement strand
CGAGATGTGGGGCTTCTGGCTGATGACGGTGTCGATCGTCTTCATCACGCTGTTCCTCACCGCCGCCGGCATCCTGCAGGTCTGGCTGCAGCGCGTCTCCGAGAATCCGCTGCCCTTCATGGTCGCCCAGGAGCAGGTCAGCCTGTTCTACTGGATGCGCGAATGGTCCGGCGTCGTCTTCCTCATCGGCCTCCTCGTCTATATCTGGTCCTTCTTCATCCCAGGCGAACAAAAGGCCAGCGCGTAAGCGGCAATTGCCTTTCCTCAAAAGCGGCGCCCTCGTGGCGCCGTTTTTGTTGGATCCCGCTTGAAAGTTTGATGCCTGTCAAAAAAATCAGGCTTTTATCTGTGTTCCAATAAGGCATGTTCCGCATCTCCCAATACCTGCAGGAAATCGCCGCGCCCACCGCGCTCGGGCCGGTGCGGAAGCCCCCCGGTCCGGTCGTCATCTGGAACCTGATCCGGCGCTGCAACCTGACCTGCAAGCATTGCTACTCGATTTCGGCCGACAAGGATTTCGCCGGCGAGTTGTCGACCCCTGAAGTATTCGCCGTGCTCGACGACCTCAAGGCTTTCAAGGTCCCGGCGCTGATTCTCTCGGGCGGCGAGCCGCTGCTGCGGCCCGACTTCTTCGACATCGCCCGGCGCAGCAAGGAGCTCGGCTTTTACACCGCGCTGTCGACGAACGGCACGCTGATCGACGCGGCGATGATGGAAAAGATCGCGCCGATCGACTTCGGCTACGTGGGCATCAGCCTCGACGGGCTGGGCGCCACGCACGACAGGTTTCGCCGCATGGACGGCGCGTTTGCCAAATCGCTGGCGGCGCTGCGCCTCTGCCGCGCCGCAGGACTCAAGGTCGGCGTGCGTTTCACGCTGACGCAGGACAACTTCGCCGACCTGCCGGGGCTGCTGCAACTCGTCGAGGACGAGGGCATCGACCGTTTCTACTTCTCGCATCTCAACTACGCCGGGCGCGGCAACAAGAACCGCAAGGACGACGCCCATCACCGCATGACGCGCGCGGCGATGGACCTGCTTTTCGATACTTGCTGGAATCATCAACAGCGCGGCTTGCAGAAAGAATTCACCACTGGCAACAACGATGCCGATGGCGTCTACCTGCTGCATTGGGTGCGCCGCAAGTTTCCGGAGCGCGCTGAACATATCGAGGCCAAGCTCAGGCAGTGGGGCGGCAATGCAAGCGGTGTCAATGTCGCCAATATTGACAACCTCGGCAACGTGCATCCCGACACGATGTGGTGGCACCACACGCTCGGCAATGTGCGCGCACGGCCGTTTTCGGCCATCTGGCCCGATGTGTCCGATCCGCTGCTGGCCGGCCTCAAGCAGCACCCGCGTCCCGTCAAGGGGCGCTGCGCAAGCTGCGCGTATCTCGGCATCTGCAACGGCAACACCCGCGTGCGTGCGCAGCAACTCACGGGCGACCCGTGGGCGGAAGATCCCGGGTGTTATCTCACCGACGAAGAAATCGCATGAAACAGTTCAAGACCTTGCTTATCCTGGCCGCCTGTGCCGTCCTGCCAGCGCCGACTTTTGCATCCGATCCAGCCAAGCTTTTCCAGGAGCATTGCGCCGTCTGCCACGGCCCCGACCGTCTCGGCATCACCGGCCCGGCGCTGCTGCCGGAGAGCCTCGCGCGCCTGCGCAAGGCGGAGGCAATCAAGACGGTGACGGCGGGTCGCGTCGCGACGCAGATGCAACCCTTCGCGGAAAAGCTCTCCAAGGATGAGATCACAGCGCTGGTCGATTGGATCTACACGCCGGTGGTGCCCGCTCCGACCTGGAGCGAACAGCAGATGCGCGCCTCGCGCATCGTCCATTTCGCCAGCCTGCCGGACCAGCCTGCCGCCGCATTCCATGGCGCGGACATGATGAACCTGTTCCTCGTCGTCGAGACCGGCGACCATCACATCACCGTACTCGACGGCGACAAGCTGGAACCGGTGGCGCGCATCCCCACCCGCTTCGCGCTGCACGGCGGACCGAAGTTCACGCCGGACGGCCGCTACGTCTTCCTCGCCTCGCGCGACGGCTGGATTTCCAAGTTCGACCTGTGGAACCTCAAGATCGTCGCCGAGATCCGCGCCGGCATCAACACCCGCAACGTCGCCGTGTCGGGCGACGGCAAGGTAATCGCCGTGGCCAACTACCTGCCGCACACGCTGGTGCTGCTCGATGCCGACCTGAACGTGCTCAAGACGCATCTCGTCGCCGCCAATGACGGCAAGGAGACCTCGCGCGTCTCGGCCGTCTACGATGCCGCGCCGCGCAAGAGCTTCGTCGCCGCGCTCAAGGACATCCCCGAGGTGTGGGAGATCGGCTACGACCCGCGGGCGGAGGACATCCCGGTCGGCAAGATCCACGACTTCCAGTACCAGGAAGGTGCCTTCCTGCCCGGCTACCTCAACCCGCGCCGTACCTTCCTCGCCGAGCCGCTCGACGACTTCTTCTTCACGCAGGACTACGCGGAGTTGATGGGTACCAGCCGCGAGGCCGGCAAGGGCCAGGTGGTCAATCTCGATGCGCGCAAGAAGGTCGCCGACCTGTCGCTGCCCGGCATGCCGCACCTCGGCTCGGGCATCACCTTCGACTGGAACGGCCGGCGCGTGATGGCCTCACCGAACCTCAAGGACGGCGTGATTTCGGTGATCGACATGACGAACTGGACGACGCTCAAGACCATCCCGACCCTCGGCCCCGGCTTTTTCCTGCGCAGCCACGAGAATTCGCCCTATGCGTGGGCCGATTCGATGATGGACCGGAAGGGCAAGGACACGCTGCAGGTGATCGACAAGCGCAGTCTGGAAAAAGTCGCCGATATCCGGACCGATCCGGGCCGAACGCTTGCCCACATCGAGTTCGACCGCCATGGCAAAGTCGCGCTGGCCAGCCTGTGGGAGCGCAAGGCCGACGGCGGCGCGCTGATCGTCTTCGACGCCGCGACCTTCAAGGAGATCAAGCGCATCCCGATGGACAAGCCGGTCGGCAAGTACAACCTGTACAACAAGATCACCAAATCGGAAGGCACGAGCCATTGAACGGCGGTCGCCGGAACTGCGCTCGCGCTGTTCGGCCACCTCAAGGTCGATCAGCGCTTTCTCATATGTCGGCTGCGTTGATATAAGTCAAGGTAACGAATGGGCGAAAAGGTAAACCTTGCTCCTGATGTAGCGAGTGCGACTTTTCATACGGACCATGTCCCCGGGAGGAAATACATGAAGGCTTTAAAACAGTTAAGGCAGTTTAGTTTCGGCATCGGTGCCATCAGCCTCGCCATGGCCGCCTCGTTCGGCCAGGCGTATGCCCAGGAGGGCGCGCCAGCCCTGACGCCGCAAGAGAAGGAAATCGGCAAGAAGATCTATTTCGAGCGTTGTGCCGGCTGCCACGGCGTGCTGCGCAAGGGCGCCACCGGCAAGAACCTCGAGCCGAACTGGACCAAGAAGGACAAGGAAGGCAAGGAAACCACGGGTGGCACGCTCAAGCTCGGCACCAGTCGCCTCTCGAAGATCATCGCCAACGGTACCGATGGCGGCATGGTGAACTACGATGACATCCTGACCAAGGAAGAAATCAACATCATGGCGCGCTACATCCAGAACACACCGGACATTCCGCCGGAGTTCGGCATGAAGGACATGCAGGCCAGCTGGAAGCTGATCGTTCCCGTCGACCAGCGTCCGAAGTCGCAGCAAAGCAAGGTCAATCTGAAGAATGTCTTCGCGGTCACCCTGCGCGACATCGGCAAGCTGGCCCTGATCGACGGCGATACCAAGCAGATCTGGCAAGTGCTCGACACCGGCTACGCGGTGCACATCTCCCGCCTGTCCGCTTCCGGCCGTTATCTCTACACCGTCGGTCGCGATGGCCTCGTTACCCTGATCGACCTCTGGTTCGAGCAACCCAAGACCGTCGCCACCGTCAAGCTCGGTTCCGACGCGCGCTCGGTGGATACCTCCAAGTTCAAGGGCTTCGAGGACAAATATCTGGTCGGCGGCACCTACTGGCCACCCCAGTACTCGATCATGGAAGGCGACACGCTCAAGCCGCTCAAGATCGTTTCCACCCGCGGCATGACCGTCGATGGTGAGTATCACCCCGAGCCGCGCGTCGCCTCGATCGTGTCCTCGCAGATCAAGCCCGAGTGGGTCATCAACGTCAAGGAAACCGGCATGATCATGCTGGTGGACTACAGCGACATCAACAACCTGAAGACCACCACGATCAACTCCGCCAAGTTCCTGCACGACGGTGGCTGGGACTACACCAAGCGCTACTTCCTGGTGGCCGCCAATGCTTCCAACAAGGTGGCGGCGGTGGATACCAAGACCGGCAAGCTGGCTGCGCTGGTCGACACCAAGAAGATCCCGCACCCGGGCCGCGGCGCCAACTTCGTGCATCCGAAGTTTGGTCCCGTCTGGGCCACCGGTCACCTTGGCGATGCCGTGATTACCCTGATCTCCACGCCGACCGACGATCCGAAGTACGCCCAGTTCAAGCAGTACAACTGGAAGGTCGTCGAAGAGCTGAAGACCCCGGGAGCCGGCAACCTGTTCGTCAAGACCCATCCGAAGTCGACCCACCTGTGGACCGACATGCCGATGAACCCCGAGCGTGAAAACGCCGAAGTCAACCTGGTCTTCGACATCAACGACCTGTCCAAGCCGCCGGTCAAGATCGACGTCGCCAAGGATTCCGGCCTGCCGCAGACCAAGGCGCTGCGCCGCGCGGTGCATCAGGAGTTCAGCGAGGACGGCTCCGAAGTGTGGATCTCGCTGTGGGGCGGCAAGACCGACCAGTCCGCCATCGTGATCTATGACGACAAGACCTTGAAGCTCAAGAAAGTGATCACGGACAAGATCATGGTCACGCCGACCGGCAAGTTCAACGTCTATAACACGCAGCACGATATTTATTGATTTACGCTCGACCGCCGGCCCGCCTTTGCATAGGTGGGCCGGGAAAGCCGGGGGCAGGGGCGTAGCGCTTCAGCCCCCGTTTTTTTGGGGAGTGTGTTTACTGTCGCGCGAGGGGTAAATTCGCCTGCGACGATGGACCCGGACAGTGCGACCTGTCCATCGCCATATCGAAGGAGTGGAGCATGAGTTTTTTCAAGCAGCACAAATTGTCCCTGATCGCCGGCAGCCTGTTGCTGGCTGCGGCGGGCGCCCATGCCGCGCCGGACTGGAGCAAGGTGCCCAAGCGCAACGTGCTGGTCTTCCACGCCGCCGTGACGCCGATCGAATGGATCATGGATCGAACCCATGGCGGCCGCACCGGCCTGAAGAAGGGCGAAACCTGCATCGGCTGCCATGAGGACGAGGAGGTCGAGGGCAAACTGAATTTCAACAATAGCCGACTGTCCGGCGAGTTGGAGCCGGCCGGCGCGCCGAAAACGTTGAATTACCCGGTCACCGTCCAGGCCGCCTACGATGCCCAGAATCTCTATCTGCGCCTGACCTTCAAGGCACCGACCGATGGTGCCAACAAGGGCGATGCCGACAATGCGACCAAGGTCACGGTGCTGTTCCCCAACGACAAGGTGCCCCAGGCCGCGCAAGTGGGCTGCTGGGCGACCTGTCACGTCGATTTGCGCACCATGCCCAACGCGGCCAGCGCAACCAAGACCAAGTATGTCGAAGGCGCCTACGATCTGATGCAATGGGCGAGCAAGGACAACAAGGTCAGCGACGGCAGCGTCAGCAACGAGCGCAGGATGTCCGGGGGCACGCTCGGCGCCAAGGCCGAGGTGACGGAAAAGGAAGGCGAATACACCGTCACCTTCACGCGCAGCAACCCGGGCGAGGGCAAGTCGGTGCCTTTCGGTTTCGCCATCCATGCCGATCATGCGACGGGCCGTTTCCACCACGTCTCACTTGGTTATCTGATCGGCATCGGCGCCCCGGGCGAAATCAAGGCCGCCAAGCAATGAGCCGACGCGGTTTCCTGGCGGCGGCCATTCTCTGGCTCGGTCTGGGGCACGCCGGAGTGGCGCTGGCCGCGGAACATGTCGTCGAGATTCGCGGCAACATGTTCATGCCGGAAACCCTGCGCATCAAGGTGGGCGATACGGTGCGCTGGGTCAATCAGGAAAAGCGCACCAGCCATTCCGTGTTGTTCAAGGAACCCGCGCGCTTCGAGTCGGAACGCCTGTTTCCGGGCGAGAGCTACAGCCAGCGATTCGACAAGCCCGGCACGGTCGTTTACAGTTGCGGCCCGCATCCGGACATGCATGGCATCATTCAGGTTTCCGAATAACTTGCCTGTTTTCCCATGATCAAACCTGCGTTGGTTTCCCTGTTGTTGCTCTCCGGCCTGGGCGCGTCAGCCTGGGCGGAAACCGTTACCTGCCCTGACCTGGCGACTGCCGTCGAGGTCGGCACCTGCCCCTCCGACGAAGAACTGCAATTCACGTTTGCCGGCTATTGCAGCGACAATGCGCGCATGTTCGACAAGCCGGAAGCGCAGTTGTGCACCGATTTCAAGCGCTATCGTGCGCTGAAAAACAACGTGCGTTACGAGACCCCGGACGGCGGCTTCAGCGGCTATGTCTCCTGCGAACCCGGCGCGCCGCCGCTGGCCCGGGCGCGAGCCGTCAAGGTCAAGGTCGACAAGCAGGGTTCGGTGACGCGCTTTTCCTGTCTCTATGACAACGGTGTGGCGTTTACCTATCGTACCAAGGGGCAATGCAGTCTCTTGCCGGGTGCCGCGGCAAACTGTGCCCGCGATCCGGCGGCGTGCAAGGCCGAGTGCGACTGATGCGCGGCTTGATGCCGTCCTGTCGGCGCCGACTTTCCCTCCTAGAATGGCAGCCCGGACTTTGGGAGTTTTGACATGAAAACGAAGCACCTGCTCATGACGCTGCTGCTCTCGAGCGTGGCTGGCGGCGTTTGCGCGGACGACCCACCCGCCGGCGTCAAGAACATTATCGAAACGCGCTGTGCCATTTGCCACGGCCGCGAGGGCGAGAGCGCCAATGCCATCTATCCGCGCCTGGCGGCGCAGCACCCCGACTACATGGTCAAGCAGCTGATGGATTTTCGCGATGGCCGCCGCAAGGGCAGCGCCATGCCGGAGATGGCCAAGGACCTGACCGACCCGCAGATCAAGGAACTCGCGGCCTGGTTTTCTGCGCGTGCCTCCGGCTTCAAAAAACCGCGCGATGCGGATCTGGCCGGCGTCGGCCGTTATCTCTTCACGCAGGGCAATCCCTATTCCGGCGTCGCCGCATGCGTTTCCTGCCATGGCGAAAACGGCCACGGCACGCAGGCCTTGCCGCGGCTGGCCGGCCAGCATCCGGCCTATCTCGAAACGCAGCTGGAGGAATTCGGCAAGCGCGCGCGTACCAACGACAACGCGATCATGCACACCATCGCCAGCAAGCTGACCGAACTGGAGCGCCATGCCGTCGCCGCCTACATCGGCGGCTTGCAATAACCGTTCGGCGCATTGACGTGCGTCAATGCGTGCTCCGGCGCGGCGCGGCATCGTGCACGCCCATGCGCAGACTGATTTTGGGTTCGATCCTGGCCGGAGTCGCGACGCTTGCCGGCGCCGCGCAGGCGCGCGAGCAGGCCGACATCGATCCCCCCGCATTGATCCGCCTCGTGCGCCAGGACTGTGGCTCTTGTCACGGCATGACCTTGCAGGGTGGGTTGGGCGCGCCACTGACGAAGGAAGTCCTTGCCGGCCAGTCTGCCGAGGCGTTGGCGATCATCATCCTGCATGGCAAGCACGGCACGGCGATGCCGCCGTGGAAAACCCTGCTGACCGAAGCGCAGGCAAAATGGATTGCCCAGCGTCTGATCGAAGGCTTTCCCGAGGAAATGCGATGAGACGAATCCGAATCCTTTGGTCGCTGGCCGCCGCGCTGCTGCTTGCCGGCTGTGCCAGTACCGACCTGCGTGGCACGGGCGATCTGGGCATCGTCATCGAGCGCGCCGACGGTCGTGTCGCCGTCGTCGACACGACGGCCAAAACGATCCTCGGCAGCGTCGATGGCCTGGGCGATCTGTCGCATGCTTCCGCGGTGTTTTCCCGCGATGGCCGCTATGCCTATGTGTTCGGCCGCGACGGCGGACTGACCAAGATCGATCTGCTCGCCCGTCGTATCGCCAAGCGCGTCATGCAGGCGGGCAACAGCATCGGCGGCGCGATTTCGCAGGATGGCCGGCTGGTGGTGGCGCAGAACTACACGCCGGGCGGCATCAAGGTGTTCGACGCGGCAACGCTCGAACTGCTCTCCGAAGTGCCGGCGCAGTCGAAGGTGGTCGGCCTGGCCGATCTGCCGGGCCAGAAATTCGCCTATGCGCTGTTCGACAAGGGCGAAATCTGGGTCACCGATCTGTCCGATCCGCGCCAGCCCCGGACGCAGAAATTCCCCGCCGGCCAGCAGCCCTACGACGGTCTCGTGACGCCGGACGGCCGCTACTACATGGCCGGCCTGTTCGGCGAAGACGGCATCGCGCTGCTGGATACCTGGAAGCCGGAGCAGGGCGCGAAGAAAATCCTTGAAAACTACGGCAAGGGGCAGGAAAAACTGCCGGTGTTCAAGATGCCCCATCTGCGCGGCTGGGCAGTGGCCGGCAACCAGGCCTATCTGCCGGCGATCGGCCGCCACGAGGTACTGGTGGTCGACAAGTCATCCTGGCAAGAGGTGCGCCGCATCAAGGTCAAAAGCCAGCCGGTGTTCGTCATGGCGCGACCCGATGGGCGCCAGGTGTGGGTGAATTTCGCGCACCCCGACAACGGCTGGGTGCAGGTGATCGACACGCTGTCGGGCGAAGTGGTCAAGACCCTGCAGCCGGGCAAGGCGATCCTGCACATGGAATTTTCGCCGCGCGGCGAACATGTCTGGCTGTCGGCGCGCGATGACCACACGGTGGCGATCTACGACACGCACAGCTTCGAGCGCATCGCGACGCTGCCGGTGCGGAGTCCGTCCGGCATCTTCTTCACCAGTCGCGCGGCGCGCACGGGATTCTGATGGATACCGTCACGCCGCTTTCCGTCCGGCTGCCGCAAACGCTCGAGTTCCGGTTGCTCAACGAGTTCCAGCGCAATTTCCCGCTGGCGGACCGGCCGTTCGCCGAGATTGCCGAACGGCTCGGCAGCGACGAGGCGACCGTCCTGGCCACCCTGCAGCGCCTGCAGCAGGAGGGCGCGATCAGCCGCGTCGGTGCGGTGTTCGCGCCGCACTCCATCGGCGCCAGCACGCTGGCGGCGCTGGCGGTACCGCCAACCCGACTGGACGAAGTGGCGGCGCAAGTCAGCGCCCATGCCGGCGTCAATCACAACTACGAGCGCGAGCATCGCTACAACCTCTGGTTCGTCGCCACGGCGGCGGATGAGGCAGCCCTGGCCGCGCTGCTCGACGACATCCACGTCCAGACCGGCCTGCCGCCGATCGCCCTGCCGCTGGTCGAGGAATACCACATCGACCTGGGCTTCGATTTGCTGCACGGGGGCAAGATCGCACAGGCGGCACGGCGCTGCGAGCGGCGTGAAACCAGCGCGCAGGATCGCCGCCTGATCACCGCCTTGCAGCCCGGCCTGCCGCTGGTGGCCGAACCGTATGCCGCATTGGCCGCGGCGGCCGGCATGGAAAAGTCGGCGCTGGCGGGACGGCTGCGGGACTGGCTCGCCGATGGCTGCATCAAGCGTTTCGGCGTGGTGGTGCGGCATCACGAACTCGGCTATCGCGCCAACGCGATGGTGGTGTTCGACATCCCGGACGAGGCGGTCACCGCCGTTGGCCGCCGGCTGGCACGCGAACCCGGCGTGACGCTCTGTTACTGCCGTGCGCGCGACCTGCCGCGCTGGTCGAAGAATCTTTACTGCATGGTGCATGGCCGTTCGCGCGCGGATGTGGCGCCGGTCATCGAGCGCCTGTGCGCCATGGCCGGCTATCCCTGCGAAGCCCTGTTCAGCGTACGGCGCTACAAGCAATGCGGCGCGAAGTACTTTGAAGCCGCCTGAAGCTGCGCCGCTCGACGCGACCGACCGCGCCCTCATCAACGCCTTGCAGGGCGGCTTTCCCTTGTGCGACGAACCCTATGCCGCCGTCGGCGCGGCACTGGGACTGTCCGGCGCCGAGGTGATCGCCCGGCTGCAATCGCTGCTCGAGCGCAAAGTATTGACTCGTTTCGGGCCGATGTACCAGATCGAAAAGATCGGCGGTGCCTTTGTGCTGGCGGCACTGAAGGTCCCTGAGGCGGACTATGAGAAAGTCGGCGCGGCCGTCAATGCGCTGCCCGAGGTTGCCCACAACTACCGTCGCGAACACGCGCTCAACATGTGGTTCGTGCTGGCGACGGAAACGCCGGCGGGGATTGCCGCCGCCATCGCCAGGATCGAGGCGGCGACCGGTTTGCCCGTCTTCGCCTTCCCGAAGGAACGCGAATACTTCGTCGCGCTGAAGCTCGATGCTTGACGAAACCGACCGCCGCCTGATTGTCGCCACGCAGGGCGGGCTGCCGCTGGTGCTGCGGCCCTATCACGCGCTCGCCGAGCAGCTGGGCATACCGGCCGCCGAGGTGCAGGCGCGCCTGCAGGCGCTGCTCGACGCCGGCGCGATCCGCCGCATCGGCGCGGTGCCCAACCACTATGCGCTCGGCTATCGCCACAACGGCATGACGGTCTGGGATGTCGACGATGAGTGCGTCGATGCACTCGGCGCGCAGGTCGGCGCGCTTGCCTGCGTGACGCACTGTTATCGCCGTCCGCGCCATCTGCCCGACTGGCCCTACAACCTGTTCGCCATGGTGCATGGCCGCGATCGCGCCGCGGCCGAGGCGGGCATTGTGCAGATCGCAACATTGCTGGGCGCGGCCTGCCGGCGGCATGACGTGCTTTACAGCAGTCGCATCCTCAAGAAGACCGGGCTGCGCATCGCCGGCTGAGGCTGGCTTCCGGGCTTCTTGAAAAACCGGGTCGGCGCAATGGCAACGTATGGCCAACCCTGCGACAGTCTGTCGCAGGGTGGAACGATGAATCGCCAGGGGCTTGTCGGATAATTCGACCATGCAAACACAGGATATCCACCGCTTGACGACCATCCGGCGCCGCCTCGCGCTCATGCGCTGGTGGCTTGTCGGTGGACTTGCCTGTGCCGTCCTGTCAGCGCCGACTTTTCTCGACATCGAACTGCCGCTCGCGCCGGCGATCGCCCTGTTGTTGTTGATGGCCATCTTCAATCTGGTCGTCCAGTTGTGGGGCAGGGCCGAGGAATTCGGCGCCGGCGACCTGGCCGGGCAACTGGCGGTCGATCTGGTGGCGATGGGCGTATTGCTGTACCTCACCGGCGGCGCGACCAATCCGCTGGTTTCGTTGCTGTTGCTGCCGGTCGCGGTTGCCGCATTTGCGCTGCCGGCGCGCTGGGTAGCCGGCATCGCCGGGCTGGCGATCGGGCTGTACTCCTTTCTGATGCTGTATTCGCTGCCGCTGCCGATCGCCGACGCCGCGCGCGCCACCCGGCTGCACCTGGGCGGCATGTGGCTGACCTTCGTTGTCTCCGCTGCCTTGCTGGCGTGGTTCGTCACGCGCATGACGCAGGCCTTGCGCGCCCGCGACCTGCAATTGGCCGCCGCACGGGAAGAGGCCTTGCGCGATGCGCAGGTCGTCGCTCTTGGACAGCTTGCCGCCGGCGCCGCCCACGAACTCGGCACGCCGCTCGCCACGATGAACGTGCTGGCCGGGGAGCTGGTGGCGGATCGGCGCCTGCCCGACGATGCGCGCGCCGATCTCGACCTCCTGCGGCGCCAGATCGGCATCTGCAAGGAAATCGTCGGCGGGCTGACGCAAAAAGCCGGCATCGAGCGGGCGGATCAGCCCGTCTCGGCGCGCGCCTGGCTCGAGGGACTGCTCGCCCGCTGGCGCACGCTGTGGCCGCACGTGACCTGCACGCTGGAGGTCGTCCCGGCTGGCGCGCCGCCGCGCGTCCTTGCGGAAACCGCGCTCGAGCAGGGCATCACCAATCTGCTCAACAATGCCGCACAGATCGCGCCGCGGGACATGCGCGTCACCCTCGACTGGAACGAGCGCATGTTGCGCATCGCCATCCACGATCACGGGCCGGGTTTCCCGCCCGAAATTCTGCAGCGCTGCGGCGCCGAGCCGCTGCCGGCCGTGGGCGAAAAGCCCACAGGCGGGTCGGGCATCGGGCTCTGGCTGACGCGCGCCGCGGTCGAGCGCCGCGGCGGACGCTTGCGCCTGGAGAATGATGGCGGCGGTGTCGCGATCATCGAATTTCCCATTGGAGAATCTGCATGAACATGAGCGTGCTGGTGATCGACGACGACGCCACTTTCAATACGGTGCTTTCCCGCGCGCTGACGCGCCGCGGCTACGAGGTGAGTGGCGCGACGGATGCCGCGCACGCGCTCGCCGTGGCGCAAGCAACGCCGCCCGCCGCCGTGGTGCTCGACCTCAATCTCGGCAGCAGCTCGGGCCTGCAACTGATCCGGCCGCTGCTCGACATCGCGCCCGACTGCCGCATCGTCGTGCTGACCGGCTACGCGAGCATCACTACCGCGGTCGAGGCGATCAAGCTTGGCGCGATGCAGTACTTCGCCAAGCCGATCGAGGTCGATGCCATCGTCGCCGTGTTCGATGCCCCGCAAGAGGAAGCGCCCGACATGGAGGTTGAACTGTCCAGCGACCCGCTCTCCGTCGGCCGGCTCGAATGGGAACACATCCAGCGCGTGCTGCACGAGCACGAGGGCAACATTTCCGCGACCGCGCGCGCCTTGAAAATGCATCGCCGCACGCTGCAAAGAAAGCTCGCCAAGCGGCCGCTGAAGTCATGAAGATGCCGTCCCGCCAGCGCCGACTTTTTAGATGAAAAACTGCTTGGCGAATCCGGGCGAATCTGGTTAGAATGCGCCCCTTCGATTTGTCGAAGATCGATGCGCAAGACCGTGCAAGATCGTGGAGTGGTAGTTCAGTTGGTTAGAATACCGGCCTGTCACGCCGGGGGTCGCGGGTTCGAGTCCCGTCCACTCCGCCAAAAACACCAAAAACGCGCCGGAAGGCGCGTTTTTAATTTGGCGCGCCGGGAGGTGCGTTTTTTTGGCGCGCCGCAAGGTGCGCTTTTGTCCGCTGGAGTCCGCCAATGCCGGTGATCACGCTGCCCGATGGTTCCCAACGCGAATATCCGCAACCGCTGACGGTTGCCGAGGTCGCTGCCTCGATCGGTGCGGGCCTCGCCAAGGCCGCGCTGGCCGGGCGCGTCGATGGCAAGCTGGTCGACACCTCGCATCGCATCGAAAGCGACGCCACGCTCGCCATCGTCACGGACAAGGATGCCGAAGGCGTCGAGATCATCCGCCATTCCACCGCGCACCTGCTCGCCTACGCACTCAAGGAACTGATGCCGGAAGCGCAGGTCACCATCGGCCCGGTGATCGACAACGGCTTCTACTACGACTTCGCCTGCCGGCCGTTGACCATGGAGGACCTGGCGGCGCTGGAAAAGCGCATGGCCGAGCTGGCCAGGAAAGATTTCCCCGTCACGCGCGAAGTCTGGCCGCGCGACAAGGCCGTCGAGTTCTTCAAGTCGATCGGCGAGCACTACAAGGCTGAGCTGATCGCCGCGATTCCCGCCGATCAGGAGGTGTCGCTCTATCGCGAGGGCGCTTTCGTCGATCTCTGCCGCGGCCCGCATGTGCCCTCGACCGGCAAGCTCAAGCACTTCAAACTGATGAAGGTCGCCGGCGCCTACTGGCGCGGCGATGCGAAGAACGCCCAGTTGCAGCGCGTCTATGGCACGGCCTGGGCGAAGAAGGAAGAGCTCGACGCCTACCTGCACATGCTGGAAGAGGCCGAGAAGCGCGATCACCGCAAGCTCGGCCGCCAGCTCGACCTGTTCCATCTGCAGGATGAGGCCCCCGGCCTCGTGTTCTGGCATCCGCACGGCTGGTCGGTATGGCAGGAGATCGAGCAGTACATGCGCCGCGTTTACCGCGACAACGGCTATCAGGAAGTGCGCTGCCCGCAGATCCTCGACCGCAGCCTGTGGGAGAAGTCGGGCCACTGGGAGCACTACAAGGACAACATGTTCACCACCGAGTCGGAAAAGCGTGACTACGCGGTGAAGCCGATGAACTGTCCCGGCCACATCCAGCTCTTCAACACCGACGTGCGCTCCTACCGCGACCTGCCGCTGCGCTACGGCGAGTTCGGCT
>Ga0172375_10008102_pt1 | contig 14206 bp, 15 predicted proteins | sample LakKiv1m_FD_114537 | JGI IMG/M metagenome (GOLD analysis project Ga0172375, IMG submission 114537) | Freshwater microbial communities from Kabuno Bay, South-Kivu, Congo - kab_092012_11.1m | ecosystem: Environmental > Aquatic > Freshwater > Lake | place: Democratic Republic of the Congo... | reverse complement strand
TCATTTTGAGCGAAGCGAAGGATCTATTTTAAAATTTTCAGAATGACGATAGAACTCAATTTTTGCGCCTGTAGCTCATAAGGATAGAGCAGTAGTTTCCTAAACTACGTGCGGCAGGTTCGATTCCTGCCAGGCGCACTAAAAATAACAAGTTCCGTGCGGCAGGTTCCCTGCCTGCCGGCAGGCAGGAATTCCTGCCAGGCGCATTATTATAACTTATAGAAAAAGGTCTATAGTCTATGGTCCATAGTCAATAGTCAATAGACCATTAACTCAGAGCTATTTATATAATTATGTATGACTTGCACACTCACTCACTGTTAAGCGATGGGGAATTGCTTCCCTCGGAAATAGCCAGCCGCTATTTGGCTAAAGGTTATAAGGCTATTGCAATTTGTGACCACGCTGATTACAGCAATATCAAAAATATAATTGACTCAATCCTGCTTTTTACCCGCAATTGGCCCAAGGACTCAAAGCTAAAAATTTTGCCAGGTATCGAATTAACTCATTTACCGCCTAACCAATTCAAACCATTGGCAAAAATAGCCCGTTCAAAAGGGATTAAAATTATTGTCGGCCACGGCCAGACTCCGGTTGAGCCGGTCGTAGAAGGTACTAACCGCGCTGCCCTTGAGGCTGATATCGATATTTTGGCGCATCCTGGCATGATTAGCGATGAAGAGGTTAAGCTTGCAAAGGAAAGAGGCATATTCTTAGAGATTACCGCCCGTAAAGGCCACAATCAGGCAAACCCACATGTTGTGGCTCAGGCAAAAAAATTCGGTGCGAAATTGATCATTGATACAGACAGTCACAGGCCGGAAAACATACTGGAAACCGAAGAGCTAAGAGTGATTGCAAGGCAGGCAGGGCTTACTGATAAAGAAATCGATGAATTATATCTAAATGTTGGCGATTTTTTAAAAAAGAAGGGAGTCTAATGAAACGTGCAGCTTGTGGAACAATAATCTTGGCACTGTGTTTAACAACATTAACAGGTTGTGTTCTAAATCAGAGGGATAGAACAAATCCTGCGAATCCTTCTCTCTTAGAGCCCCAAAGCGTTTTAAAATTCACTGATGTTCCTATTCCGGTAGGGTTCAAGCAGATACCTCTTGAATCTTTCTGTTTTGAAACCTCAAGCATGAGGACAGGGCTCTTGAAATATCAAGGCAAAGGTAACCCGGACCTCATTGTGAATTTTTATAAAGAGCAGATGGCTATGTATAATTGGTCACTTTTAAATGTGGTAGAATATGGCCAGCGTTTAATGAATTTTGACCGCGAAAATGAAACTTGTATTATTAACATTGTGCCTAAAGGAAGTTCTTCGGCAATAACCATTACCATCGCTATAGGCCCAAAAAATCAGCAATACTCCAAAAAAGAAAAACCAATCAAATAGTTTTTCCTCTAAATACAAAGGGACGGTTCTAGCTTAAACACAGAACCGTCCCTTTTTCAAAAAAAATATTTGAAATAAAAATTAGGTTGTGCTATATTTAAAATGTCATCAGCAACTTTAAGGAAATTAATGCATTTTAAAAATAGACACAACTATCGCTGGGTCATACTTATACGGCATCTGGGAATTTTAAGTTTGGCCTTATTTTTTTGCCTTTTTAGCCAATCCTTAAGCTTTGCAATGGGCTCAAGGCCGCCTAGAAATGCTGTAATCAAGGGCCAGGTAATTAGCCGAGCTGATAATAAACCCATTAAAGCCGCTTTAATTAAAGTCTCTACTCTAATAGGACGGACCGTAATTTCTACCCTTAGCGACAATTCAGGAAATTATAATATATCCAAAAGCCTTTCCGGGGCTTATCTTATCCAATGCTCTGCTTCCGGTTATCAAAATATGCTGTTACTGCGCTTTATCTCTCAAGGCCAAACTTATACCTTTAATTTTAATCTAAACTCTAACACCGTAAATAATCCCCCTAAGATTATCTCATTTACTCCTCAAAGTAAATTTAGCCGTGTAAGCGGTGAGAATATAGTTATTTCAATAACCGCCCAAGATCCCGACAATGACCCGCTTTATTATAAGTATTCAATAGACAATAATATTATCCAGGATTGGACTGTACAGTCTAGTCTTAACTATAAAACTTCTAATAAAGATCTTCGCCGGCACACCCTAAAGGTAGAAGTAAAAGACTCAAAAAACGCCTCAACTTACAAAACAACCGATTTCTTTGTTTTTATGGCTTTTCCTAAGCCAGGGAATTAAGTTATGAACATAATTAGATTGTTTAGCCTGCGTTTCGCTACGGCTCGCAATGACAGGTGTCCATCATTAAGAATATGCCCTGCGCCGCTGAAACAATCCTATTTTAAGTTATCCAAAACAATAATATTCTTGATTTTAAGCCTTTTTGTTTCAAGCAACCTCTATGCCGAATCTTTTCAGCTTAAACTAAAGCAGGGAACTAACTTTATCTCAATACCTATCGGAAGCTCCTGGGATATATCTCAAGTCATAACTTCAGGCAAGAAGCAAGCTGCCATTTGGGACCCAACTGCTGCCAAATATATTTACTACGCCGATGATCCTGAATTTAACCAGATTACAAAATTCGACTACCAAAAAGGCTACTGGGTCTATATTGAAGACTCTCAAGGCTTAAGCGTTAATCTTACCGGCAGTACTCCAATAACTTCAAGTATACCTCTAAAAAAAGGCTGGAACCAGATCGGTTGCCCTGTAAACAACGAAATACCCGTGGAAGAAGCGCTTTTGCCCCTTAAGATGGGTGTAGACTACGTTAGTGTCTGGCGATATTCCTCAAGCACTTCTCCCTGGTATCAGCAATACTCTGCCAGCGTAAAAGAATTCACCACCCTAAAACCCGGGGAAGGGTATTGGATAAAGATGCTAAAGGATGCGACTTGGACAGTCGATAGCAATCGAGCGCCTATTATTAGCTCAATAACACCAGCAAACGGATCCACCATTCTTGCAGGAGCCAAAATTGACATCCAAGCCATCGCAATAAGCCAAAATACTCCTCTAAAATACCAATTTACTATCGGCGGAACAATTAAGCAGGCTTGGACAACTTCTAATACTTATTCATGGCAGACAAGCGCTGCAGACACCTCTACCGTAAGTATAAAATGCGAAGTCAAAGACTCAAAATCCCAAATTTCCTCTAAAACTATATCAATATCCATAATTAATCCAACAGTACAACAAATCCTGCAAAAGGTGGCCGATAATTATGCGAAGATAAGAGACTATAAAACAGATATGGAAATGAGTTCAACTTTAGATGGCAAACCATTCGCAGAGCCAGCTTATTGTAGATATTTTTACATGGCTCCTAATAAAGAAAAAACAGAAACATTCTCCGATGCCGCTAGAACAATAAAAACCGACGTAATAATTATCAATAATACAAATATGCACTTAATTGACCCTGTGAAAAACATAAAACAAACAGTTAATCTTCTGCAAGATAAAGGAATAACCGAGTCCGAATATAAACAGGGAGATATTTATTATAACCTTAGCTCTTTTTTGACTCAGCACAATATCATAAGAAATGATATTAATTCCAAACTAGATGAAAAACTGGTTTATATTGAAGCAACGCCAAAAATTAAGGGGAAATTGTACGATAAAGTAGCATTTTTAATCGATTACTCAAAAGGGGCACTTTCAAAATTCCAGATTTATCAATATAACGAAAATAACAATCTTGAGTTAATTCAAGAGACCACAACAATTAACTCTAAACAATTTACTAACGGGGCTTGGTTGCCGGAAAAAATGACAAAAACACCAAATCTAGAAGATCATGCTTTTATCTCCACAGCCACTTATACTAATTTGCAAATAAATATGGGTTTAACTGCAATTGATTTTGATCCAACTAAACAATAAAGGAGTTTTATGTTAAAGAAAATAGCTAAAATATTTAATAAAGAATATCCGCTATATCAATTGTCAATTTTTGTAGGTGCTTTTACATTTTTAGGTTTTTGTATGATTTTTCCATTAATGTTTTTAGAGGGGTTTGATGCTTGGGGATATGCAATTCTTGCTGCGGGTTATTTTTTTATAAGTGGTGAAGGGGTTGTCTGTTTAGTTATTTCTATTTTTTACGGGTTAATTTCTTTTTTAATATTAAAAATAATTAGTTTTATGAAACCAATAAAATTAATTATATATTTACTTACGGTTATTTTAGCTATTAACGGGGCATTATTAGGATATCTAAATTACAATAAAGTCCAAAAATTTATATATGAAAAAAAACATAGCAGGTATCATGTTTGGCCCATAGATACTAATGGTGATGAAAGACCCGATAAATGGGTTGCTGACGATATGTACGACAAAACTGTATTTATTGATTACGATACTAATAATGATGGCTCTGCTGACATTCGATATCATTATATTGATGGGAAAATTACTTATCAGGAAAAGTTGAAATAAATGAGAAATATCTATAAATTAGTTTCTATAATCATTTTAGCTTTAGTAATTTTCTCTAATTCTTTATTCGCCAATACTCTTGACAGCTGGAAAAACCCAGTGGCTTATAAGCCTAATCCCATATTATTTTTACACGGTTTTGCGCAAGGACGGCCTTGGGATTGGGATATAGCAAAAGCTAATTTAAAAAAGTATTTTGACAAATATAATTTAGCCACTGGCTCTTATTTGGAAACTATTGATTTTGCAGATTCCAATGGTTCAATAGATACCTATGAAAATGGAAAATTAGGTTGGTCAGATAAAGTTCAGGATTTAGTAAATCAAGTATTATCGCCAAGCAAATATGGCTCATATACTAAAAAAATAAATTTAGTTTGTCATTCTATGGGAGGATTAGCAGCGAGATGGTATATAGTTAATTATTCAAAAGATTTTGTTGAAAAAGTTATTTTGGTAGGTGTTCCTAATAAGGGAAGTCAATGGGCAAGAATAGCCAATTCTATATCTAACATTCCAAAAATTGGTTGGTCTGATCTTTTGTCATCCGAATTTTTTGCTTCAATTATTAAAATTGACTTAGGAATAGCAATCAATACTTTAAAAGAAATTGATATTTATGGAGAAGCTGTAAAAGATTTAGATCCAGAATTTAATGGCGGATATAACTTTCTAAAAAAACTTAATGAGCAATCTCAGCCTCGGAACATTAATTATTTTGGCATCATAGGCTTTATTGATAGTTTTATGAATTGGATTATTACCCATGATTATTATGGAGGTGACTGCGTTGTTTCAATCGATAGCCAAAAGGGAACAAATGAAGTTTTCTTTAAGGATATTAAGCATATTACTTCCTCTCACTGGAAGGAAATCAAAGAGGCTAGCAATGAATCGGAGAATATTATCCTTAATTTCCTCGACTCCGACAAGCCCGAATTTACCCTTGATTACCCAACTGCCGGCAGCACAACACAAATAAGCTCAACTTCAATTTCTATAAAAGGTAAAGTCTATAAAGAATACTTGCCAGCAGACAGCACATTAATTATTACTGGTGTTAAGCAGGAAAACAATACACCACTTCCTATTAGTGAAAGCCTTTTAAAACCCTCAAGCCTCTGGCAGCCTAACAATCCCGATTCACCGGTTGCCGAGTTTCATCAGTCAATTGTCTTTTCCGGAGAAGGAACATATAAAATAACCACTTACATCAAGAATCCTGCAGGCCTGGAATCAGACAAGAAAGAATTTTTCGTCAAAGTTTTATTTCAAACCGGCACTGCTAATCTAATCATCCACTGCCATAACCCGGAAGGAAAAGAAATTAATTATCTGATGAATCTACATAGTCCCCCCAATGACGGGGCACATGTTTATGATCAAGACAATCATTTTCTAATGGATGGTGCAATCAGCATAGAAATGCATAATCAGCCAATACAGGTTCCGATTTCAACTAAAATCGTAAAAGCTACTTTCAATGGTATGACTATAGAACAACCCGTTTCTTTGAAGCCCAATGAAACAAAAGAATTAATCTTTGAATTCAATCGGACTGAATTTGATATTTCAAAAACGATAGATAATCTTAATATTGACAATACTTTATCTTTAGAAGAAAGTTTTCGACTTGATTATTATCATCCTGTTTGGTATAAACCCATACAAGAAAAATATCCTAATGGAAAAGCTTTTTATAATTCATGGATATTTATAAATCATAGTCTTCGCATTGATCTCCTTCCAGGTGAAGACGCTTGGGCTACTGGATACTGTAAGTATGTTTGTACTATACGGTTAAATAGTAAAGAATATTATTATTATCTATTCGCTCAGGCCAAGCGAATAGATTCCCATAACGGATACTTAACTCTAAATGGTCATGCTGTTATTAATATGGGTGATGAAAGATTTATACCAGTAAATATACCCGCTCAGAATTTTCAAAATTGGATAATTCAATGTAATGCTTATAAATATCCAGCAATATCTGCGCATATTCAAAATTCTAACACTTATACTAATATACTGTATTTTGTAACAGAGGCTCCTTTTCATATGCTAACCACTCTTCAAGCTGAACAGCCTATTGATAGTCTTTATTTTGGTATACCTCCTATTGATCTTAGTAGTAAATACATGGCGGGTAATTCTCCTATTTATTCAACTCCAGAAGGAGCCAGTTACACAGAATCAGGAAAACTTGATTATCTAAAAATGTCCTCCGTCCCTTACGACCTCGCCGGAGAAGGCTTTTAGCCGCATCTAGCGCGTAAAAATTCCCCCTTTTATCTAGTAGAAAAAAATCAATAAAAAACAGAATTACCCAATTCACAAATCTACTTAATTTCGTATTATTAAGATACAATATTTTATTCACCTCCTGTATATAAGCGCATCCTAGGGGAGGTTTTTATAGATTGGTTTCCGGGCATAATAACAACTTACTTTAGCTTATAAGGAGGGGAATGTGACGGACAAGAAGATAATGATTGTGGATGATAATAAGGAATTCCTTGATGAACTCAAGGAGTTTTTGTTTTTATGCGGCTATGACGTTGTAGCCGTCTCAAGTAGCCTCAATGCTTTTAAAGCCGCCCAGATGCTAAAACCAGATGCGATATTGCTTGATCTAAAGATGGGCGAAAAAAACGGGTTTAGTGTTGCACAAGACCTAAAAAAATCACCGACAACTTCCCATATCCCAATAATTGCGATGTCCGGGCATTTTCCCATTGAAAAAAAATCGATCTTGCTTGATATGAGCAATATGAGCGGACAAATTAAGAAACCTTTTGCAATATCAGATCTTATAACTCAATTAGAAAAAGTCTTAGGTGAACCTAAAATGGCTCCTGTTTAGATAGAAAAAAGGAACAGTTCTATTTTGTTCAAAAACAGAACTGTTCCTTTTTTTTCTTGACAAGTAAAGATATTCTATGTATACTCATGGCTAGTCTAAATATGCTTAAAAATTCATGAATATGCAAAACGATAATAATAAAGAAATAATGACGGTTAAGGACGTGGCGGAATATTTAAATATTCATCCGCTCACAGTCCAGAAGTATGCCCGCGCGGGCAAAATTCCCGCGTTTAAAATCGGAACAGACTGGCGTTTTCATAAAGTATACATAGAGAAATGGATAAAGGAGAAGTTGGATTATAACGTCACTAGAACAGAAAGACGTAAAATAGAAAAAATAAAATAAACCTTAAATGAAAGCTTTTGCGTATTTAACGCATCCTTTGAACATAGAACAGCTTAGAAGTAGTTGGCCATTAGCAAGATTCCTGCCGAATTTTGCTATTAGGCCTTTACTGAAAATTTTACCTCCTTTCAAACTTACCAAAATCAAAAAAATCAAATCTGTTAATGGAAAAGCCATAAACGGCTACGTTATTACCCTTCCTGTTTTGTCCGAAGATATTCATCTTTTTGGAGATCAATACGTCTTGGATAAAATATCAGAGGCAACAAAAATCGCCAGCCGGCTAAATGTGGGGATAATGGGTCTTGGCGGCGAGTTTAGCCGCAAGAGTTATCCTGTTAAGAATAGTTTTAAGCTTCCCGTGACTAATGGATCACATTATACAGCCTGGTCAATAATCGAATCGATTTACCGAATTTCAAAAACTAGAAAAATAAATTTAAAACAATCAAATATTGCGATAATTGGCGCTTCAAGCTCAACCGGCAGGCTTTGCGCGAAAAAATTATCTTATTTCGCCCCCAACCTAATCATTTCTGATATTAACGAAAAGAACCTTGATCTTCTTAAAAAAGAAATAAACACATTGAATGGTGCGGCCGTTGAGATCAATTTAAGTGTTAACTCAAGTGTTGAAAATGCCGATCTAACGATAGTGATCTCAAAAAATCTAGCTGCGAGGATCAATCCAGATCTATTTAAAAAGAACTCAATTATTTTTGACGCAACCTTAGATAACAGTTTTATAAAAACAATAAATAACCGTAATGATTTAACCGTAATAAAATGCGGTTTGGCTAAAATGACGGTCAAAAATAAAGTTATCCCGACCAGCTTGGCTGAAACCATACTTTTAGCTATGGAAGAAAAATTCGTCAGCTATTCTTTAAATGGGAACATCAATTTGGATAAATTAGAGGAAATTGCCGATATAGCAGTAAGGCAGGGCCTCGAAATATGGGTACCGGAAGCTCCGGTAATTTAAATGAACCTAAAAGATAAAAATGTAATAATAAGCGGGGCATCAAGGGGGATCGGTAAAGCTATTGCTTTACATTTAGCAAAAGAGGGCGCAAACATAAGTTTTAATTACTTAAAAAGCATAGATGAGGCTTTTGCAATAGAAAAAGAAATCGGAACCTTGGGTGTTAAAGCAAAATCATTTCAGGCAGATATCAAAGATTTCGAAGCAGTAAAGAAATGGGTTAATGATACCAAAGAAATTTTTGGAACAATCGATATTGTTATCAACAATGCCGGGATTATTCGCGATAAAGCACTTATGCTTATGGATGTTAGTGATTGGAAAGACGTAATAAATACAAACTTGGACGGCGTTTTTAACCTTACTAAAGCCACCCTGGTTACACTTTTAAAGCAAAAAAGCGGTAATATTGTAAACATTACTTCTGTAAGTGGAAAAATTGGCCTTCCCAGGCAAACCAACTATTCTGCTGCCAAAGCCGGTATCATCGGTTTTACTAAAGCTTTAGCCAAAGAAGTCGGGCCCTATAATATAAGAGTGAATGCGGTGGCACCCGGATTTATAGAGACTGATATGCTTAAAGATCTAAAAAAAGAATATGTGGATATGATGTTAGCCCAAGTACCTTTGGGCCGGTTTGGCAAAGCTGAAGAAGTGGCTAAGGTTGTAAAATTTCTCGTCAGCGAAGAATCAAAATACGTTACCGGACAGACTATAGTTATTGACGGCGGGATGTGCATGTTATGACAAAAGAAGATATAGTTATATCGGGATTAGGTGTCATATCTGCGGTTGGAATCGGTAAAAACCAATACTGGCAGAGTTTAAAAGACGGTTCTTCGGCTTTTAAGAAAATTTCTTTGTTTGATACCACCGGTTTAGAAGTTGATATTGGCGGCGAAGTTATGCACTTTGATCCAAAAGAGATCCTGCCAAATCTTAACACCAGAGATTTTGACCGGGCGACAATTTTACTGAATTCAGCGGCGAAATTGGCTCTGGATGACGGCGTCTTAAACATCAATGAAACCAATTCCAAACAAACCGGAGTTTCGATAGGCACAACTTTCGGCAGCCTCTACAGCATTTCAGAATTCGACAAGGAATCAGTAAAAGACGGCCCTAAGTTTGCTAACCCCACGATATTTACTAGTACCGTCGGTAATTCTCCAGCAAGTAGGATTGCGATAATTTTTAAAATTAAGGGTTTAAACGCCACACTCTCAACCGGTATGTCTGCCGGATTGGATGCTTTGGATTATGCCTGTAGGCAAATTAGGCTAGGCCGCGTCAACACAATGATAGCCGGAGCATTAGAGGTAATCTCTCCCCAGATATTTTTAGGTTTTTTAAAATTGAAATATCTGGCAGGTTTAAAGAATAAACCCTTATTATCTTGCCCGTTTGACGAGCGCAGGAATGGCATTATTATTTCTGAAGGCTCATCCGTGTTTGTGGTCGAAACAAAAAAAGCAGCAAAAGAAAGAAATGCCCACTCTTATGCAAAAATATCCGGAATTGGCTCATGGTTTGATTCTAATAAGTTATATAATTATAATCCTACGGGAAATGGCATGAAAGAAGCTATGAAACGAGCACTTGATGACGCCAATCTTGAGCCAAAAGATATAGATGTAATATTCGCTAACGCAAATTCCACAAAAGATGCGGATCTTATCGAAGCAAACGCGATAAAAAATGTTTTTAGCGCATATGCAGAGAAAATTCCCGTTACTGCGGTTAAGTCGATTATTGGCGAGACTTACAGCGCTTCCGGTGGCATGGCGCTGGCAGCGGCAATTGGTGCTTTAAGTAATGATTTTATTCCACCTACTTTAAATTTAGAGCATCCGGATTCCGATTTAGGTTTAGATTTTGTGTCAGGTTCTGCGCGCAATAAAAAAATTTCCAGGATTATGATCAATGCTTTCGGGCCGAACGGCGATAACTCAAGTTTAATTATTGAAAAGGCACATTAAAATGCAGGTTAATATCGATATTGAAGAAATCCAGAAAGTTTTACCTCAGAGATTCCCGTTTTTGTTTATCGACAGGATTATTGAGCTTGAACCTGGGAAGAAAGTAATTGCTTTTAAGAACATTTCCATAAATGAAGGTTACTTTTCAGGTCATTTTCCAGGAAATGCTGTAATGCCGGGAGCGCTTATTATCGAAGCTATGGCACAGGCTTCGATATTTATCTATTACAGCGCGTATAAAGATAATTTGCAGGAGATGCCCAAATATTACCTGGGTTCTGTAAAATCCAGGTTTTTTCATCCGGCTACACCTGGAGATAAATTAAAAATAATTGCAGAAACCGTAAAACTTTTGCCAACAGGGGCTTTTGTTAATGTAAAAGGTTTTGTTGAAGATAAAATAATCGCTGAAACTGACTTAGTTTTTGCAGTCAAAACCTAAAACTTAAAAGCTGGGGTCAGACCCCAGCCAAGCACAAGTGGGGTCAGACCCCAAGAGTAAAATATGAAAAAACGCATAGTAGTAACTGGTTTAGGAGTGGTAAGTTCAATCGGTATCGGAAAAGATGCTTTTTGGCAGAGTCTTATTCAGGGCAAATCCGGCATATCGAAAGTTGAATCATTTGATACTACTGGCCAGTTTAACCATAATGGCGGTGAGATAAAAAATTTTAAGCCTGAGCAATTCCTGAACAGGCGTAAAGCCAAGATTATGGGCAGGGCTTCTCAGCTTGCTATTGCTGCTGCTAAGTTGGCGATTGGAGATGCCGCCGGCATCGATATTAATAAAGCAGTTACTTCGATTTGCATCGGTACCACCGGAGGAGAATCTCAGGAAATCGAAAAAATGGACTCTGCCTGGGTAAAAGGCAGCCATCATAATATAGATTCCTGGTCGGTTATCCAGTATCCGGTTAACAATATTACCTCTAATGTCGGGCTTGAATTAAAAACCAAAGGGCCAAACCGAACATTTACCACTGCCTGCGCTGCAGGCAATTATGCCATCGGCTGCGGTTTTGATCTTTTGCAAGAAGATAAAACTGAAATAGTTATCGCCGGCGGAAGCGACGCTTTTTCATACCTGGCTTTCACCGGTTTTAACCAATTAGGAGCAGTGGCTCCTGAAAAATGCCAGCCTTTTGACAAAAATAGGCGCGGAATGATTCCCGGCGAAGGCGCGGGCATGGTTATACTCGAGACTTTTGAGAGTGCTCAAAAACGCAAAGCTCATATTTACGCGGAAATTCTTGGCTACGGCCTAAGTTGCGACGCATTCCATATGACTAACCCTCAGGTAGAAGGCGTTGCGGAATGTATGGCTAGCGCTCTAAAAGATGCCTGTCTGTATCAACAGGAAGTGGATTATATCTGTGCTCACGGCACCGGCACAAAATTTAATGACCGCGCTGAATCAACAGCAATTAAGAAAGTTTTTACAGAAAGGAGAGTACCTGTCAGTTCCATCAAATCAATGATCGGACACACTATGGGCGCTGCATCGGCAATAGGCCTCATTTCCTGCTGTCTGGCTGTAAAAAATAACATAGCACCCCCAACAATTAATTACGAAACACCTGATCCTGAATGCGATATAGACTGTATTCCTAATTCTTCTAGAAAACTCAACATTGATATAGCTTTAAATAACGGATTTGCATTTGGCGGGAACAACTCGTGTTTAGTAGTTAGTAAACTAAAATAGGGAGGTGATTTTAAAATGGCAAATATACCGGATAACTTGGGAGAGCAGCTTGTAAAAGTAATTGCAGATGCTATTGGCCGCGACCCTGCAGAGCTCAAGCCGGAAGTTAACTTCTGGAATGACTTAGGCGTGGATTCGATCAAAGCAATTGAAATCGTCGTGGCAATTGAAAGAAATTTTAAAGTATCGATTAGGGACGAGCAGATTCCCCAGATCGCAACAGTAGGCCAGGCAATTGATATCGTAAAAAAAGCTCTTGAAAAGAAATAGTCTTCATTACTACAGAAGCATTTGTCATTTCTGAACGACAGAGTAATTGCAATTCAGGGCGACATAGCATTTGTCATTTTAAGCAACATAGCATTTGTCGATCCATATAGCTTTTGTCATTCTGAGCGAAGCGAAGAATCTATTAAATTATGAATAAAAAACGCATAGTAATAACCGGGATAGGCCCCATTAGCTCAGTCGGCATTGGCAAGGACAACTTTTGGCAAGGAGTTTTGGAGCAGAAAACCAACCTAAAAAAAGAAGAATGTCTTATTAATGGAGAATCTTTAGGAGAATATTACGTTCATAAAGTTGAAGGTTTTAATATAAATGACTTTGGCATAGATAAAGAAAAGCTGGAAGACATAAAAATCTGGAAAGAAGGCGAGGAGATAACCGACCTCAATTATCTCATAGCTGCGGTCAAGCTTGCTCTCGACGACTCAAAAATTGACTATAATAAAGATGATAATGGTATTGGCCTTGTTTTGGCGCACGAGAATCTGGGCCTTATGCCTTTTGGATACAAAGTAAGCGATCTGGCTTATGAAATGCTAATTGATAAAAAGAAATCCGAGCTTTCAAAGAGGGATTTTTTTGAAAAGTTCTACCGTAAATTCTTAAAAAGTGGCTATGACGTCCAGACTTTCGCTGACCTTTTCCATATTGCCCGTGTTTTTAATATCCATGATTATTCCTTGTTCATTAATAACGCCTGCGCATCAGGGTTATACGCTTATGAGGCGGCTAGCCAGATCATAAAAAGTGAGCAGGCTAAAATTGTCGTTGTAGCGGCTTCAGATTACCCAGATATTTATAAATACGTCTGGTTTAAAGAACTGGGAATTTATTCCCCAGACGGAATAATTAAACCTTTTTCAAAAAATAGTAATGGTTTAGTTTTTGGCGACGGCGGCGTAGGGATTGTTTTAGAAGATTATGAGCAAGCCAAGAAACGCAAAGCCACAATTTATGCAGAATACGCAGGAGGAGGCTTTGACCTTGAGGGATGGAAAATCACTGTTCCTCAAATCGGCAGCAACTCTTATCAGCGCGCAATTGGAACCGCTTTAAGAAGAGCTAAAACCAATGCTAAAAATGTGGATTTAGTTGTACCACACGGCGTCGGATCCGCTCCGATAGATTATTATGAATCCAAAGCTATAACTGATATCTTTGGGCAAAACCCTCGCAAGCCGTTGATCACAACCTTTAAGCCATATGTCGGCCACTGTTTAGGCGCAAGTGCTTTAATTGAATCCGCAATACTTTTACTTTCCCAAAAAAATGGTATAATACCACCAACTTTAAATTCTGATAATATTGATCCAAGATTTAATATTACCCTGCTTAAAGAAAAGAAGCAGGCCGTGCTTAAGACTGTAATGAAAATTACCTGTGCTTTTGCCGGCTTTAATTCAGCAAGCGTGTTTAAGAAAATTTAGCCTTGAGGTCAGGCCTTGATTTACAAAAATTAGATTGAAGATTGTAAACTAAAGTGCGACAAAGGGAGTTAAAAAAAGCTCCACAGATCAAAGAAAAACTGTTACTTTGTAAGTATTCAGACAAACAAAGAACAGGAGATCTATGGAGCGAGACTAT
>Ga0172375_10008100_pt1 | contig 14208 bp, 23 predicted proteins | sample LakKiv1m_FD_114537 | JGI IMG/M metagenome (GOLD analysis project Ga0172375, IMG submission 114537) | Freshwater microbial communities from Kabuno Bay, South-Kivu, Congo - kab_092012_11.1m | ecosystem: Environmental > Aquatic > Freshwater > Lake | place: Democratic Republic of the Congo... | reverse complement strand
GGTTCTACAGATAATGTTTTAAATAAAATAATTGAACCAAGCGTTGAGTATATTGAGCCAAGCGTTGAGTATATTGAGCCAAGCGTTGAGTATATTGAGCCAAGCGTTGAGTATATTGAGCCATATATTGAACCTAGTGTAGAACCAAATGTCATTGAAACAGAAAAAAAAACGAAATTTATCAGGAGTCTGAAGAATTTATTGAAAAAGAAATAATAAAAAATGAAAGCTTTGTAGACCCAAATATATATTGGATGGTTCAACATAAAGGAGTAAAAGACAAAGTTTATGTGCCTAAATCAGCAGATAAATTAAACAGGAGTAATAAAGATATTTGTGAAGATTATCTTAGAAGTCCACAAGATTTTCAAATTTATCAAGAGAATAGATTAATATTTGATAGTGAAACAATAGACAGATCCAATATAGTTTTTTATGACGATCACTTTAATTTATATGGTAAACATTTTACCTACAAAGGAATAAAAATTACAAAGAAATCATTCGTTTAATCTCAAATCTATTAATTCTTTATAACTCTCATTTAGTTCAAAACCAATATATTGTCTATTTAAATTTTTACAAACTTCAGCCACAGTCCCGCTGTTGCCACACCAAACAAGTTTTCCATATCTTTCAACCATCATTACATGATTTTGAACATTAACACAATAAACTACTCCATCATATGGTATTATTTTAACATGTTTTATCATATCTATTTTTCTATTTGTGCTAAGTGATTTTCTAATTTCATACGCTCCCACTTTAATAATTCTACCGTTTATAACCGAATTTTTAATTTTATAATCATAAGTAGCGTTATATCCACATTTTATTAATAACTCTATTATATCGTCCTTTAGTTTATTTGAGCATGTCCAATAATATTCATAGTCTCTATTTGTAAATTCAGCGAGATTTTTTATATATAATTTTCTATTGTTAATATCATATGAATATGTTGATACATCCCCAATATTAAAATAATTAAGAAAAATTCTCAATAGCTCTTTGTCTAAATTCTTTAAATCATTTGGGATAAATTTATCGTGAGATTTGCCAAACCGCTTCAGATATTTACAAAGTCTAGTGCTATAGATATGATATTTCATACCGTGTTTTTTATATTTAAATGGCAAATTATCAAGAACGTATCTTATTTCTGGCATATCTATTTTTTGAGTAATACAGCAAACATAATCTTTTTGTTTTTTAGATCCACCTATATTTCCCTCTGATAAATATAGTCCCATAAACGCTAACCATATTTTTATATCTATTCTCAAACTATTTAAATTTGATTTTGAGAACTGATTTGATCTATTTGGTTCGTAAATCGGTAACTCAAAATGATCAGTATTTGTACCTTTCCAATCTCCACTTATTGGAATTTTGTAAGTTCTATGATTTAGTTTATTGGCCTCTATCAATTCATAATTATTTTTGTGTGCCTCTTTAACATACATATTATGATTTGGTGTCACTAATAAATCGTAGCTTTTTCCCTTAAATTGATACATATCACCTTTATATTCGTATTGGAATTTTTTTAATATATTTTGATATTCAATTCTATTATTTTCTGGATTTAAGGTTAATATTTTCTCTGAAGTTAAATCTTTAAAGAATTTAAGACCGTCGTTTGTCATAACTCTTGTTTTAGAGTCATAACACCCCATAAATGGATCTAAAACTATATCATTTTCATCAGTTAACCATTTTATGAAGAATTCTGGTAAATCTGGATGAAATGGAGCGGGGTGTTTACCAGCAATTCCACCCTTTAGAATACCGGCATTATTAAACCTCATTACAGTTGAAGGTTTTTTGCCCAATGGATTTTGTTTAACCATTTTTTTATCGCCAATGCTAGTTATACCATCATCATTTGTTTTTTTATTAAACGCCACTGGCGATTTATATCTTTTAATTGTACTTTCAGCATAAGGTTCTCTTACTTGATCAATGTTGTTTTTTATTTGTGATGTTTTACTAAAATGAAATATATATTCCATCCAATCATTTAATCTATTTCCACTTCCAGGAAGAGCATTTTTCTTGTGCCATATATATCTGTCGTATAATTTCAAGTCTGTTTCGTTGCAAATTCTAATCACTAAATTAAAGACATATAAGTGTCTAAATCCACCTACAACTTTATCATTTATATTTAATATAAATGAGCCAGAATCTTTTAAAGATCTACCTATCTCTTTTACTATTGGAATCATCCAATCATTGTAATTATCTGGCGAAAAATTATTTATTTTTTTACCATAATTTTTGATATCGGCATACGGAGGGCTTGTTATAATTAAATCTAAATAATTATCTGGTATTTCTTTCGAAAGATTTGTAGAGTCTTCATAATAGATTTTATTAGTGATCATTTTTTTATTTTGATTTTTATATTTATATTTGCATTACGTTAAATAGTTTAAATTTGCTGAATTTTTTGGAAATGTCTACAAACACACAAAAGGCGAAGATGTAGATTTAGAAGATATAGATGTAAATTGATATGTTGTTAGCAGGAATAATTTTCATAATTTTTGCTCTTGTTCTATACACCATAGCTGTGTGGGCAGAAAGAATTAAAAAACATCTAGAAACCTGGATAGTTTACATTTTTGCTAGTGGTTTTCTTTGCGATTTGATTGGAACTTCCATTATGTTCTATATATCAAAGCATAAATTTGAAATCAATGTTCATTCTGTTTTTGGATATGGGGCATTGATAATCATGTTTTTTCATTTAATTTGGGCTATTTTTTCAAAAAGAAAACCAAAATATGAAAAATACTTTACTAAATTTTCAGTTTTTGCGTGGGGAGCTTGGTTGATAGCTTTCTTCACAGGAGCTTTTTTAAATATGTAGAAATGAAAAAAATATTAAAGTAATAAAATATAGATGTAAAAGAGACGTATTCAATTTCACACTTGGGAATCATTATTTTTATTCTCCTTATGTCTTTAACAAATACAGGTTGATTGATGATAATGGTCGTGGTTTTACTTTCCAAAACATTTCATAGATGTTTTGAAACTGAAATTAAAGAAGAAATAGAAGAAAGTATAAAATAGATATCAGAATCGAAATAGATCCTTATGGAGAAGAAATATGGGATGATAATGTTCCATCCATTTAGAAAGCATTAGGGGCAGATGGCTTGATATCGATAGAATAACAGATAAAATAATAAGAAGAAATTTAAAAAAACAAGAATGGATGAATTTTCCCTGGTGGAAAAGATTATTTATATCAAGAGTAATTTATGTTTATAGGACTCAATGATATTAATATATAATGTAGTATGAACTTTTGGTCTAATTTAGTTTTGAGTGATTATCACTTTAGAATTGTCAAAAACAATGAAAAAACTAGATTGTCAGAAATAAAAAAATAAAAAAGGAGGAAATTATGAAGAAAAATCTCACATGGATTGTGCCTATAATAGACGAGTCCGGCTCGATGGCAGATCTTAAAAGCGATACAATGGGATCGTTTAACTCTTTCATAAAAGAGCAAAAAGAAGTAGAGGGTGAAGCTATAGTCACTCTTGTCACATTCAACACAAAAATCGAAAAAGTTTACGAAAGTTCTATTCAAGAAGCAGGATTGTTAACAAATAATAACTATAGCCCAAAAAGTATGACACGTCTTTATGACGCAATTGGTAGCACTATTAAAGATATCAAGTCTAGAATTAAAGATTTGGATAAAAGTGAAAGACCAGAAAAAGTTCTTTTTGTTATTATAACAGATGGATTAGAAAATAGAAGTAGAGAATATAATAGAAGTATGGTGTTTGAAATGATCAGTAAACGTGAAAAGAAAGGATGGAATTTTATTTATCTTGGAGCTAATCAAGATGCTATGGCTGAAGGTGGTAAGATTGGTATTAATAAATTTAATACAGTCACATGGGTAGCTAGCGCTGATGGTGTCAAGACCGCTTTAAAATCGGCTAGCCTTTATGCTACTCAATATAGATCAACATCTACAGCTAACTTTGATGCTGATTTAAATAAAATTTATAAAGAGGAAGAATCTAAATCAAAATCATAAAATGGTATCTAGAGTTATCGCTACTTTGGTAGCGTTATTGTTTTCTGTTATCGTAACAACTGGTTATTGGAACATAACTCTGGTATTGTGTCTTTCTGTCTTATTCTATCTTTTTTTGATAGAACCAATCGTAATGAAAATAACAAAAAGTGATAAATATTATGAAACACTCTCTAAAAGAGATAGTAAAAGGAACGACGACTAAATTATCACATGTTTGTAATGGTATATTGTACTATAACATTGATGTAAATGGTACAATATACCAATTACAAATAGACGGTAATAATACATCAGAATGAAAAGATGTTTATATCTATCCAGAATATAAAACAATAACGTTAATGAGATAGATAAGAAAATCCATAGATAACGATACATTAATACAATTAAATTAATAATTAAAAATCAAAAAAATGAAAAAAACATAAAATATAGCGATATTGCTGAAGATCTAGCTGATCTTCAGATGATGATGATTGAAATGGTTAAAGAAATCGAAAATCCTTCTACAGATTCTAATTCAGAACCAGAACAAACAACAGAATTAACTATTCTTGTTAATGAAGATAAAATTAACGAAGAAGAAATGAAGGTGAAAATTGATCGGAATGAATTTAGAAAACTTTTTGGACCCAACGCTAAACCAAGAAAAGGAGATTATCTTTCACTTTCTAAACTCAATAAAAAATTCAAAGTAACTAAATCTAAGAAATTTAAAGGTTTGACAAGTAATGAGCAACAATTTTTAAAATCTTATAATAAAAAAGTATAAAATAATTTTTATTTTTCTAAACTTTATATTAATTTTGTAATACCATAAAATGGAAAAAAGTGACTTTTTTTCACGAATATATATAAATAGACAAAATATAAACAAAATGTTACGTAATTCAAACATATCAGCGAATTTTACACCCACCGTTAGACGCGGGACAGGAGCAGGCACGGTCGTGCCAGTAGGGTGTGGGATTGTGGTATGATGAATTAGACCCCTTATACCTCAACATAAGCCAGAAATTAAACTGGCACCCACACCCGAAGGAGAAATCATTCGGGTGTTTCTTGTTTAGTAAAATAAGGAAAAGTAATATGAAAAATTTATATGATAAAAATAGTTTAGTATTTTGGAGTGAAAAAGAAAGTTTATTAAGAGAGTTCTTTGAAAAAATTGTAACAATAGAGTTGAAAGAGATGTGTAAATGAAGATATAGTGAGTAGATATGTTGATTCATCGCACATAGAATTATCTGATAGATTACCAATTTATTCTGAAATAACAACTGATATAGTGATGAATAAAAATAATATGAAAGTCTGCTCTATATCAAAAAGAAAAGATTATCTTGACAAGCATATAAAAGTAATAGAAGTAGCTTTTAGTACCTGTAGATTAATTTACAATAAATCGAACTAATTAGTTCTTTGAAATAATGATATAATGGCGAAGTGCAATACGCGATCGTTTGAACCGAGGTAGCCCCGTCTCCGGTATAGATTGTCAGTTAACGGGGCTCCGAAGGGATGGACAGCATCATACACGCTGTTTGTGACGTGTGAGTTGGATTCTCACTTATATCATTTTTGTTCTTTGACAAGTGATTTTATCATTGTCATATGTTCTTTGACATCTTGAAAATAACCAGTGCCAGCATAGCCGGTATTGTCTTCGGAACAATCAACCGTAATTGGAGCTGAAAATATGAGTTCGAATCTCGTGGCTGGCGCATAAATAAAATATTTAACTATGAAAAATGGAAAGTTATAGGTTTTAATTATTAATATGTACAAGTAAAAAAGGAATTATGACTTGTAAGATATGTAATGAAGAATACGCATCTATTGTGAACCTGGGAAAACATGTTAGAATGAAGCATAAATACGATAAAGGACTGGTCCAATATTTTGTGGAATATGAAAAATTCAAAATACCCAAATGTGAATATTGTGATAAAGAATCTAAACATATAGTTGGATTGAAATTTAGAAAAACGTGTGGCGATAAAAATTGCATAAACGCTCATTATAAGAATAGGAAAATACCGAATGATGTTAAATTAAAAATATCGAGATCAATGATAAAATCTCACTCTGATGGAAATCACCCAGGTTGGTCTTTTATCAACGACGATATAAATAAAAGACGATATAAATAAAAGAAGTTATCCTGAAAAATGGTTTGTAAAGAATGTTTTAAATGAATATAATTTATATTCTAAATATGTGATCAAAGAAAAAATGCCATTCAACAAATATTTTTTAGATTTTGCTATTTTAGATATGAAAATAGATGTGGAAATAGATGGTCAACAACATTTTAGAACTAAAGAAGCCATAAAACATGATAAAGAAAGAGACGATTTTTTATTAGAAAATGGATGGAAAGTATATAGAATGGCTTGGGTAGAATTGAAAAATGATCCTAACGATATGATTTCTAATTTCTTAAAATGGATAGAACAAAATGATATGTATAGAAAATATGACGTTGATGAAATTATAAAATTAAATAAACACAAATTGAAATATGGGAGCAAAGAAGAATACAATAGAAAAAGAATAGAAAATACTAATAAAAAATATAAATATTTAGTGGAAATAGTTAAAAATAGCGATATTAATTTTTCAAAATTTAGCTGGGTGAAAGAAATGTCTAATCTTATTGGAATGAAAGAGCAAAAAATCAATAAATGGATGAAAAGACACATGTTAGAGTTTTACGAAGAGAAATGTTTTAAAAGAAAAAGACCTTGTAGTTCAACGGAATAGAATAAGATTCTGCGGAGATCTCGATGTAAGTTCGATTCTTACCAGGGTCACATATAGCGGATGTAGTATCAGGAACATACTTGCTTTGAGAGAATCCGACGTTTGCTACAAAATGGAGTAGTATGCAGTAGATGGAAAACTGGCAATCGTTAACGATAAACGGTCTATGGTCACTCTAAAAAGATACCAGAGTTGGTAGATAAAAATCGAGCAAGGAAATCGCGTTGGTATCCCTCTATGTTGTGGGTTCGATCCCCACCTACTCCACAGGGTCTGGAAGGGCTGTTCTTATGGTTCGCGACAAGAAGAACATAACAAAACCCCAAAGACTCAAATTGGTCCTATCGTTCAAGGGATAGGACATAAGTTTCCTAAACTTATAATACAGGTTCGATTCCTGTTAGGGTCACAAAATGGGCTTGTCTGTGTAGTGTTATCGTAAGCATTGATCGGTGGAACCGAGCAGGGATAGGAAAAGGGATGGCCGCCCAAGTGAGTTCGAATCTCACCAAGTCCACGAATGGGTAGCGGAAACAAAAGACGCACCAGACGCAACACTGGTATGGATTAAAAGGATGACACGATAACTTCCATGTGCGGGTGTAAACCCCGTCCCATTTAACAGGGCAATAGCTTTTGGTAAAGCTCTTGGTCCCCGTAGATCTAATCAATCAGGCGGGTCACAACAGAGATAGACGGTTCGATTTCGTCGTTGTCCACACCCACCGGCAGTTAAAGAAAATGTTATAAAATCAAGATCATCAACAACAATGTTTTCTTTGCTGCCACATGCTGGAGTAGCTCAGAGGTAGAGCAGGTGTTTTGTAAACATCAGGTCGGCGGTTCAATCCCGTCCTTCAGCTCAAAAATGCCTGGTTCCCATAGTGATCGATTGGGCTTGACTTGTAATCAAGAGAGATTTATTCTCCGCGTAGGTTTGAATCCTACACCAGGCTCAACTGCTGATGTAGTTCAATGGTAGAACGCGTCATTGGTAATGACGTAATGGTGGTTCAACTCCACCCTCCAGCTCTGGCTGTTCACTGTAAATGGCTTCACAATGGGACGTTTGACGTGAAAATTATAGGTTGAAAAAGTTCGAAATTTTTCAATATAAAGATTTTCTAAGTGGGTTCAATACCCACAACAGCCTAAAATACGATTGTTTGCGACATTTATTTGTCAAATGAAAATTTATGGATTGAATTGGATGAAATAAATAGAGAAAAAAGAAAAAAATATTTGGGAAAAGATTATGAATATTGGTTAGATAAGTTAGATCAATATGAAAAATTAGATTTAAATTACAAAATATTTTATTCTTTTGAAGAATTTGAAAGATTTATGCGACTGTAGCTCAGCGTGAAGAGCGGTAGGCTTACATCCTATGTCTGGCGGTGGTTCGAATCCATCCAGTCGCACAAAAGTTCTCGTAGCTCAGCGGAGGAGCACTTCCTCGACGTGGAAGGGGTCAGTGGTTCGATCCCACTCGAGAACACAAAAATGGGGTAGTAGCTCAGATGACTAGAGCACTTGATTTGCACTCAAGAGGCCGTGGGTTTGAGTCCCACCTATTCCACAAAACTCTGCAAGTATGGGTTCGATTTCCATTCTATCCGCAATTATAATTATATGTGTAGGTAGTATTAATGGCAAGAACAGTAGAGTCATGGGGCAATTAGCTCAGAAGACTAGAGCGCCAGTCTGGCAGACTGGAGGTGCCCGGTTCGAGCCCGGGATGCTCTACAAATGGGGAAGAAATCTCTCAATGGTGAGAGAAATATTCTGATAAGATTATTTACAGCATGAACAACACAAGGTTCGATTCCAATCTTCTCCACAAAGTTGTCATAGTTCAATGGTACAGAATGCTAAAATCCTCGTGCTAGCACTTAAATGTGACGGGGTATTCAGAAAGGCGATGAGGGTTCGAGCCCTTCTGACAACACAAGCGGCTAAGAAGATATTGATCAGTAGTGGAGCTGTGGAAGATGTAGCTCAAAGGTAGAGCACCAATCGGATCTATTGGCGGTTATTAGCTCGAGTCCAGTCATCTTCACAAAAAAGATTAATTACAGCAAAACAAAAAATGGTCTAGAAAGTTCGATTCTTTTAATTAAAAGTAATCTGTAATATGCGAACGTAGTTTAATGGTAAAATATTGCCGTGCCATGGCAAAGATGCCTTTTCGATTAAGGTCGTTCGCTCAAATAATTGCACTCATCGTATAATGGAAATATAAAAGTCTTCCACACTTTAGATGTCCGTTCGATTCGGATTGGGTGCTCAATTGATTATCAGTAATATATAGATAAAAAAAATAAAAAAATGTGTTTGTTCCCAATTTAGATCTTTTTTCTTTATTCTTTTCATAATTAGGATTTTGGAGATTTTTAGCATTCTCGTTTGGGTATATCGGGTTACTCTTGATTGCGTATTTTTTTATCTACACAAACTGGATTTACCTTACTGTCATGTTATTATTGTGGTCAGTAGCGTATGAAATATGTAGAAAAATATTAAACTAATAATTTTGTTAATTCAAAATAAATTAGTATCTTTGTATTGTAATTAAAACAAAATTACATACGTTCTGTGAGGGAAGAAAGCTTAGTAATATTAAGTATCGGAGACACCGGCACTACAAAAACGATATAGGTAAGAAAAATTCATAGCAGAGCGAAACCCCCAATCCCAGGGGGTTTTTTATAACTTCGGAGGTAATTTTATAGTTCTATTTATATCTTTACTATTAACTATATCGTATTCTTTTCCTTTCATTTGGCTTTGTAGGACAATATTATAATTTTTTGGATTTAATTTTTCGAATACCATTATTTCACTGAAAGTTGATAATCTAGACCTAACTAATACTCTGTATCCATTAAGAACTAAATTGACATCTATTAACCTTGTTATTTCGTTTACATTATTAGCTATGATATCTATTCCTTCATATAATCCAGGCACAACATAATATATTGAGCTTTCATATTTATTTCGAAAAAATTTAGTGTACCAATGCTCTGTTGTTATAATAGTAAAATTGATATTTCTTTCTCTTTTTGCTTTATCATTATAATATTTTCCAGTTATTGGATTTATACTGTTCAATCTAGATTCAATTGATTTCTCAATAGACTCTAATTTAGATTTATCTTCATCTGATAATTCGATTTTTTTGTTTCTATTATAAAAGTTAAAATCAAATTTTTCTAATATGAAATCCCAATAAGGTCCATTTATAACTTCAAAGGTTACATCACTAGTATAGTTTTCAAATAAAGTAAACATGTATCTATATATTAAAATAAAGAAATGGAAAGTTATATAGAAATAAGAAATAATGAATTAAGAGGTAATATGGACTCTTATTATGTTGACCAAATTATCATAGATAACGATGGAGCACAATGTATTATTACAAACAAATCATTTTCGTTTATAGAAGTTTATATAGAGAAAAAGAAAAAGGAGGGAATAAATTGTAAACAATGGTTTCACATTAAAGATTTTGAAAAAAGATTTAAAATAAAATGAAAAAAGAAATATTAAAAAAACTTAATAGAGATATAATAAAATCTGCCAAAAGGGGAGATTTTCATTATTACTGGGATATAAGCGGAGTACCGAAAGATATTGTTGGCGAGATTATGGTCGAATTAGAAAAGGAAGGTAAAGTGATTAAAAGTAAAGGAACAGATTATAAAATTATAATGTGGTAAATTTTTTTAATTCGATATTTTGTATTATTTTTATAATATATATTGTTATATGGGAATGTTTAGTGAAATACATGCATCAATAAATGCTAAAAACTTGAAAAAAGTTCTTTTAGTCGCTATGAATGAAAACGATAATGTAAAAGAATTCGTGAAGAAAAATATTTATAATCTTTATTTAAATGAATGTGGTGAAGCTTGGGAATCACCAGATGAAGATATAGTTAAATTTTATAAAGATATAAAGTAAATAGTTCTTTGAAAAATATGGTCCTGTAACTCAGCGAATAGAGTGTCACTCTTCTAAAGTGAAGGTCGTTGGTTTGAATCCAACCAGGATCACCAAGGCGGTTAAATAGTTGATTTAACCTTAATGCACCTCACCGATAAAAGGGGTCTCCTGCTAAATTCGAGTAGTTTGGGAGCGGCTACCCAGCCTGCTTTGGGAGCAGGAAAACTCGCAGGTTCGAATCCTGCCTACTCGACAAAGAAGTAAGTGGTTCAAATAGAAAAAAACTCAGTTTATAAAATCCGTCAAAGAAAATATTTTGCGATTATAATTTACCAACAAATAAAACAATGGAAAAACCATATATTGTCAAAAGTATAGAAACTTTTGAAAAAGGATTATGTCTTTACAATTTAGAAACTGGTGTAGCGTTGCACTTTCTTTAAATAAACGCCAACGAACACAAATATATTCAGTTTTGATTTTTAATATATACATAAAAATAATTTATGATTATGAAAGATAATAAACACATACAAAGTTTTGAAAAATTCAATGAAAAATTGAATATATTTGATGTTAGTAAAAAAGTTATTTTAAATGATTATACTATTCTTAACTTTATACAAAAAAGTCAAGAAAAATTAAAAAAGATTTTAAAATTAATATCAGAAAGACTTACACAAGAATATATTACTCTTTATTATGAAGATTGTAAAGATGTTATTGATAGTTTAAAATCTTTTGGGTTTGGTATCAAAATATACGATGATAGTAATGAATATAGTGAAAATTTTGATGATAAAGTTAAGATAAGTTGGAAATGTGATTTTAAAAACACTATTAACAATGATGATTATTCAGGTGAATAACTTTTTTATTATTTCAACCTCTTACAAAATCTGAAATTTTGGATATTGTTAAGATGTAGTTTAACAGTATAACTAAGATGTTGAAGAAGAATGGTTTGCCGATTATAAAGGCGGTATTTTCTGCCTCAGCTTGGGTAGATGAACCATTAACCAGTGAACAAGCAGACTTTTTAACATTTGTCAGACATTCTAATTACTATTACAATTTCGAAAATGTAATCAAGTTAGACAGAGATTTTGAAATGATTTATCAAAAAGTATTTTAATATGAAAGCTGAAGAACAATATGACTTACTTGGTCTTTTTGTAGGGGATTTATGTGAGATAAGAAAAAATAATAAGGTATTTTAATCATATTAAAAATAATAATGATACATATAATATACTTTAATGAAAAAAAAATTAAACTTTAATATATTATTGAAACTATAACATATAAGTAACAAAAATTAACTAACAAAAATTAACAAAAAATTATGAAAAAATTAACAAAGATTGCTTTAGGATTCATCATGGTTCTCATGATTAGTATCATGTTCGTTTTCACAGGTTGTAAAAAACCTACCGGAACATTTTACTTAGACAACTACACAGAATATTCGATGAATGTCAGTTGGAGTAAATACAATATGTCAGTTGGGGCATACGGTTTTAATTCTTACACAGTTGAAGCTGGTAGTGCTACAGCTGAGGTTTACGCTAATGGTTATGGATATTGGGGTTCATTATACTTTACTGTTCCAGAAGGTGGTTCAAATACATTATATATGTATTGGGGGAAGAAGAAAGATGGTACAAAAACCATTGTTATTTCACCTATAAAACCTGATGATTGGGTACAAAAAAAGTCAACTAACTAACATAAACTAAAAAAGAGGTTTCGACCTCTCTCTTTTTTTATAAATAACATCCAAAGAAAACCACTAAATCTTTAGTTTAGTGGATGAATTTGGAAAAATATGACTCAAGTTATTTAATATATATGTTTAAGATGATGTTCTTTGATATATGGTTCTGTGGTAAAATCTTGAACCACAGGTAAAATCAATAAAGTATTAAGTAAATATATAAAAATATTATACTGAGTCTGGGTTGCAGGAACGCGGTCGGACTTAAAACAAAAACGCGGTGAGGCGTTGTCGTTGGACAAGTCTATGAAACGCGAAACCACTAAATCTTTAGTTTAGTGGTAGTTCATGCCTTATTTAAAACTCTGATACAAATTCATACTATATGAGAATATGAGAAGTGATACTGAACTGAAATTTGAAAAGGCAAGAAAGTTACTGTGTATAACTGCTGACGGTATGAAAAGTTGGGGATTAAAAGAGATAAACTTTCGCACCGCTACAATGATAATAACCGTACCAATATCAGTCATCGACAAACGTATGGATGACATGGGAATAGATCACCATAACGACAGATAAACGGCGATTAATTTTTTCTTTTCAGAGTTTAGTGGTATATTTGCCTTAGTGTTAATCAATTACTAATAATAATAAGATGGAAAAAGACAGAATAATTTCGGAACTTATTCAGTATCCGTGCGAAACTTCAACCAATTGGAACGTGTCGCGTCTTCGTGAACTAACAATTGACGAATTGAAAGAGATGTTGGCATATTATCAACAGATAAACGGAGATTGATTTTTTCCTTTCAGAGTTTAGTGGTATATTTGCCTTACATTCAAACGATAAACCATGTGATCATCAAGTTCGACGAGAAGGACACGAAAGCGACTGATTACGCTTACCATGTCGAGTCGCACCAGCCCGAGAAATTATTATTTATAAATAAATGAATCCGATTTGTTTAATATTAGGTCATAAGAATGTTATAAAAGACTGGTATCCTACAGATCCTGTCGTGACATTGGCTTGTGATAGGTGTGGAAAAATTCTTGATCAGAGACCAAATCCTGGATACACTGGTAGAATAATAATATCTTTCAATCAGAATCCGACCATTAAGAAAATAAAGAGAATATTTTCGCCTTCAGATCCCTACGGTGAAGAGAATTGGGATGAATAATATATTTAATTTATTTTTTTACATTTAAAAAATTCACTATATTTGTAAAAATATAGGAGAGATTTATATGTCAAAAGAAAAATGCTGGGTGTTTGTTGATAGAGACGGCACAGAAAAAATATCAAATAGTGAACCAATGCGAAGACAATTTAAAGGCAAAAGAATATTGTCTGCAATGTGGGGAATGTGTACTGGAACTTATTCTAAAAACAATTGGAATAAATGGTGCAACGGGTGGTCAACTGATGAAAAAGATTTTCTTCCTTTTATAGGTGTAATTATTCCAAAAGGAACTATCGAGAAAATAATAGGTCGTAAAATTTCATGGGAAGATGAACCTGTCGAGGTGCATTTTTAGCATGAACCATAACACTTGTGCAAACGCAAACGAAAGTAAATTAATGAAGCAACAATATCAAATATACCCAGTGATTAATAGATGTGATGAAAAAATTGCACATACTTGTTGTTATGCTCAGTTTTTATCTTTTTTTAAAAATGTGATGATT
>Ga0172375_10008098_pt1 | contig 14211 bp, 14 predicted proteins | sample LakKiv1m_FD_114537 | JGI IMG/M metagenome (GOLD analysis project Ga0172375, IMG submission 114537) | Freshwater microbial communities from Kabuno Bay, South-Kivu, Congo - kab_092012_11.1m | ecosystem: Environmental > Aquatic > Freshwater > Lake | place: Democratic Republic of the Congo... | reverse complement strand
GCCGTCCTTATTTATATTCTCAAAACCGAGCTTTCAAAGCTGACCAAAAACGATGAGAATAAAGCATTGCTTTCTTGGCTCAAGTCCATGCAGATCACTATAGATGCGACCAATAAAACTCTTCATGACACGATGAGGGGAACGACCTCTGATATGACAAAAGCATTGCAGGAAAACAGTAAACAGCTTAACGACCGTTTGGATACCGCAGCACGGGTCATCGGAGATTTGAAAAAAAATCTGGGTGAAATGTCTGAAGTGGGCAAAGGGATACGCAGTCTGCAGGAATTTCTTCAGTCGCCGAAACTCCGGGGAAATATCGGAGAACAGGTTCTCTCGGACATGATAGGGCAGACATTCCCAAAAAATTCTTTTCACCTCCAATATCAATTCCGATCAGGTTTGAAGGTTGACGCGGTTTTGAGGACTGATGCCGGGCTTCTTTGCATCGATTCAAAATTCCCGATGGAGAATTTTTCGAAAATGCATAAAGGCGAGACGGAGGACCAGAGGCATCAGGCAAAAAAAGATTTTATGAATGATGTCAGAAAACACGTCACCGATATATCAAAGAAATACATCCTTCCTGAGGAAGGAACCATGGATTTTGCCCTTATGTATATCCCCTCTGAGTCTGTTTATTATGAAATTGCCAACATGAATGATCTTATGGATATGGCAAGAAAGAACCGAGTGTATCCGGTTTCTCCCAACACCCTCTATGCCCATCTCCAGGTACTGCTCCTGTCTTTTCAGGGAAAGGAAATGGAACAGAAATCGCAGGAAATATTCAGGCTTCTCCGGGCTATCCAGAAAGATTATGAAAAAATAGATGAGAGTATGGGGGTTTTAGGGAAGCATGTGACCAATGCATATAATTCCATGAATACCGTTTCTACGGGTTTTGCACAGCTTGGGCAGAAACTTTCTTCCACACAAAGACTGGGAAAAGGCGTAAAAGACGGGGTTAGCCAGTAAGTCCATCCACAATCATCCGGAGGTCTTTAAGTAGTGTCGGATTTTTGTCGTTTTCAAATATGTCATTATATTTTCCTTTCAGTTCGCTGTTTGACCGATAACTTTTTGCAGCAATAACCTGCAATCCGATGGTCTTACAAAAAAGATTCGCGACATTATCCGTACATACCTGAATTCTTTTTACCGAGTCGGTACCCACACAGATTACTGCGGCTTTTTTCTTTTTGAATTGTATCTCATCGCCCCGCGTATAGAAAATGCTGCATCGGTCCATAAAATTTTTGAAAATCGCCGGGGGCATCTGGAAATAATTCGGGCATATAAAAACAAATCCGTCCGCTTTGTAAATCTTTTTTTCCATGCGTTTAAAATCATCATCCTGTCTGCAGACCTTTTTGTAATTACAATATTCTACGCACCCCTGACAGAACCCGATGTTTTGTTTTCTAAGAAGGATAATTTCATTGCTGCTTTTCTTCTGTTGGATAAGTTCCTGAAGTTTGTCCGCAATCGCTTCGGAATTACCTCTTCTGGGACTTCCGCAAATAGTGAGAATATTCATGGTATTATTATACCACTCAAATTTGTATACACTATGGATGCCATCTATTCAAAACGCATATTGAACAAAGAGCAGAAGAAAGCTGTCGAGTTTGGAGATGGTCCGCTCCTTATTATCGCGGGAGCCGGAACCGGAAAAACAACCGTCATCACGGAACGGATCAAGCATCTTATTTTTTCGGGCCGTGCAAAACCACAGGAAATTTGCGCATTAACGTTTACCGAAAAAGCCAGCCGTGAGATGGAAGAACGCGTTGATCTTGCCCTTCCCTACGGCGTAACCCAGATGTGGATCTCCACATTTCATTCGTTTTGCGACCGGGTTTTGAGATCTGAAGGGCTTGCTATCGGTTTGGATCCTAATTTTAAGCTCATGACCGAGGCGGTTACTATCCAGTTTCTCTCTACCCATTTATTTGCTTTTGATCTTTCCTATTTCCGCCCTTTGGGAAATCCGACAAAATTCATTGCCGGGTTGATTCAGCATTTCAGCCGACTGAAAGATGAAGATGTAACTCCCCAGCAATACAGAGAATGGGTAGAACAGAGAAAAACTTCTGTCAAAGACAAAACAAGCGAAGAATATGAGGACGTGAAAAGATTTGAAGAATTAGCACGCGCATACAGAATGTATGAGGAATTAAAGGTTAAGAACGGCGTGATGGATTATGGAGATCTGATTTCTTATGCACTCAAACTGTTCAGGACACGGAAAAGTATTTTGAAAAAATACAGGGAGCAGTTTAAATATCTGCTTATCGATGAATTTCAGGATACGAATTTTAGCCAGAATGAACTTGCGACGCTTTTGTCTGGATCCAAAGAGAACATAACCGTAGTGGGGGATGATGATCAGGCGATTTACCGTTTTCGCGGAGCTGCGATATCCAACATCATTCAGTTCAGGAAGCATTTCCCAAAAGCAAAAATTGTCATCCTTACTAAAAATTACCGTTCCACGCAGGAGATTCTCGACCGTTCGTACCGCCTTATCCAGAACAATAACCCTGACCGGCTTGAAGTGGCCGAACAGATTGATAAAAAACTTGAATGCATGCGGAGGGTGCGGGGAAAACCGATTCCGCTTATTTACGTTGATCGTGTGGAAAACGAAGCAGATGAAACGGCAAAGAAGATTCTATCTCTCATAAAATCGGACGACGGGAAAAATGAATATTCCTGGAAAGATATTGCGATTTTGGTTCGGGCAAATATTCATGCCGAACCCTTCGTGCGTGCGTTTGCCAGACACGGGATCCCATATCAATTTTTAGGACCAGGACAGCTTTTTAAACAGCCGGAGGTGAAGGATCTGATATGTTATCTGAAAATTCTGTATGACATACGCGACAACGTCTCAATGTTCCGTATTTTATCCATGGATCATTTCCAGATACCGCCCCGGGATATTGCCGCTTTGGTTTCTTTTGCCCGTGAACAGGGAGTGTCATTATTTGAAGCATGTGAGAGACATGATGGTGCTATACATTTAACAATAGACGGAGAAAAGAAAATACCTTCATTGATGAAGCTTATTTTGAAACATCTTTCTCTTATCAAAAAAGAAACAGCAGGACAAATTCTCTATTTTTTCCTTGAGGAATCGGGATTTCTCAGGACATTCACGTCATTGAAAAGCCTGAGAGAGGAAAAGGCAGCGGATAATATAGCCAAATTTTTTGACAAACTAAAAACGTATGAAGTAGATCATGACGATGCAAGCGTCTTTGCCGTGGTCGATTGGCTGGATCTTTCAATAAACATCGGCGAATCGCCCCTGGCAACAAATTCGGATTGGAATACGGTTGATGCGGTAAACATTTTAACCGTTCATTCAGCTAAAGGACTTGAATTTCCGGTAGTATTTCTGGTCAATCTTGTTGGAGCCCGGTTTCCGACAACGGAAAAACATGAACAAATTCCCATACCCGACGGCCTTGTTAAAGAAATTCTTCCGGAGGGGGATTATCACACCGAAGAAGAACGGAGGTTGTTTTATGTGGCCATGACCAGAGCCAGGGATTTTTTGTTTTTTACAGCATCCCAGTATTACGGAGAGGGAAAGCGGGAGAAAAAAATTTCTCCGTTTGTCATTGAAACGATCGGTTCTGACGCAATTGAACTTCTTCAGACAAAGCCGACGGAAAGAGAAAAACAATTGGTGCTTCTTGACTGGACAAAACAAAAAGAACGGGAAATAGTTCCGGTCAAACATCCCGTAACATACGTGTCATATTCTCAGGTCGAGACATTTAAAAGATGTCCGCTTCAATATAAGTATCGGCACATGATACGTATTCCCGTTGCCCCGTCTTCTGCACTTTCGTTCGGAGACGTTATTCATAAAACACTGTATGCGTTTTATGAGAAAGCAAAACATGAAAAATCAGCAGATAAAAATATGCTTATACATCTTTATAATGATACATGGAAATCCATAGGATATAAAAATAAAAAGTATGAAGAACAAATGAAAATACACGGAATCGAATTATTAACGGATTTTTTTCAAAAAGGATATGACCCGAGCGTGCGGATTCTGGCTCTTGAACAGCCGTTTAAAATAAAAATTACCCCGTTTTTGACTCTCGGCGGGAAAATCGACAGGATTGACAGGCGTACGGACGGAAAGCTTGAGATTATTGATTACAAAACAGGATCCGCCCCCAAGAAAAAAGATCCTTCCCAGGATGTCCAGTTGTCAGTCTATGCTCTGGCCGTGACGGAAAAGGGAATGTATGGGGAAAAGCCGGAAAATGTCGTTGTCTCTTTTTATTTTTTAGAGGGGCAGCACAAAATATCGGCAACTCGGGCAAGAGAGCAGCTCGAGCAAGTCCGGATAGACATAAAACAATGTGCAGAAGATATTTCCGTAAGCAGTTTTTCTCCTACCCCGGGAATGCATTGCGATTTCTGTGAGTTCCGGCTCGTTTGCGAAGCATGGAAATAGCGGAGTCCTGAGCGTAAGTCGAAAGGGCGAAGCATGGAAGTAATTTTGCTTGACAGATGTGTTTTTTTTTAGCATAGTGATAGATGAGGGGGTAGTTGTATGGCAAAAAAAATGAAGAAACCGGAGAGATCATTATTGAATATTCTTTTTGTTATTCTTGCCCTTTCGTTATTTTTGTTCGGCACCGTGCTTTTTAGGAAAAATCAGGAAAATGCTGACGTACAAGGAGTTATGACTGATGGGACAATGAAGCCGCCGATTAACAAAACAGCCAAAGCAGGAGAAGCGTGCGGAAAAAGTATAAATAAAGGATGTCAGAAAGAATTGATTTGTGCTCCTCTTATGCCTTTGTATAAAACATTAAAGACAACCGCAACAACGACTGAACTGGCAGCCGAAGCAGACAGCGTTTTACCGGGAGAACGCCCATGTCTCGGAAAGCCGGAAAGCGATATTAAAGATGCATGTTTGCCGTTTCTTCCTTATTACGGAGCGTGCGTGAAAAAAGGTGTCTGGCCGCCGCCGATTCAAAAAGTAACACCCGTAATTACACGATTTTTGACACCAAAAATTACCGTTAAGCCGACAGAACAGCTTCCGAGTCCTGTGTATTCACCGCCTCCACCGGAGACTATTTCTTATACACCAACACCGACTTCCACCATTGTCACACAAGATGAGACTGGGGGTGGCGCTGTGGAACCGATACCCATCAAACCTCCTATCTGGATGTTTTGGAAGTAAAAAAGCATGTGATGGATATTATGTGGTGGAAAGCACCGGGTAATACATTTCCTTCCCCCCGAAACCTTCTTTGAATTTCGTGAATCCTTTCCATGAGGTAAATTGTTTAGGAGTCCGTTCATCATACACACCGACAAAATCAAACCATGTGCTTCCTCTTGTTTTAGCTGTTTTTAATGCTTCCCAAACCAGAAGCGTCGGGGCAAAAAGTTTTTTCCCCTTTTTTGTTGCTCCCGCAATCCAGTAATGGGCCGTATGGTTATGAAACAACAATAAAACACCTCCGACAATCCGGTCTTGGTGATATGCCAGAAGAATTGTGGCATGATCCGGGTAGAAAAGATTCCAGAGTTTATCGATGCCATACGTAGTAATTCCTCCGAATGCCCCGGCGGATTTATTTTTGATTTGCACGAGATCCTTTATGGAGCTTGATTCTTTGACAATGACACCGTGTTTTATGGCTTTCCTGACTCCGCGCCTTTTTGCTTCAGCCATTCGGTCAAATATTTTTTTCTCTGGCAGTGTCAAATCGACACAAATTGTTTTGGTCGGAAGGAACGGTTCTTTGTGAATAATGAAGAATTTAGAAAGACTCCTTACATACGTTTCATATGTATCATCTCTGGTGTTTATCGTCGGTTCGACAGCCACCCGCCGTACTAAATGAGTTTGCAGAAAAGGAATAAGTTTTGGAATATACGGTAGCAGTTCTGGACGTTGAATTTTGGCCATGACGCCTAAAAACGGAATGTTCCTGATAAATATAGTAACGCCATCCAAATCAGCCACAGTCCATCGAAGGGTTTTAATATATTTTTTATACAGTGGAGATTGTTGAAGTTCCATATACTCAGAAGACTCAGAATATCAGAATGGTCAGAGTGTCAGATAATCAGGCTTTCAGATTTTCTGAGATTTCGACTTTCCGATTTTCCGAGTAGTCTGAGTTTTCTGACCTTCCGAGTTTTCTGAACTATAACTTTGTTTTCAATTTTAATAATGCCCACCGTATTGTGTCTCCGATACAATATAGTTGATAGAGCAATGGATTAGTGACGAGATCATACGATCCGACGAATTCCACCAGCTCCGGATGGTATCCTTCCTTAAACCGGTGAAAACCATACCATGGATCGTTTGTATCGGGATTGGGGCCCATAGCTCCCCAGAGGTCGAATTTTTTATATCCTTTCGCTTTTCCCCAGCGGATGAGTTCCCAAAGCATGAGATTCTGGGCCATAACTTCCCGATGGTTCCGTGAAGATGCACCATACGGGTAGTAGATAGTGTCATTAAAGCAAAAAATGATCCACGCCGTAAGTATTTCATTGTTATACGAGGCGGTAAAAAGTTTCGCGATACCGTTTGTTTTCATGACATTCCACATGGTCTGATGATATGTTCTGTTGTGTGCGTAAAACCCCTGTCTTTGGGTTGTTTCTTCAGATAGGGAAAGATATGAATGAAACGCCTGATCGCTTGTATTTTCGCCGATTGTGACCCCGTGTTTTTGGGCAACTTTTATGTTGTATCGAGTTTTGCTGTGCATGGCTTTCAGCAATTCTTCTTCGGACTTCGTCAAATCAAGAACGAATGTATATTTTGTAAAAAGCGGATGGTGGGATCGGATTAAGTCCCCGGCTTTCATTTGCAGATTATTGCTGATTGGAATATCCGGCTCCAGCTGAATGTATAGTGCCTTCTTCTGTTGTGCGTATTTCGTCAACTCTTTGGTCATGAAAAGGTCCGGCATTGGGCCTTTAGGAAAATACCCGATGGTCAGCCCGGTATAGGGGATGGTGTGAAATGTTATCTGCCAGCAACGCAAGATATGTTTCCCGTTTTGGATGACGAGCCGGAGTACGTCGATTCCCATTTTTTTCCTGAATTCCCCCCATTCCCATGACTGAAGCGGGTGTGTAACCAGCGAATTCCAATGTTTCTGATCATCCGGATTTGCCGGACGCACGGTAAAAGCCTGTTTTGGCATAGGGCAATTATCTCACGTTTATTTCATGTGGTACAATGGATGTATATATGGGCCTGAAAAAGAAAACGTCCCATCGGCATTCTTCAAAACTTCCTATCGATGAACGGCTTATCCCTGATATTTTTTCCTTCAGCCATGTGAAGGGAGTAGCCCGACTTTTTCTTATAACAGAAATTGTTCTTTCTACGCTCGTGGTCATAGGAACGCTGTTTCTCCTTATTCTCAATGTTTTTTTCCTGTAGGGGAGAAAAGTGGAAGGCTACAGGAGATAATCATCTTCCCGGAATCCCCGCGACGGGTCCAGGGATACCTGTTTTTCCAGCAATGTTTCCGGTATGTCGGCGATAAACCTGGAGACGATATTGTGGGTTCTGGTTCCGAAAAATAACCGTCTGTTTGCAAAAGAAAGATAGAGTTTTTCTTTTGCGCGCGTCACCCCCACATAACAGAGTCTCCGTTCTTCTTCCAACTCCTCTTTATCCATCAGTGATCTGCTGTGAGGAAACAATCCTTCTTCCATGCCGATTAAGAATATCGTATTGAATTCCAGTCCTTTTGACGCATGGAGCGTCATGAGGGTAACTACGTTGGTTCGTGTCTTTTTTTCCAGTTTATCTGGTATCGGGTCCTGTTCAAGAAGAGCGACCGTATCCAAAAAATCCGTAAGAATGGGAAATTCAGTTGCCACAGACCTTAACTCTTTTATGTTTTCCAGCCGGTAGGCTTCCTCCTCAACGTTTGCATCATAGAGGCTCAAATAGTCGGTGACTTCAAGAATCGTATCCAAAAGTTCCAGAGTCGTGAAGGTTATGAGTTTATTATCCGCATTGACATCTTTTCTCCAATTGATAAATTTTTCCATTCTCTTTTTTCCAATTTTATCAATGCGCTTTATGGATACGGTATCTTTTGGATGAGCGATAAGCCGGAGATAAGAAAGAACATCCTTAATTTCTTTGCGTTCATAGAATCGTGTTCCGCCGACAAGAGTGTATGGTATGCCGGCATGAAGAAACGCTTCTTCGATGACCCGGGATTGTGCGTTCGTCCGGTAGAGTACCGCAAAATTGTTGAACGGAAGGCCGGTTTGGAGAATTGCGGTCGTTATAAACATTGCCTCGTCATGTTCCGTGCGGGCTTCGTAGACAGTGATCGTCGGACCTTCTTTTTTTTCAGTCCAAAGTTTAAGTATGGGGTGACTGGTGTTTTTGGATATTATGGAGTGAGCAGCATCGAGTATCGTCTGTGTTGAACGGTAATTTTGCTCAAGATGGAATTTTTTCATTTCCGGATATTGGGATTTGAAATTGACGATATTTCTGAAATCCGCGCCGCGGAATTTATAGATACTTTGGGACGCGTCCCCGACCACTGTGATATTTTTGTATCTGCCTGCAAGGAGAGTAGAGAGTACATATTGAGCTTTATTTGTATCCTGATATTCGTCGACCAAAATATACCGGTATTTTTCCTGATAATATCCAAGAACATCCGGAAATTTTTGGAACAGTTGAACAGTAACGGAAAGAAGATCATCAAAATCCAGTGCGGTATTTTCCCGAAGTTTTTTCTGATATGCCAGGTAGACCTGTGCAACGACCTCCTGGAAAAAACCGCGGGCATACTGCGGATACTCAGTCGGGGAAATAAGTTCATTTTTCGCTTCACCGATGGTATGGAGTATCGCTCCGGGATTGAAATTCTTCTGGGAAATATCCAACTCTTTCATGACGTCTTTAACCACATCCATCTGATCCTGTTGGTCATAGATAAGAAAATCTATAGGCAGTCCTAATAGTTTTCCTTCGCGCCGAAGGAGCTTTGCACAGAATGAATGAAATGTGCCTGCAAAGGGTCCTATTTCGCCTTTCGTGCTGCGAAGGGGAGCTGAGAGTAATTCTTCTATTCTTTTTTTCATTTCTCCGGCCGCTTTATTGGTAAATGTCACCATAAGGATGCTTGAAGGATCGATGTATATTTCCTTTATAAGATAGGCAACTTTATAAGTAAGGACGCGTGTTTTGCCGCTTCCTGCTCCGGCTAATATAAGAATCGGGCCTTCGGTTTGCACCACGACTTCCCGTTGATTCTTATTTAAATCATTGAGGAGCGACTTTGTCATAGAGTATAATCTTACCATATGCCAGGTAGTAGTCCCGCATACTATCTTGGCAATTGTATAATTGCGGGATCACTACCTGGTATGAAACAACTTTATCTGGTTGCAAATTGGAAGTGTAATAAAACAGTAGATGAGGCGAGAGACTGGGTTTTTCAGATTCAATTCAGAAAAAAACCCGATACTGTTCATATTATTCTTTGTGCGCCGTTCACGGTTTTAACGGTTTTAAAGAAGGAAATTGAACAGAGAAATCTGCCGATTTTATTAGGAGCGGAAACTGTTTCATCATATCCAAATGGTGCGTATACAGGTGAAATAAGCGCGTATATGTTAAAAGGATTAGTGGAGTACGTTATTATCGGGCACTCCGAACGGCGACGGTATTTTTGTGAAACAGATGAGGAATTGTTGAAAAAAGCAGAGGAAGCGCAAAAGAACGGATTAAAGATTATTTATTGTGTAGAAGGAGTAGATCAACCAGTTCCGAATGGTGTAACAATGGTGCTTTATGAACCGCAAACAGCAATTGGAAGCGGAGTAACGGAAAATCCTGAAATTTCCGGTACCATTTGTGAAAAAATTTCTAAAAAGAATCAAGGAGTGCCGGTGCTGTATGGCGGAAGCGTAACAGAAAAAACAATACACGAGTTTATCACAACACCTTCGATAAGCGGTGTCGGTGTTGGAGGTGCAAGTTTGAATCCGGAACAATTTATGTTGTTGATTGAGACTGTTTCTTCGATATGAACAGACATACTGTACCAATAGCATCCCGTGTTGTTGCCGTTTTGATCCTTATTATGTGTGCTTATTTTGGTATTCAGACAGTACGGTTTACGAAATCTGCAGAAAAACAATTCGGATTAACACCCCTTTCCATGTATCAGCTGGCAACCGACGGGGAAGCGATGGTCAAGTCAAACGACGGGAGGGTAAATATTCTTCTTTTGGGGGTCGGCGGCGGAACGCACGAAGGCCCGGATCTTACGGATACGATTATCGTCGTATCATTTGACTTGACGAAAAAAACAGTAGCGCTTATTTCGATACCCAGGGATATTTGGTCGGATTCGTTGAAGGATAAAATAAACAGCGCATATCATTATGGAGAAGAAAAAAAACAGGACGGAGGACTGATGCTTTCATCAATCATCACAGAAGACATCATAGGGATCCCGATCCATTATGCGATGGTCATTGATTTTTCACAATTTGAGACACTGATTGATTATATTGGTGGCATTGATATTACCGTACCCATTGCGTTTACGGATACGGAATATCCGATCGCGGGAAAAGAAGAAGACCAGTGCGGCGGCGATCTGACCTATGCATGCAGGTATCAAACACTGATGTTTGAAAAAGGCATCCAGCATATGGACGGGAAACGGGCCCTTATGTACGTGAGAAGCAGACACGCAGAAGGGGAAGAGGGGAATGATTTTGCCCGCGGAAGAAGACAACAGGATGTGATCGTGGCAGTGAAAACGAAGATTTTGTCCATGCAACCATGGTATCACCCTGACATGTCTATTCATCTTTTTCAATCTTTTGATAAAGCTACGAAGACTAATTTGACGATTGGACAATTGCTGGCTCTAGGTAAACTGGGTATGGGAATAAATCCTGATACGATTCAGAAAATATCCATCGAGCCGCTTCTCACGGAAGCACCGCTTGAAATGTACCAGCGTTATGCGCTTATCCCCAAAGAAACATTTGAAGAAATTCATGCATTTATACAAACATCGCTTGAGGGAAAATAACGATCCGTTTACGGATTTATCGCCGAGGGTGACTTCCTAAAGGAGAAAAACGATTCCTCCCGCCACCATTCCCACTCCCACCAAAATAAGAAGGATAGTCGGAAGTGATCCGCCGGGTTCCGGCATAGGTTCAGCGGATATGGATGAGGGCGTTTCAGTCGGTGTTGCTTCAAGTGATAGTGTAGCGGATGGTGTTGCATCACCCAATACCTGTGAACCGGATTTTAGAATCGTAAACACAACTGTTATAGCAATCGGTTTCCCTTTTTCGTCGACGGAGGTAACGGTTGCGCTTTGCTTGCCCGGGGAAAGTGCGTTGGTAGCAGTGAAAGACCAGAGTCCGTTTGCCCCCACCGTCGTTTTTCCGGTTATAGGTTTATTGATTCCGACGGTAACGGTGACAGTTTTTCCGGGAATTCCCGTTCCCTGAATAAGGGGGCGGTTGGATACAAGTGAGGCATTCTGAACGGGCGCTGTTATGGTGACCCCACCGGTTTTCGGAGCACTCGTAGGAGCCTGATTACCCAAAACAGAATTTTGTTTGGCAGAACCTGCATCAACAAGAGAAGTTTTTGTTTTAAGCTTTGACTCTTTGTTTCTGAAATCATTTACACTGCCGATTGTTATGTCTGGGACAGGGGCGTCATTGTCAATATCCGTGACTCCTTCTGTTTTTTGCGAATCGTAATAAACCGTGATGGTTTCCGTCATTTGGGGACGCGCCGGCACATATCGGGACAAATCCTTCGTCCGGATGAAGTTGAGCGGAATTATCCAGGATCCGGATCCTGTGATAAGTGTTGATATAAGCTGGCTCTCTTCAAGTGAAACAACAAGAATCCCTCCGCTTGCCGGTTTTCCGTCGCTCGTTTTCACCATTCCGTAGGATGGTTCAAATCCTGCAATCGTCGTATCCATAATAGTGGGACCCGTCTGAAGCGTATAGGAAGGTTTATTTTTTGCCGGGAACTGTTTCCCATCGGATAAAATCCTGAATTCATATGTCGTGGAAGGCTGTAAATTTTTTATCCATACGCTGTGTGTCGTATATTTGATGAGTTTTCCCGCCACATCCCGTTCGTCATATGCACTGATTTTCGTATTGGTTTTTGAAGAAACAGTTATCATGCCTGTTGTGGGTGTGGTAGTTTGCCATATTACTTTGGCTGATGTATCACTTGCGTTGGTAATCATAAGATTTACCGGTTCGGTTGAAGGGGACGCGCTTGTTTTGGCTGTTGTTATCCTCTGTACCAGAAAACTAATTGCTCCTATGGTGAAGAACAGGATAAATAATGCAAGAAGTGTGGGAATCTTTTTTGGAAAAACCATATATGCACTAATATCGTTTTCTACTATTTAATACATTTAGTGTGTCAGTGTCAATGGTGGCGGACATTGAAGCGGAAAGTTGTTGCATGGAAGAACTTACCGTTGATGTTTTTGTTGTTTTTATAAGTTCAAATGTGATCCACAAAAAGACCGTAATAAAGGTAAAGACGGAAATGAGAAAAAGATCCCGGTCGTTATTTTGTTTCATAATACGTTATGAGATTAATTGATACTTTTATTGTGGTAGGATTTCCCGATTGAGATGCTGTTCTGACACCTGTTTTTATGGGAACGAAATTCATTGACTGTATGGTAATGATTCTTCTTAGGGATATCAATTCTTTGAGAAATACTACAGTGGAAAGGAAAGGGCCTTCGACGGTGCACTGTATGGGTATTTCCGCAAAGCTTTTTTTCTTTTGGCTTAGCGAACCGGAAGGAGTAGCAAGCGGTATACCCGACATTTTTAGCGATGACAGCATGACTCCTTTTTCCGCTGCCATACGATTCATCTGTGAGACAATATCCAGCGCATCCGGTGTATAGGGTACTGCTTCCGAAAGGACGGACAGAAGAGACTGATTGTTTTCGTACGCAGCATTGGCTTCGATAAGGGCATAAATTTTTTCATCCATTTGTTTATCAATTGCAGTTTTATCCTTAATTTCTCTCCGTAAATACAGAATTGTCTGTATAGTTGGTCTGATCGCGTACCATCCAAAGACTGCCAGAACAAGAAAGAAAAAAATAACCGTCGAGTAATTTTTAGTATTGGGGCTCTGCAAAAAAGGCGTGATCGCCTGAGAGTATTTTTTATATTGAGTAACATTTGGCAATATTGGTTGTTCCATATGTTGCATTAAATTTAATTTTTATTTTCAGATGGCGGTATTGTGGCTGAGAGACTAAATTGTATACCTGCCGGGTGTTTTCCGACCTTACCGACTTCAACATTCCTGAGTTTAGTGGTAGAGGAGAAATTTGAAAGAAACCGCGTGAAACTATCCGAAGAATCTGAAGTGACATTGGCGGTCATTTTTACCTTATCGATAGTCAGTTTTTCCAGATATGTACCGACCGGCAGCAGTGTATATGTGGCAAGAAGTGTCTCGATCGGAACAGGTTGTTGGTTCATCAGCAGTTTGACTGCACTAATTTTATCCTGAGTGCTTCGTATTTCCTGTTCAAGATCCACGTTTACCTCGAGGATTTCCTGTTTTTGTGTGATATTTTCCTTTAGGTCAGATAATTTTCTGTCTAAACTGAATCGGGATGCAAAGGCCAGAAGAACGATCAGTTCCGTGGTGATCATAATGTACCGTCCGTATGTGGTAATCCAGACCATAATACGGTTCCACGGAGAATTGACATTACTGTCTTCTGCAAGAAGATTGATGGTTACAGGATTGGCAGGCATAGTATCTACCAGTATAAAGCCAAGCGGAGAAGGTGACAAGTGATTCGGAAATAGCGATTTGTGTTTACTTCTTCAAAAGAAGTTTGGACAGTCTGGATTTCAGACGGTCGGCCTTGTTTCTGTGGATGAGGTTCGTTTTGACCGCTTTATCTAAATTTTGAAATACGGCGGGAAGGGATTTTTGTGAAGGTTTTTTACGGAACTGTTTTATTTTGTCACGCAAAAGTTCCCGTTTCTTTGCAGTATAAAGTGATCTGATTTTATCGTGACGGAGTTTCTTTTCCGCTTGTTTGGTAACCGGCATGGTTCGAAGTATAGCTGATTTGACCCCATAAGGTCAAGACGGGC
>Ga0172375_10008097_pt1 | contig 14211 bp, 17 predicted proteins | sample LakKiv1m_FD_114537 | JGI IMG/M metagenome (GOLD analysis project Ga0172375, IMG submission 114537) | Freshwater microbial communities from Kabuno Bay, South-Kivu, Congo - kab_092012_11.1m | ecosystem: Environmental > Aquatic > Freshwater > Lake | place: Democratic Republic of the Congo... | reverse complement strand
GGATATTTCCACCCCTACCCATCTCGCTGGAAATAATGTGCAGTAGTCTTTACTCATATTTTGGCATTCCAGCTAGATACTCCGCATCTGTTGGCACAGTGCCAGCGTTTAGCAGTGTATAGTTGTAATTGATTACAGCCTTGTACCAATTCAAGATAGAAGTAGCCTCAACTCCAAACGTAGCATCATCAGCCCATAACTTTACAGTAGCCAATGAATCATAGTCATGTGTTGCTAATACCTTGTTGACTTCATTTAGGTATAGAGATTTGAAGTGTGCTTTGATTTCTTCAAGCTGTTCATCTTCACTTTTTGGTGGATTTATAATTGCTTGGAACTCCACATCTGTTAAGAGTATCCAATCTTCTTGGATTAGAAACTCCTGCCCTTCTTCTATTGCTCTGATTTCTGTTGGTGTTTTATAGTGTTTCATATTTAATCCTTTATCTAAGTTCAAACCATTTAGCGAAGGTCTCCCCTGAGCTAATCCCATAGGTATTTGATGCAGGTATCATCACATCTATTGTGTTCCACCCAGCACCGCTGTATATACCACCTATGTCAACTCCGTTCACATAAAATGAAGCTCCTGTTGCGTCTGCCCATTCCCCGCCGCTCAAAAACAGATGAACCATAATAGGCTTCCCAGTTGTATTAGTATAAGTCACATTAGCACTTCTGCTACCAGTCACATTTTGCCAAGTTTGCCCCACGCCTATACTATCTGCTTCACTTTTAGCTTTTACGAACGCCGTAGTAGCTATTTTTGTGCTATTGTCTCCTGCTGCAGGTGTTGGAGCTGTTGGTGTTCCAGTGAACGCTGGACTAGCTAAAGGTGCTTTGCTTGCAACGAACGCCGTAGTAGCTATTTTTGTGCTATTGTCTCCTGCTGCAGGTGTTGGAGCTGTTGGTGTTCCAGTGAACGCTGGACTAGCTAAAGGTGCTTTTAGGTTTAGGTTTGTAATTGTTGCGTAGAATCCATCGAAATAAGTTTTTAGCGTAGCTTTTAAATTGCTCCAAGTTAGCTTTTTAAGCACATTCGCCGCTGCACTATCTACCAATCCTATTGAGTCGCCATCTATAGGCGTGCTTTTTCCGGTAGCGTTTGCTATCTCGTAAGATGTTCCGATTTGTAGCCATTTTGCGGACGGCGGAGTGTCTGTGTTTGTGTTTACTTTTGAGATGTATCGAAGCCCATTATAAGATACGCTTTGACCTTGTGAATAAGTGCCTGCCACCCATTCGCCTTTATAATTAGCTGCGCCCACCGCGAGCACCGCGGATGCAACTGTTGACGCTTCCTTTGCATTGACATTTGCTTCCAGTTCATTCATCTGCTCAAAAGCAATATTCAAATCTGGCACAATATTATCTTTTAAATCATTCCAACATGAAATGGCGTTGTAGTTAAAAGTGGTTGGATTTTCGCCTATCGTTGGCGGAGTTGCGCTAAAAGTTATAGTTTGACTTACCGGCATATTTTTCCTTTTTGTTAGATTGCTTCGAAAATCGACCACGAGATGACGGACAAATCGAACTCGTCTAAAATCGGTGTTGGCTCTTGCATAATGCCTAATGTTACAATGTTTTCAAGCGATGAGTTTTCCACATCATCAATTACGAACATCATAATGTCGTCTAAGTCCCGATTAATCGCTCTCTGCTTGCGCATGAAGAGTGCCTTATCTGTCGTTGTTTGGAAGTCAATTGTCTTTGATACGCTTCGTTTCGTTATTGTTAGATTGCCGAAATCATCGACTTTGCGCACAGCGTATGAGGTAGGCTTGAACTTGACGGTGTCTTTAGTTTTGCCCATCTCTTCCGCAATTCCACACGATAAAAACCCGCAAGCCGTTCTACTCTGGTATGCCGATTTTTGCCATGTTATGCGGCATTTTGTGCCGATAAAAGCGGGAAATTTTACCGCTAAACTTCGCCCTAACTCCTGCTCTTTGGTCGCAAAAGTCCAAGTGTACCAGTCAAAAATATTCTCTGAATAAGTAGATTCTGTTTCATATGTCCAAACAGCCTCATCACTGCCGTTAAACAGCTCGATTAGGACGGTGTCGCACTCATAATAGCCCATCCCGATAGAGTTCGCCATCCAAGGCAAATCAAACTCCACGAACATATCCCCGCCGCTCAAATAAGAGAGCGTTTGCGCCTTGAAATCTAGCATTGCATGAGAATTTGCGGGGGCATATCTAACCCATTTCGTGCCGTCATATTCTAAGGGGTCGAAATTAATATTAGCATTTGTCGCAGAGCGATAATACCAAGTCCCCCGTCTCGCAATGCTTGCGGAGGTGGGTGTTCCTGTTTCGAGGCAGTATGTGGTTATTGCGTTCCACTCGGGATAAATTTCCGTGAGATTTGAATCCGTGAACTCTGATATTAGATTTTTTACATAATACATTTTATACCGCCAAATTTACTAATTCAGCTAGAGCAAGCTCCGCATCACTAAAAAAAGTCCAAGACCGACCCGCCGCTAAGCGTGCAAGATCTCCGCGCTTAAAAGTGACCCCGTCACTTTGTGCTGTACCCGTTGACACCGAAATAACACACTCCGCGCTCATTAGATGAACCGTTGTAGGATTCGTGCCGGAGGGCATCATGGCTAAAATATCGGCAGAAGTATATGTTTTGCCGGCTTTTACTCGCAAAGTTAAGACATAGTCATAAACATAATTTGTTGCTTGCGCCATAATCTACCCCTTTTATATTTCATAATATTAACATATCTCACGCGCTCACTTCTCCTAGTATTGCTCTCATTGTGCTTAGCTGATTTTCGCTTGTTGCCCGCTGGTCTATGGTCATAATTTTCAAGGAGTTTAGCTCAAATTTCAATAAGTCTAATTTATTTGCCAGTATTGTGTTATTTTGCAGCAAAGTATCATTTATCGTGCTAAGTGTCGTATCAGGCGTTGCGATTACACCCTCAAACTTATTAGCCACCATCGCTTTCGCAAAGTCGATGTCTCGCTGTGCCGTCGCATTTGCGGTTACGGAGTTTAGGTAGCTACTAGCCGAGCTTAGTGCGACATTTCCTATCTGCTCCAAATCTCCGGTTCCACTTGCAATTGCATCAACCATACCGTTAAATGCTTCCGTAAAGGTCGCAAATGTGGCGGTGGCGTCCTTTGCTTCTGCAGCGTCTCGTAAACCATCTATGAATGACTGTATTTTATCAAATAGTGATGATTTAACATTATCTGATGATTCGACCAAATCGTTAAACCCATCTGCTAACAAAATTAAACGACCGTACAAATCCTGTCCGCTTTCGCTTGTCACATCAATAGACTTTAACAAATCCGTAAAGCCTTGCTTTGTAGTTGGAATTGTCAAGCCTAAATCACTAAACGCATCCGCCATTATCGCTGTATTGTATGCGACCTGCTCTGATTCGCTTAGATAGTTTTCGATATAACTCTGCGTTGCATCGCTAAGTGCACTAATACCGCCCGCGCCGTATAACATAGAAGATGTTAAAGCATCCGTTGCTGTTCCTATTGCAGATAAATCAAACCTCAACCTGTCAAGTGCCACATAGGTACTGTAAAGCTCCTCCACATCGCCATTTAGATTTTGAATGATTTGTGCTACACCGTTGGACACGCCCTCTAAGCCTAAAATTGACTGCTTAAGTGCCTCAAATGAAACATCGCCCTGAGCGTTCTCAATGTCTGTATATGCTACATCGTCAAAAGATTTACCGAGCCTTGCAATGTAATATCTCGCTGTTTCCATCCCTGATGCAACACGGGTCATTGTCTCAAATAGACCCTCCCCTACTCTTTGGAATGGCGTGAGCAATGGGAACACATCTTTAGCGATATCGTCTGCAATTTTTCCAAAGATTGATGATAATGTCTCTTGTATCTGCTCCCCAGTCTTGCCTTTTAGGCTAATTTTGCCGATAGAAACTACAAAGTCCGACAACTCATTCTCTATCTCTAAAGAAGATTTATTGAGAGCCTGACCTGCAAGCACAGTTGTATCATAAAGACCGCTTAGAACTAATGAAAATTGTCGCTCAACCTCATCATCTAAAGCGACAAAATAAGTGTTTAATGATGTGCGTGTAGAGCTACTAAACCAAGACTTCTTTTTAACTGTGGTTTGGATTGTTTGATAAGCAGAACCATCGAACTGTTCTTTGGCGTTTACTAATAGCGCATCCGCAAAAGTGATTCCGCTGTCCGTCATAGCTGTAGAGACGGACGTTTTGCCAAATAGACCACCCAGAACTGATGATACTATTCCACCAAACAGACCACTTATCGCCCCACCTAAAAGCTTTTTGTCTAAACCAAGGGTAAGCACATCCACCATCGTTGAGGTTACAGAATTAAAGACCTTTTCAAGCCCTGCTGTAGTGTTTTTATAACCTGTATCGAACCCCTCAAAGCCCGCACCAAAAGCGTATCCACCCTCTCTCAAAAGTAGGTTTGTTACCCCACCAATTTTTGCATCGATTGATTGAAGACTTTTAGCCATTTGCGATGTTAGCGCAAATTCTGGTTTCGCCAAGTCGCTCAACAATTCTAAAGAGTTAGCCATTGACTTGCTTTGTGCCGCCGCATCTCCTAACACGCTACCCGTTCCCTCATTTGCTGCCATAGCTGAGAATGCGTCCGATGAGGTTGATGTGCTGCCACCACCCCCAAAAGCTTTGATAGTTCCGCCAATTGAGGCGACTAACGGAATAACCGCCGCTGCCATTGCTGCCATACGAGGGAAAGCAGAGTAAGGGTCGCCCTTGCCTTGTTCAAGAATTGCAGTAACGGCGGAAATTGTAGCCAAGGTTGTTTGAACAAGTTGAAATGCCGCTGCCTCTTTTGAACCCTCTCCAAAAAATGAAGCCATAGAGCCGGCAAGATTTCCATATGCCAGTGTCTGGTTACCCAGATGCTTTGTCTCAAGCTCTTTAAGTTTTACTGATTTTTGCTCATCGGTTAATGCCGATTTTTGGATTTTCTCACTAATTTTTTTATATTTTTGTTGGTCTGATTCCATATCCGCAAAAGCGTTGCTTATGCTTGCCACCGCTTTTGATTGCCCCGTCAAACCTGCTGTCCAGTCTTTGGAGCTTGCTCCATAGTCTGAAACTAAATCATTGATTTCATCATAACCGCCCTTAATGCCGTCTATTGATTCCTGCCACTTAGTGAAAAAAGTAGCCATTTCAGAATCATCAAAAAAACCTTTGTTTGCTTCATACATCTCTTTGTAGTTTTCGTTAATTCTATCTGTTTCGCTTTGCACGATTGCGTAAAATTTAAGGGCTGAATCTGCTTGTTGCTTTGCGATGTCTTCTAATAGCTTTTCGTTTATTTCGGTGAGCTTCTTTTTTTCGTCTTCTTCTATGATTAAACGCTTGTTAGAATACTCTTTATCAAGTGCTTCTTTTGCGCCTTTTACGTTTTGATATTTTTTAATATCATCTTCATAGTCAAAATCAAGCTCTTTGCGTCTCTTCTCAAATTCGCTCAAGGCGTTAAGTGTTAAATCTCTTTCAGATTGCAGTAAGTCTCTGTTTAGCTCCTCTTTACTTTTTGCGGCTTCTTTTGCGATTTTATCTTTCTTTTTTTCCGCCTCTTCCTCTTTTCGCAGTGCCTCAGCTTTTGTTAAAATCGCTCGGGCTTCTGCTTTTTTGTCAAGTTCGCTCTCTTTGGTCGCTTCGTTGCTTTTAGCTTGTTTTTGCGTGCTTTTTTCGAGGCTGCTTGAGTATCTATTTACTAAGTCATCCATCGTTAAGATTTGCTTATTGACGCTTGCTAGAAAATCCGTATCTTTGCCGCTAAAAAGATTTTTTGAAGCATTGACAAGCTCTTTAGCCATTACAATAGAGTTATGAAGACCTACATACACGGTATCGAGAGCAACTCTAAGCCCTGTTAATCCCACTTCAAATAAACTAAGTCCCGCACCGCTTGATGATATCTCATTAAATGTTGATAGTAGCTCCCATACCTCTTTTGATATTTCTACTATATCAAGCGATGTTTGCGATACTGCACTTCCAAGTGCCAAAAAAGTATCGCTTGAACTATTTAAGGAGCCGCTTGTATCGCTCAGTAGGTTTGCTAAAGTAGCTGTTATTTGATTTGCCGTGTCTATTTCATTGACTAGCAGTGATATATCCGTTTGTAAGTTTGTTATTGCACCGCCCACAGTTTTTGGAAGAGTTTTAAAATCGGCTTCTATCTTATCACTCATTAACAACATCGCCGCCGAAACTTCGCCCGCTGTAAGCTTGCCCTCTTCTGCTAATTTTCTAAGAGATGTTACGGGCTTGTTCATGCCCTCAGCAACATAAGCCATAAGTTTTGGCGAGGCTTCCATCATAGAGTTAAATTCATCGCCCCTTAAGACACCCGAACCCATCGCCTGCCCAAATTGGAGAATGGCAGAACTTGATTCTGATGCAGTCGCTCCGCCAAGTTTTAAGCCTTTCGCAAAACTATCTACTACTTGATTGACGCCCTCCGTTGTTGCTCCCACTCGCTTTAAAGCGGGGTCGAGTTTCGTATAAAGCGAGACTGTATCAGATAATGAAGAGTAAGAACCCTTTGCAACTTCTAGCAGTGCTATTTGTTGCTTTTTATACTCCTCCATGCTGGAAGTTACGAGCCTTAACCTAGCGTTTAACAAGTTCATCGCATCAGCTGTTTCTATGAATTGCTTAGCAAGTACGCCCGCACCAATAACGGCAACGGCAGTACTTAACCCGCCAAACGATTTACTTAGTCGCTTGGTGGATTGCTCTGTCTTGTTTGAGGTTTTTGACAGTTTGTCTAGTTCGTCGTTCGCTTTTTTTACATCGCCAGTATTAATTGCAATGCGGAGTGATGCTACATCCATATTTTGCCCCTGTGGGTGTTTAATTATGGATATTATAGCTTTTTAGAGTAAGGAGCTTTTTTGTTTGGGTTTTTGTCTTGTATTTCTTGACAATATGCCAAACTCATATTCTTTAATATCATAACCTCATCGGGCGATAGATGTGCGTTTGTTAATTCGTTGTAGGCTTGTATCTCTTGAAATGAGATTGAAGATATCCCCATCCCGTTTGATGAAACCCAGCCTAAATTATTGAGGTGTACTACAAGATATTCCATCCCTCTAAATTCGGGGAGTGCGGGGGATATTCCTAGTCTTTTATAGCGAACTGCCCACGTATCTTTCGTTTCGTCTTTGTAATTATCATCGGGCGTGGCGTTTAAAAATCCTACCTGTGAAGCATAAAGAGTTAAATTTTCTTTTGCTTCGTTTGGAAGTTTCCCTCAACATCTTTGTAAAATGCTTCTATTGCATTTGCTAAGGGGTGGAAGTTATTGAGAACTTGAACTAAAACTTCACGGCTAAAGGGAACTTTTTTTGACCCATCCATCATTCCGTCCCAGTCAACAACCAATTTTGATAAAAACTCAACGCCTACATCTTCCAGTAGGTAGACTTTTAGGTTTTTTTGTCCGTTCAGCTCTTCAAGATTGCTTTCATCTTGCATAAGAGCAAAAATGCGGGATGACATCTCTCTAAATGCTTGACGCTCTACTCTGGAGCCTTGCATGTAAACTTGTAAGGTTAGTGGTTTTTCTTTTGTGTCAAATGGATTGTTAAAAGTGAGAGTTTTTGGCTCGTTGAATTGAATGAGTGAGTTAATGTTCATAATACCCCTTTTTTTAGGGATATTATAACACAGAGTTAGGCAATTACGTCTGTATGCGCCCCGTTTTGCTCGAGGGTTCCTTTAAACATTACAAAGTCGTCAATCGCATAGCTCTTCATCCAAGCGGAACACTTAACCGGTAGCACTGTGTAGCTTCCGTCTGTTTCTTCGATAATCACTTTGCGCTCTGATTTGTCCGCAAAAATTGCTTTCATTTCTGCTTGACCCGCCGCATCACTTGCATTAAACGGCACCTCAACAGCTACATTCCCATAAGAAACTGACCCCAAAGATTTCTCTGTATCATCGTCCGATAAGTACTTATGCTCCGTCACGGCACGAGTTCCGCCGATGTCGCCGAGTGTTTTAGTCTTGATAAGGCGTTTACCCGCCGCAATTGCCGTGGCACATTCTGCCTTTGTTGTTGTTACTGTAGCCGCTGCTACCAAATAAATATCCAAGCCTGTTGCTTCTACTGTTCCAGCCATTTTTTATCCTTTTGTGTTAATATCAAATAATATTATGCCCTATTTATGAGGTGTAGCTTTTCCAAAAGACCGATACGGAAACTCTAAATCTATCCGCCTCTTCTCCAAGTATTACAAAATCACAAGTTTTGGAGATTGTAACAGCATCTGTCCCATCTGTTAGCTTTAGTGCATTGGTAAAATGTGAGCGAATTAGCCTCGCTCTATCTTCCGCCGCCTTTGAGCCTTTGCCGAGTGGATACATCAAATCCACTTGCATAATCCCCGTCTCTTCTTTGAGGTCGTTCGTGATTGCTAAGTCTTCTATGCCGCCGTACATCATGGACACAATCTGATAAGGCGTACCCGCAACGGGCGTATATGCCGCCGATGGCGCATTTTGGTAGATAGTGCCTATAGTTGGCGTGATAGTTGCTAATGAATTTTCTAAGATTGAACGGATACTCATTTTGATAACTCCCTTACTGCTTTATTTACGAATTTTTGGAATTTTGCTACATTTATCCTCACGAATCCAGCGGGGGCTTGCTTGCTATACCCATATTCAAGCGGTACGATGTGGTCTGAATTGTTAGTAATAGTGATAGTATCGCCCGATTTGTATCCCCCCTCCACTTTAAACGCCTCACGGGATGAAACCTCATCAGCCGACCTTTTTTTTGCTGCTTTCCCAGTTTTAGAATCTTCCACATCGCTAGAAAACTTGTTAAAATCGACATGCCATGAATAACGAGCATTTCCTGTGTCCACGGGCGTGCCTTTAATTACTGCACTAAACAAGCCGATGGCGGTTTTTTTGGCTACTGCTGCTTGATTAACCTTTGCTTTTTGTATAAATTTAGACATATCAAGCGCAAAAGACACACTACACCGCCGCCGACACAAAACATTGATGAAGCACGATAACGCCCTCTAAGCTCTTGACTGGCTGCAAGTTCTTAACCGTAAGCGTGCGATTTGCAAACACGATAGTATCGCCTATAGCAGGCGTAACTGTTGGCATAGCCTTAGCGGCTATTAGTATTTTTGAATCTGATTTTGAGGCTAAGCCCTTATTTATTTCATCGATAGTAATCACATCTTCATAGCAAGTAATATCAATCTCTATAACTGTGCTGTCGGTGTACTCGCCGTTTGCATATGTGCCGTCTGTGACTTGCTTATAGGTGGCACTCTCTCCACCTTTTAATTGGCGGTGTGCGCTGTCATAAGCACGCTTTGATTTTTGGTTCATGTTCTTGCTACTTTTATGGCTGTTGAGCTATCGATGAAAGGGCGCAACGCATCATTAAGTTTTGTAAACACTTGACCGCTTTGCGAATAATCGGCATACTCTGTTTCAAGCACTCCCACTTTTTCACGCTTAATGATTTGACCCTGCGATTCCTGCAAGTCGTTACCTTTGTCGATTTCAATAGCAGCTATGCATTGAGCATTTTTAATGCCCTGTGGCACGATTGTATCGCCACCACGTGGGAATTGTAAAGCTTGCTCCTCATCGGTTTTATAGCCTGCATAGGCACGGCTCTCTAAGTAATCCATAGCGTGAATAAGCAGAACAGATAAACCGCCAACAATTGTAATACCTCTATCGCCTGCATAAGTTGTTAATTCTGCCTCAGTGACATAGCTATTTGTTCCTACTGTTATGGTTGCCATCTTCCCCCCTTTGAGTTTAAAAGCGAAAGCGGGACTATTCCCCGCCCTCTGTTTTAGCCTCTTTGGTCTTTTTAGTCGTTACGACCTCAACGCCTGCCTCTTTGTATGCGTCAATGATTTTTCTATCGCTCGCATAAACTTTAGTTGCGCCTTTTTCGACACCATCGAACAAGTGAGGGGCTATATAAGCCCCCACTGCTCCGTCAATCTCATTATCAGAATAGATAAGCGTCATGACTTATCGCCTATAGGCAGTTCAGAATTACGCCAGCAGAAGAGCGTTTGTCTGTCGCTTTTAGCTCCCAGTTGGTTTTTGTTCCGACCGCTGTAAGAGTTGGATTTGTGCCACTTGCAGACTTCCAAGAATAGCCCTTAACATTGAGAGCAAATGAACCCTCTGTCTGGATGCGGTATTTGATGTTTTCTTTACCGCTAACAAGCTCCGACACAAACTCACGTGCCTCAGATTCAATAACCTTAACCGCCTCTGCTGTAAGACCAAGAACCGCAACACCTGCCGTCATAGCCAAGCCTGCTGAATCAGTTACGAATACTGGACGACCAAGTGAGCCTGTTGCCCCCTCATAGATTGCACCGTATGCGACTTGTGAAGAGCTCGATGCGATTGCAGAGCCTACAAGGTCGTTATATGTTGCGCCATTCATTACAAACGCAACGATAGAGCCTTGCGCATCGCCAAAAGGCTTTAATGCGCTGTTTAGCAACGCTGGAGTAACCGCCGCAACACCTGTCCCAGTTACTAGAGTAGCTTGCGATTCAATACAAGCACGAACCGCCGAGATACCCGCATTAAGAGCGTACGCAACGATACCTTTACCGATTTGCTCTCCGATCGCTGCCGAAAATGCTCCCGCATCAGTGCCGTATCTCTTAGCGTCAACTGCGTTAAACTCAACCGCACCAGATCCCCAGTAGATTTTGATTGTGTTTTCATCACGACTAGAAACTGCTTTTACCGTTGCATCAGTTGAAGCTGAAATATCACGGCGAGCGATTAAGTTTGCAATCTCACTAAGCATTGAAGCTTGAAGCATATCCCCACTGATTAGCTCAGACCCGAGGGTAATTGCACCTGCTGTCCCTGTTTGGAACATTTCCACATTTTGCATAATCGTTTCTGTTGCTGTCGCATGAACGATAACATTATCAATTTTTAACGCCATAAGTTAGTCCTTGTTTTAATTTGGAAGCTTTAAATAAGCCTCTTGTCCGTGCGCCTCAATAAATTTAGCCTTTTCGCTGTGATTCATTGAGCCACGGTTTGGAGTGGAAGTGTGATTTCCGCCCCCGCCTGCTGCCCCGCCACCCGTGTTGGTTGGAGCTATGATAACATTTTTGCCATCCCCATCTTTCCACTCTGAAATAAAGTCATTTAAAGACTTATCCCCTATCATCGCCTTATATTCGCCGTTTTCGCCCTGTAGTTTCGCTTGACTTTTTAAGTCGGCTTTGACATACTTTAGAAGATTTGCGGGTACACCTACATCAGTTAGTGCTTGGGTTAAGCCTTGGTCGATTAGAAGATTTTGCAGCGCACCGTCTTTTTCTGATAGTGTAGCCGTCAATTTCTCAAAGTCTTTAGCTTTGATTTTCACATCATTGCTTAGTTTGGCATTTTCTGCCTTTACATTTTCGAGTTCATCAAGAGCAGAGTGGTATGCGTCCATATCCACCTCATTAGCTTTTTTTCGTGCGGTTTTTAACTCGCCTAAAAGCTCTTTATTCTTGTTGTTGATTGCTTCATTTGAAGCTTTCAACTCCTCTATCTGTGCTTGTAGTTCCTCGATTGTCATAACGTTATTCCTTCTCACAGAGAAAATTTGTCACAGTCACAGACTGTTACATAGCAGAATTATATCATACTAATCAATATTAACTTTTTTATGTTCAAACCCCTTGACACGCTTTTTAAATTGCGTTATGATATCGGCATAAATAAAGCAAAGGTAGGAAAGATGATCGAAAAAAGAAGACAAACTATAAACCCATACCCACGTTATGAATTATCAAACGGGGAAATAGTTGATTTTATGTGTATGAGCCACGATGACATGGAGCTATACCACACACTGTCAAAAGAAAAACTGCTATATGACCGAGCCAATGCGACTTGGTGGCATGGTAATAATGAAAACTACCCAAAGCGAACTACACCGCTTTTTGGCGTTGTAATACAAGAAGTAGTTTGGTAATATGATAACAATCACAGTAAATAGACCATCAACATACACCAAGCGGGCAAAGTCCTGTGAGGTGTGCGGTGTAACGTATCAAGGAACTAAGTCGGCTAAATTTTGCTCTAATAAGTGTAGGCAACGAAACAAAAGGATGAAAAAAAATGAGAGAGATTAAATCATGTTCCGACTGTATTTATTCCGAAAATGTACAAATTCAAAAAGACGGGCATTGTTCGTGGAACTGCAATAAAGCGCCGTTTGTAAATGGAACAATGCAAGGAGAATATAACTTTTATAGCTTCTATTGTTCGAACTATATAAATATATTTCGCAAAAAAGAGGAGCGTTAAATCCCCCTCAACTCATCAAGCGTCTTAGTTCGCCCGTTCTTGGTGACTAAGTCACTTAGTGATATTTTGCCATCAAGGTAAAGTTCTGCCCGCTTTTTGCCTAGATATTTTTCTATAAACTTGTCGTCTTTTGTTTTGAGCCACTTATCAAATGTTATCTCGCTTGATACTTGCCCATCCATTGAGGCTCTAGTTGTTTCTGGTAGCTCTTCTTTTAAGTCAATTCCTAGCTCTTCCCATGACTTCAATAGAGGCGTTATGATTGAGCGGCAACGAGGATGTAAAGGCGGTTGCTTAAACGGGAATCGTTTCCCCTTGTCGTTTATTCCTTTGTACTCATTATCATAAGTAGCACCGTCCCGAGTTGCACACCCGAGGCTTGTTCTGTTGTCCAAAACAGCACTAAATTCTCTCCCACCTATAACGCTCTCATTGTCTTTATAAACCTCTTCACGCACCTTTGACGAAATGTCAGATATACCAGTTCTTACAAGTGTTTCGGCTTGATTCATAGCTATGCCACTGATATCTGCGAATCTCTTCGCCGCCTCTTGGGTGTTTTCGCCTTGTAGCATTGAATTTGTGAGCTTGAAGCGCAATGAAGCGTCTAACCCTGCAAACCATTCGTTAATCTTCCCACTCCCTATTGAGGCGTTTTTGGCTATTGACACTATGACCGATTCGGGCGGTATGGCTTTGAATATTTCTGCTCCGGCTATTTGATTAGTGGATGATACCAACCAGTCCCGCTCATCTAATGCGAATTGCTTGAACTCATCATAAATAGGAAGCTTAGGAAATACTACCTCTTTTATTTCTTTGATAATTTGAGCAGTGCGTGCGGCGTTTAACTCATCGTGAGAGAGGATACGATTTCTAATATCATCTAATATGGAAGAGTAGGAATTGATAACATCGGTTGATAGCTTAGTCCCGTATTGTTGAAGCAGTATTGCTCTGATTGTTGCTATTTCTCGTAATTGAGTTGCTAAGTTCATGGGTTGTCTTTTTTCGTATTATAACTTATTAAAACAGCGCGTCTTTTGGCTTATCACCGCTTACCGCTTTTCGGACTTGGCGCAAAATCATCTCCATGACCGCTACTGTAATCGAATTTCCTGCCTGCATATACAATCTTGAATTTGATACGACTTTTTCAGCTTTGTAAAATGCTTCGTCTGGGAAATCTTGCAGCCTCCAACATTCGAGCGGTGTAAGTTTGCGGATTCGGCATCTAGGGGTTATTGCTTTTTGCCCGTTCCGTTCCGCAGAGCTCCCGCAGCTTGTGGTAAGCGCACAAGCGATGCCGTCTGTTTTTATTTTCCCATTGTAGTCGTCTAATATTTTCGGCTCAGTAAAAACAACTTTAGGCTCATTTCCATGTGTTTGCGCTCTTAAAGTTGGGCAAATACTGCGCAACACTGGATTTTCTTGTTTTCGTTTCCGTCCTTGGTCGTCTAATATTTTCGGCTCTCTATTCCCTACAACGCCCTCGTTGATATATGTATCCGTATTTCTACTACCATACCCACATGAAAGGCAATTGATGCTTTCTATTTCATCGGCGCTCTTAGGCTCAAACGCAAACCCGTTTCCTCTATCCTTGTGACGTTCTTTGTGTGCCTCCATGCCTTGAATAAACCTATCTGATAGATAGTATTTTTCATCTACACTATCCTCTAAGACGTCTTTCAATCGCTTAGTTAGTGGAATTTTTGGCGCAAACTGAAAGCGATAATACGCATCGCTGTCGAGAAAGCCAACAATAAATACGCGCTCGCGGTTTTGCGGCACTCCGTAGTCTTTTGTGTTTAATACATCGTAATGGCAGTAAT
>Ga0172375_10008096_pt1 | contig 14211 bp, 12 predicted proteins | sample LakKiv1m_FD_114537 | JGI IMG/M metagenome (GOLD analysis project Ga0172375, IMG submission 114537) | Freshwater microbial communities from Kabuno Bay, South-Kivu, Congo - kab_092012_11.1m | ecosystem: Environmental > Aquatic > Freshwater > Lake | place: Democratic Republic of the Congo... | reverse complement strand
GGGCGACGCGCTTTCATTTGCGGCTGCCGACACCTGTTTTGAAGTTTTTGGCCCACTACCGCCGGTAGTGGCGGGTGACGAAATCGTGGTGTACAACACAGGGCAAACGGGGGCAAATGCCTATTTGGGCAACACCTCGGCCGCCCACAATCGTCGCGTCGTGAGTGGTGTTGGTGCCAATACCATTAGCCTTACTTCTGCGGCGAGGTTGCCTTTGGATTCTTGCGTGACTGATGATGCGGGAAATGTGGTGGGCGGATGTCGCTTCCAAGTGGTGCAAACACCGGTGACTTATGCCTGTGATGTCGCCAATAATAAGCTGGTTCGTTGGCAAGGTTATGCGATTGCTGATGTACAGCCAACAGCTCTGCCCACAGGGGGGACGGAAGCCTGGTTGGCAAACAAGGTGACCAATTGCAGTTTTATGTACGATCTTGTATCGCAAAGGTCTGGTTTGGTTACCATGCGCTTGTCCATTAGCGAACAAGGTGAAAGCGTCAGTCTATACAATGCGGCGCACGTGAATAATTTGCCATGAAAAAACTACAGCAAGGCTTCAGCATCATCACCGCCATCTTCTTGTTGGTGGTGTTGTCATTTTTGGGTATCGCCATGGTCTCGTTCTCCACCTCGCAACATCAAAGCTCGGCGATGGATGTGATGGGGTCACGCGCGTATCAGGCAGCGCGAGTGGGGATTGAGTGGGGGGCTTATCAAGTGTTGCCTAATTCGGCGGCGCAGTTTGCGACGGCATGTCGTCTTGGGCCAACCTCCAGCCCTTTACCTGCACCTGCGGGTTCAACATTAAGCGGCTTTAACATTCAAGTTTATTGTCAGTCCGCATCCTATGTGGATGGAGGCCCTCCAATCTGGATCTACGACGTGAGTGCGGTGGCTGCCACTGGTGGTGCACCAGGCGATGCCAACTATGTCGAGCGCGTCATCAGCGTAAAAATGGGAAAATGAGGCGTGAGCCTGTTTAAAAGTGGAAGATCTTGTGATTGAGTAGATGTTGTGGCGAATAACTGTAGTTAACTTTGCAACAGTATCGGTCTTGAAGTAATTTGAGCATAAAGTTCAGAGGAGTGAATATGAATAAGCAGATCAGTTTTTACTTGCAAACAATCGGTGTGTTGCTGATGTTCACGCAGAGCGCGTGGGCGGTGACGTGTACCAGTGTGGCGACTACAAAGACCGACTGGAATAAGGGTAATGCTTGGGCTCAACCCGCATGTGGAGGAGGAGAGCCACCTGCTGGGGCAACCGTCTTCATTGCCCAAAACACTAATATCTTGGCGGATGCAAACACGCTCAATGTGGCCAGCATAACGGTGCAGGCTGGCGGCACTCTCGCGATAAAGGCGGGTAATTCGATCAGTTTCAGCGGCAACTTCACTAACAACGGTACGTTCACAGCACCGACTAACTCTACCGTCGCCTTGACGGGAATCAATCAGACGATCACGGGTAACGTGACTTTTGCCAATCTGACTGTTGCTGCCGGTACGCAATTGACCTTGGCCGGGAACATCGTAGTAACTGGTACGAGTAATGTGGCGGCAGGGAATATTGTATCCACTTGCCCTACGAACTACACAATCACTAACCAGACGACTGGGGCGGTGCAAAATAGTTGCAACACAGCAGGTGGTGGTGGCAACGGAGGGGGCAACACTTGCAGCACCTTGTTGCCTGCACTTCCCCCCGGAGGCAACCCACCTGTTGCATCTGGTGGCACAACAGCAATGGGCACGGGGACTAACGTAAATGGCGCACCGGTGACGATGACTGCGGGCAGCAACACGATTCTTTCTCCGGCAACCACAACAACTTGGAATTCTGGTAGTACCGCATTGGCAGCGCCACCTTCGCCGATTCCTACTTCTACCATTGTCACAACCGTAGGAGCTGCTGGTTTGGCGGCTGGTTCGTATGGTGATGTGCGTGTGACTACAGGCACTGGATCATTCTCGGGCGGGAATTACTTTATCAATGAATTGTATGTTGCCCCTGGCGCAACGGCTCAGTTAGCTCCTGGTGATTACTACCTGAACAAACTGACCGTTGGAAGCAGCATTACCAAAACGGGAGGCTCGATCACGGTTTCCCCTGCAGGTTTGGTGCGTATCTTTGTAAAGACTAATGCAAAGGGTGATGCTGCGCTTTATGGCGGCTCGTCCGGTATTTGGGATAGCAGCACCATTAATGTTGGTGGCAACCCCGCCAACTTGCAAGTGTTGCTATACGACACGGTATCTTATTTTGAAATCGGCAATAACACGCAGTTCACTGGTTTTGTGGTGCAGCCTGTGTATAGCGGTGCAGCAGGAAACAAGGCCATTGATGTGCATCAAGGGACAACCATTACGGGGGGGGTGTACACCGCAGGATTGCTGAATATCAAAAATAATGTGACCTTTAATTACAACGCCCAAGTAAGTGCGGCGATCACCAGCATGAGTCAGTGTGCAGGCCCGCACCACTTTGAAATCCAGCATGCCAGCGGTACGGGGCTGACTTGCGCCGCCAGCACGCTGACCGTCAAGGCATGTGCCGATAGCGCCGTCCCCTGTGTCACGCCTTACACCAGCGGGGTCAGCGGCACATTAAGCGCAACGGGCACTCCCACGGTGAACTGGGATGGCACCACCGGCGGCGCTGCCGGTGCCGATTTCGTCATTCCTTCCGGGTCGAGCAGCGTGACCAAGGATGTGCAGGTCGCCACGGCAGGGACAGTGACGTTCGGCGTTTCAACCGCCACACCCATACCGACTGGTGCGACCACCTGCAACTTCGGCGACAACGCGCCCGGCAACAATAATTGTGTGTTCACCGCAAGCGCGGCCGGTTTCCTCTTCTCCGATACTGCCACCGGCAACTCGTACACCATCCCGCCACAGGTTTCCGGCATTGCCACACCCACGCTCTATTTGCGTGCCCTGCAAGCTGCGACCAATAATCCGGCAGTGTGCACCCCGGCGATCATCGGCCAGACGACTGCGGTGAACATGGGCTATACCTGCAACAACCCCGCAACGTGTCAGGCGGGCAACCTGGCCACCATCAATACGACTCCTATTGCACAGGCTGGTACAGCGGTCAGCCTGACGTTCGACGCCAACGGCTCGGCGCCCATCACCGCGCGCTACGACGACGTGGGCCAGATCACGCTCGATGCAAGCAAGACCACCACGCCGTTCGGCGGCGCAACCCCGGTCACGCTCAACGGCAACAGCAATGCATTCGTTGTCGCGCCGCACCACTTCGGATTCTCCGCCGTGACCGGCCCGTTCAAGGCGGGCAACGATTTCTCCGCCACGGTGACTGCATACAACGGGCTGGCGACACCGACACCCACTGCCACACACAATTTTGGCAAGGAAACGACACCGGAAGGCGTGACGCTCTCGTTCAGCAAATGCCAGCCGACCGGCGCCAATTCGGTCAACGGCACGTTCAGCGGCACTGTCGGCGCATTCAGCGGCGGTGAGGCGAATTCCGCCAACCTGAACTGGGACGAGGTCGGCAACGGCGATCTGGTCGCCACGCTGGCCAGCGGCAGCTATCTGGGTTCCGGCCTGACGGCGACCGGGAGCACCGGCACCGACGGCACGGCATGTAACGGTGCGGGCAATGTCGGCGCCTTCATACCGGATCACTTCATTACTGCTGTCGTCAATGGCTGTCTGGGTTGCGGTTTCACGTATTCAGGACAGCCGTTCACTGTGTCTGTCACTGCCATGAATGGCCTGGCAACGCCGACTACGACAGTCAATTACGACGGTACGGCGAACACCACACCGACCTTTGCTAATGACGTCACGTTGACCGACGCCAATGCGCTGGCCATCCCGGTGGGTAAGCTGGGCGTCTCTGCGGCAGCGATGGGGGAAACGGCGAATGCGGCCGGTACCACATTGACCGTTCCCAAGGCGGACTTTACCAAGGGTGTCGCCACGTTGACCTCCGTGCCTACATATACCTTCAATGCAGTCACTACGGCACCGACCATCATCAAGATGCATGCGGTGGATGCGGTGAACAATACGGTGACATCGGCAGCGGTTGAGGGTACGACCGAGATCCGCAGCGGTCGCATTAAGGTGTCAAATGCGTATGGTTCTGAGCAGCTACCCCTGACCTTGACTGCCACTGCACAGTACTACAGTGGTGCGGCGTGGTTGACCAGTACAACGGATAGCGCGACATCGTTCAATACCAATTTGTCGACAGCGGCGGGCGATATCGTGCAGAGCATCATCAAGAGTCCGCTCACGGGCATTACGGTGTCTGGCCCCGGCGTGACGAAGGTGAAAAAAGGAGTGGCTTTGTTTAAATTGGATAAACCGGGCGTGTCCGGTGCCGTGGATATCAGCGTCAATGCGCCACCCTATCTGTCTACATCAGGGGTGGCGGGGCGCGCCACTTTCGGTATCTATAAAGGAGCTAACGAGTTCATCTATTTGCGCGAATCGTATTGATTCGTCTGAAATCCGACAGCTTGCACGTGTGTTGCTTCAATGGGAATTAGGGAAAGATGCCGATATTCCATCACATGATGATGGAATATCGGCGCAGGCAATATAAATAATCAATTGACAGCAATGGGTTAATAAATTAAGTTCATGCTAATTATGGGATTGCCACCGTTTTTATCTATGTTTAGTCGTAACAACCGCGATGCCGGTTGGGTATCGGTGTCCCTTGGAAACAAAGGTGTTTACGTAGCCCAAGCGAAGTACGTGGGAGCGCGCCCGCAAGTGACGCGATGTGCGTTCTATCCCGCTAGCGAAGTGAATTCCGCAACGTTGGAAAAGATTCGCAAAGAGGCGCAACTCGAAGGTGGGCGATATACCACGGTGCTTGGTTCGAATGAATACCAGATGATGATGGTCGAGGCGCCGAATGTGCCGGTGGATGAGCTGAAGACCGCGATCCGCTGGAAGATCAAGGATTCGCTCAATTACCATGTGGATGACGCGACCATCGACGTGTTGCAGATTCCTGCCAACAAATATGGAAGTGATCGTCCTCAATCACTGTATGCGGTGGCCGCTTCTAACGAGACGATTCGCAAGCGCATCGCACTGTTCGAAAAAGCCAAGGTTGATTTATCTGTGATCGATATTGCCGAGACCGCTCAGCGCAATATCGCCGCCTTGTATGAAACAGAAGGGCGTGCGCTGGCCTTGCTGGCGTTCGATGACGAGGGCGGTTTGTTGACGATGACGTGTGACGGTGAATTGTTTTTGGCTCGCCGCATCGAGATTACCTTGGGTCAATTGACTGATGCGGACGAAAATTTGCGTCAGCAATATCAAGACCGTGTCGAGTTGGAGGTGCAGCGTTCGCTGGACTATTTCGACCGTCAGTTCCATCACATCCCGGTTGAAAGAATGTTGGTCTCGGTTCCGCCGGAGTTGGGACTGGTGCAATTGCTGGCAGATAATCTGGGCTTGCCAGTCGAGCGGTTGGATCTGGCTCAGGGAATGGACATCGTCGGAATTCCGGAATTGGCCGATGCTGAATATGCGAGTTATGCCTTGCATGCCTTGGGAGCCGCTTTGCGCTTGGAGAAAAAAGCGTTATGAGCCAGCAGATCAACCTCTTCAATCCGATCTTTCTCAAGCAGAAAAAATATTTTTCCGTGGTGACGATGGTGCAAGCCTTGGGCTTGATTGTTGTCGGCTCTGCTCTGTTCTATGGATATGCGTGGTATCAAGTGCGGGCGCTGGATAAGCAGACTCAAGAGATGGCCAAACACTATGAGGCCGAGCAAAAACGTCTCATTAACTATGCGAATGAATTTTCCCCGCAGCGTGCTAACCAGTTGTTGAACGAAGAGCTACAGGCGCTCGAACTGCAAGCGAATGCTCAAAGCACGTTGCTGAATACGCTAAAAAGCGGGGCCATTGGCAATACTCAGGGTTATTCCGAATATATGCGCGCCTTTGCAAGGCAGTCGGTCAGTGGGTTGTGGTTAACAGGCTTCGAGATCAATGGCGATGGAGCGCAGATGAGTCTGCAAGGGGCGACCGCAGGGCCGCAGCTGTTGCCGGCGTATATTCAGCGCTTGAGCCAAGAGCCGGTGATGAAGGGTAAATCGTTTGCAACACTGCGCATGGCTCAGCCCAAGGAAGTGGCGGATAAGTCGGTTGTGCGGAGCTATGTCGAGTTCAATCTGCAGTCCGTGCCAGCGAGCGAGGGGGCGAAATGATGCAAGAAAAGATCGATCAGATCGTCGCCAAAATAGATGCCATGTCCTTGCGCGAGCGTGTCCTGATCTTTGCGGCAGCCGCATTTGCCGTTGTTTCACTTATCAATACTTTCTTCTTGGATCCGTTGTTGGCGCAGCAGAAGCGCTTGTCTTCCCAAGTGGTGCAACAACAGGAAAAAATGAAAGAGTCGCAGGCGCAGTTGTCTGCGCTGATTCAGGCCAAGCAGGCCGATGAGCATGCGCCGCAACGTGAGCGTATCCGTCTGCTGCGCGAACAGATCGCCGAAGGGGATGCATTCCTGAAGGCGACGCAGGATAAATTGGTACCACCAGACAAGATGGCGGCGTTGCTGGAGCAGGTGTTGGCGAAGAACTCCCGCTTGCAATTGGTGGCGTTGAACACCCTGCCGGTATCACAGTTCATCGAATCCTCTTCGGAGGCGCAAAATGCTGCGGTTGTCGTTGACAAGCAGATATTCAAGCATGGCGTTCAAATGACGGTACGCGGCAGTTATGCCGACCTGATGCAGTATCTTGCTACTTTGGAAAAAATGCCCACCCAGATGTTCTGGGGCATGGCGAAATTGAATGTCGTGAAATACCCGCATGCAGAATTGACGTTGACTCTTTACACGCTGAGTTTGGACAAGATATGGTTGCAGGTATGAAAAAAATCGCGCTTATCTCGACATGTTTTTTTTGCGTCTCAGCTTCATTGATGGCGGCGGAGCAGCTCGGAGATCCAACACGTCCAGCCTACGATTTGGTTCCCGGATTATCTGCTGATGGCGCTGCCGATATCGCCAAAACAGAGACACCGACAGCCGGGTTGCAATCGGTCATCCTTGCACCGGCACGTGAGGCTGCGATCATTAATGGCGTGGAAGTCGAGCGCGGACAACGTTACGGCGATGCGGTCTTGACGGTGGTAAACGAAACCTGCGTCGTGCTCGTCGGTCCGCAAGGCCGCCAAGTGATGCACATGTTCCCAACGGTGAGCATGACCAAGAACGAGTTAGCCTGTGTAAAGCGTGCTGCGATGAAGCCGATTACACAAGCCTTGGTCAAAGCAGCCAACACGATCAAGCCAATCAAGAAAAAGCCGAAGAAGAAGGCAAGTGCGGTGGTTTGTGCACCGGAAGAAATTAAGGACGGGAGTAAAAAATGAAGCGAATTTTCATTTTGTTGAGCGTGCTGTTCATCTCTGCCTGTGCATCCAGCAGCGCAAAGCAGGGGGTGAAAAACGAGATCGGTGCTCAGATGGATGCGGCGGCGAACAACTCGGTTCAACCCAGCAAACAGGATGAAGTCGATCATGCGCTTCTGCCCCCGGTGTCCTCACCTGTGTCGCAGGTTGATGAAACTTCGGTGGAACCCAAATTCGATCTGGCCGTGAGCAACACCCCAGCACAGCAGGTATTCATGGCCATCGTATCGGGCACGCGTTACAGCATGCTGTTGCCGCCCGAAATCAGCGGTAATGTGTCTCTCAACCTCAAGGATGTGACGGTGTTTGACGCGCTTGAAGCGATCCGCGAGATGTACGGTTACGAATACAAGATGGACGGTAACCGCATCTATATCCAACCTATCGGCTTGCAGACCCGCATCTTCCAAGTGAACTATCTGACCGGACAGCGCGACGGCAAGTCCAGTCTGCGCGTCGCATCCGGTTCTGTCGCGGATTCGACCTTGGGCAGCACCAACACGACTGCGACAACAGCCAATAACGCCAACATGACCAACCGCGACAGCAGCAAAGTCAGCATGACAAGCAAGGCGGATTTCTGGGAAGAATTAAGTGAAGCGCTGAAAGCGATCGTGGGAAGTGATAAAGGACGCAGCGTCATCATAAGCCCGATGTCGGGGGTCATTGTCGTGCGAGCAATGCCGGAAGAGATGAGGCATGTGGCGGCGTATTTGAAGGCTTCCCAAATCTCCATCGAGCGTCAGGTGATTCTTGAAGCGAAAATCGTAGAAGTGCAATTGAACGACTCCTTCCAGTCGGGCGTGAACTGGGCTGCGTTTGCGAATGGTGCCGCCAAACGTGCGAGCGGTGGAGTGGTGACATCCGGCAGTACGATGACACCGACTGCGGGGTCCTCGCTTTCGAACTCTGTACTATCGGCCACGGCGGGTACCAACTTGGCGGCCACAGCGGCAACCGCTTTGCCAACTGGTGCGCTAGCCGGCACCATGTTCGGTTTGGCTTTTCAAACCAGCAACTTCGCTGCTTTGCTGAATTTGCTGGAATCGCAGGGGGATGTGCATGTGCTATCCAGTCCACGTATCGCCACATTGAACAATCAGAAAGCCGTGCTCAAGGTTGGAACGGATGAGTTCTTCGTGACCGAGGTGAGTGGCGGTACGCAGGCCACGACGGGGGTCGCGGCGACTGCGCCCACCGTCAAGGTACAACCCTTCTTTTCCGGTATCGCGTTAGATGTGACGCCGCGAATTGACGAGAACGATGAAATCATTCTGCACGTACACCCCTCTGTCAGCACTGTCTCTACCGTAAATAAGACTGTGAATCTGGGTACCTCAGGCGGCACATCGAATATCTATAATCTGCCTTTGGCCTCCAGCTCCGTCTCTGAAACGGACAGTATCGTGCGAGCGAAGGGCGGACAAATCGTGGTGATTGGCGGCTTGATGCGCCAAGCTTCGTTTGATGACCGCTCCGGTTTGCCGGGTCTGCCCAAGGCTGTATTTGGGCAGGTCAATCAGCGCACCGAAAAGCGTGAGTTAGTCATCATGATCAAGCCGACCGTGGTGAATGGCGACAAGGATTGGTCTGATGACATTACGCGTAGTCGCGACCGCATCAGTAATATGACACGCTGAGCGTATGTATCTGCGACATTTCGGACTACGCGAAGCCCCGTTCTCTTTAACGCCTGATACCAGCTTCTTTTTCGCCTGTTCGAACTATCAAGAAGGACTCAATACTCTGTTGGTCGCCGCCCGCAACGGCGAGGGGTTCATCAAGATCACAGGTGAGGTCGGCAATGGCAAGACCTTGCTCTGCCGCAAGTTCATCACCACCCTTAACCAAGGCAAGCAGGCGACCACGCTCATCGGTACGCAAGATGAGCAAGCAACCTCCCAACCCGGCCTGCATTTCGTCACGGCCTATCTTCCTAATCCTTATCTGGAGCCGCGTAGTCTGTTGCTGGCCCTGGCCGACGAATTCCGTATCGAAATACCGGCCACGGCAGATCAGCACCAATTGCTGAAGGAGATCACCCGTGCGTTGTTGAATTTTGCGCGAGAGGGAAAACGTGTGCTGGTATGTCTGGACGAGGCGCAGGCAATGCCGCTGGAAAGTATGGAGGTGCTGCGTTTGCTCACCAATCTCGAGACGGAGAAGCGCAAGTTGTTGCAGGTCGTGCTATTCGGACAACCTGAACTGAATGAGCATCTGCGCCATCATTCGGTGCGTCAACTACGTCAGCGCATCAGCTTCCAGTACGAGCTCAAAGGTTTGCAGCAGGACGAATTGGAGCGCTATCTGCGTCATCGCTTGGCGGTGGCGGGGTATGTTGGAGACACCCTGTTCAACAAGGCTGCGGTCGCCAAGTTGCATCGCATCACGGGTGGCACGCCACGCCTTATCAATATTGTTGCGCACAAGGCGTTGATGCTGGCTTTCGCCGAAGGCAGGCAGCAAGTTACCCGAAAACATATTGCCTTGGCGGGAGCGGATACGCCCGAAGTACGCCGCGACTGGCAACCTTGGTTGATCGCCGCTGGCGTGGTGTTGCTCGCTATCAGCTTTGCGGTTTGGATCGGTGTGCGATGAATCTCATCAACGAAGTCTTGAATCAACTGGAACAACGAGGTGTGCAAACCGCCCCCAACCAGTCGCAAGTACGAGCGGTGGCTGTGCGTCGAGAGGGGCTTCACATCCGTTACGCGGGCTTTGGGGTGGTGGGGCTGCTCTGTTTGGTGTTGTTCATCGGAGTCTGGTTCCTGCGCCAGTCGCAGCAAACCGATGCCGTGCAATCGCAACCGATTCAGTCTGTGCAAGCCGCTTTGTCAGTGCAAAGCGACGCAGAGCAAGCGCCAGCCTCAAAATTGAGCTATGAGTTGAGCGTGTTGCCATCCGAGCGCGAGTCAAGCGCTGAGGGAAAGAGCAAGCCATTCACCAAAGCAGTCACGCCGGCTCCAGTGCAAGCAGCGCAACCATTATCACCACCCGCACGCCCCCTGATCGAATCAATGGCAACCAGTTCGGCTCCACCACTCAAACAAGTGAGCCAAGTGCAACGTGCCGATGCAGAGTTTCGCAAGGCGGCCGCTGTGCAACAGCAGGGGCGTGCCTTGGAAGCGATGGCGGGCTATGAAGCAGCGTTGAAGTTAGATCCCCAGCATGAGGCTGCGCGTTTGGCACTTGCAGCACAATTGTCCTCACAACGACGCGCAGCGGATGCGGAGCGCGTATTGCGGGAAGGGCTCCATCTAAGACCGTCGCATCAGGGCTTCATCATGGCATTGGCGCGCGCGCAGGTAGATCAGGAGAATATCAACGGGGCGCTCGCCACCTTGCAACAGAATCTGCCCAAGGCGGATAACAAGCCGGATTACCAGGCTTTCTATGCGGCGTTGTTGCAACGTCAAGGGCGACATAAGGAAGCCATCAACCACTACCAGATTGCCACTCGACTGGTGCCCAGTGATGGCGTGTGGTTGATGGGCTACGGCATCTCATTGCAAGCAGTGCAACGCAACGAGGATGCCAAGGCCGCTTACCAGCAAGCGTTGGCCACGCAGACGCTTACGCCAGCATTGGCCGCCTTCGTCGAACAAAAGCTCAAGGGACTCTAATTCCCATCATGGCGTGGCAGGGTGCGCGCCACCACCCAAGCGCTTACCTCGCGGGCACCGGCTTGCTTGAGAGTGCGAGCGATCTCGCCGATAGAAGCGCCGGTCGTCATCACATCGTCAATGATCGCCACATGCTTGCCCCCAACATTGCTATCGGCGCGCATCGCGAAAGCGCCCCGGATGTTCTTGTCGCGCTCTTGCCAGGGTAAAGAAGATTGCGGCAGGGTATCTCGCACGCGTTGGCATACACCTGTGATGAGCGGAATGCCGGAACGTTGCGATATTCGCTCTGCCAACGCTTGGGATTGGTTGAATCCTCGTGTTTGCAGGCGTTTCGGATGTAAGGGCACAGCCATGAGGTGATCGGGCCTGTCGGTGACGCGCGCGACCAGTTCATCGGCTAAAAAGTTGACTAGGATCAAGCGCTCGTTGAATTTCAGCGCCTTGATGAGCTGGTCGATGGGGAACGTGTAACTGAAAGCCGCGATTGCATGATCGAACCCGGGCGGGTGTTGCAAACACTTGCCGCATATCTCACCTGTAGGCGTGGGAAGGGCGCAAGTGGGGCAGTGCGAGTTGTTTAGCCTAGGTAGTTCGTCGTTGCACGCTCGGCAACACAAGCCATCACGACTAAGCGCGCCGCACAGCAAACAGGGCTGCGCGGGCAGTGGGCGACTAAATTTCAGGCCGATGTTAAGCAGGTGCTGCGATAAAATAGACAAGTCGTTCCAATCCTATATTTTGAAGGGGCGATCCGTTCCCTCATTCTAATGGCAGGCCATTCAAATCATGCAAACTCAACCCGTCGAATTCATCCGTCCGCTCAAGCCCCAAACCACACCGCAACGCTGGAGCGTGGAGGCAGTAGAAGCGCTGTTCAAGCTACCCTTCACCGACTTGATGTTCCGTGCCCAACAAGTTCACCGAGCGCATTTTGATCCCAACGCGGTACAACTCTCCACATTGCTTTCCATCAAGACGGGGGGCTGTTCCGAAGACTGTGGCTATTGTCCGCAGTCCGCTTTCCACAATGCAGGCGTTGAGAACAAAAAAATGCTGGATGTGGACGCAGTGGTCAAAGCGGCCAAAGCCGCGCAGGAAGCGGGTGCGGATCGCTTCTGTATGGGCGCGGCGTGGCGCGAGCCTTCCAAAGAAGATATGGCATCCGTGGTGGAGATGGTGAAAGCCGTGCGCGGATTGGGGATGGAGACCTGCGCTACTTTGGGCATGTTGAACGATGAGCAGACCGAGCAACTGCGTCAAGCTGGGCTGGACTACTACAATCATAACCTCGACACCTCGCCTGAATTTTATGGCGACATCATCAGCACGCGTGACTATCAAGATCGCCTCGATACCCTAGAGCGCGTGCGCAAAGCAGGGATGCATGTATGCAGCGGCGGCATCGTGGGCATGGGCGAGAACCTGACGCAACGCGCAGGACTTGTGGCACAACTCGCCAACATGAACCCCTATCCCGAGAGCGTGCCGATCAACAATCTGGTGAAAGTCGAAGGCACACCGCTGGCGAATCAAGCCGACCTCGATCCGCTCGATTTTGTGCGCACCATCGCCGTGGCACGCATCACCATGCCCACTGCGCGCGTGCGTCTTTCCGCAGGCCGCCAGCAGATGAGCGATGCAGTGCAAGCCTTATGTTTCTTGGCGGGTGCCAACTCCATTTTCTACGGCGACCAGTTGCTGACCACGGGCAACCCCGACGTGGCGCGCGACCGTGCGCTGATGGACAAGTTGGGCATGTATCCGTTTGCGGATAAGAACCATTAACACCCAAAAACCATTTACCACAGAGGCACAGAGACACAGAGGAAAAGCATGAGAAAAACAGAACCATTTTGTGGTTTTGCTTTGATCTGTGTTTCTGTGTCTCTGTGGTGATATCTTGCCTTTTCCACAACTGCACACCGAACTCGATATCCGCAAAGCGCAAGGTCTCTTGCGCAGTCGCCGCACGTTGACTACGCCTCAGTCGCCACACATTGTGGTGGACGGAAAGTCTTACCTCGCTTTTTGTAGCAACGACTACCTCGGCTTGGCCAATCATCGGCAACTCATTAGTGCCTTGCAAAATGGTGCGCAGCAATGGGGTGTGGGCGCGGGGGCGGCGCATCTGGTGAGCGGGCATTTCGAGCCGCATCACCAGCTCGAACAACAACTCGCGGCTTTTGTGGGCAAACCTGCTGCGCTCCTTTTCTCGACTGGCTACATGGCTAACCTGGGTGTGGTGCAAGCGCTGGTGGGCAAGGGCGATACCGTGTTCGCGGATAAGCTCAATCATGCTTCGCTCAACGATTCGATGGCGTTGTCGCGTGCGGGGGTGAAGCGCTATCGGCATGGCGACATGGCGCAGTTGGAAAAGCGATTGCGCGAAACCAGCAAGGGTAGAAAGTTAGTCATTACCGACGCGGTGTTCAGCATGGATGGCGACATGGCACCGTTGCGCGAAATGTTGGCGCTGTGCGAACGATATGATGCTTGGCTGTATGTGGACGATGCTCATGGCTTTGGCGTTTTGGGTGAGCATGGGCGCGGTTCGCTCGCGCATTTCGGGCTGGCTTCCCCGCGCATCATCTACATGGCGACATTGGGTAAGGCGGCTGGCGTGTCGGGTGCATTCGTTGCGGCAGAACAAGTGGTGATAGACACACTCATCAATCACGCCAACAGCTATGTTTACACCACGGCGACACCACCGGCTTTGTCGAGTGCATTACTGCAAAGCTTGCAACTCATTGCGCAGGGGGATGCCTTGCGCACACATCTGAATCGTTTAATTGAAAAACTGCGCAGCGGCCTAGCCGATTTGCCGTGGTCACTCATGCCGTCCGCCACCGCCATTCAGCCTGTGTTGATTGGCGACAATCAGCGTGTTTTGGAATTGAGCGCGGGCTTGCGCGAACGCGGTGTCTGGGTGGCCGCGATACGCCCACCCACCGTGCCACAGGGGACGGCGCGTTTACGCATCACCCTGTCTGCGGCGCACAGCGAGGGTGACGTGGAACGATTGATAGGAGCATTGCATGAGCTTGCACAGGAATCATAAATTCGCGCAGCGAAGCGATTGTTCCCTCTCCCTCTTGGGGAGGGTTGGGGTGGGGGAAATGTGTTATGCACATTGATATGATAGGCAGCGGAGCGCCACT
>Ga0172375_10008094_pt1 | contig 14213 bp, 7 predicted proteins | sample LakKiv1m_FD_114537 | JGI IMG/M metagenome (GOLD analysis project Ga0172375, IMG submission 114537) | Freshwater microbial communities from Kabuno Bay, South-Kivu, Congo - kab_092012_11.1m | ecosystem: Environmental > Aquatic > Freshwater > Lake | place: Democratic Republic of the Congo... | reverse complement strand
TCACGCGGGACTTCAGATCCTGCTGTTGTTCGAGAAAATCGGCGGTGCGTTTCAAGGCGTCTTCCAGGAAGGCGCCTTCCGATCCGGCCCGGACCATGCTGATCGCCAACTCGCCGAACACGTCGACATGCTTGGTCAACGCTTCGTCCAACGCCGATCCCTCGGCCACCTGATCGCGGACGTCCGCCAGGATGTCAGCCAAGCCCGGATGCGGGCATTGGGCCGATAGAACGGTGAGCGCTTCGAGCAGCGGGACGCCGTTCTGCAGCAAGTCGGCCAATTGAGCCAGATTCGACACCAGCACACCCGTCTTGACCCGCCGCTGCACCTTCCACGGCGACGGACGCTTCTCGGCCACGTGCAGCGGAAACAGGGAACGCTCGGCCAGGACGCTCAGAGTCTCCCGCTTGCTGCCCGCCGTGAGCGTACCCGTCACGTTTTCGCCGGCCAGCGTTCGAGCGGTGTAGGTGAATTGGGGCATGTCCGGTCACTGGCATTCGGTACGTCTCAGCCCAAGGTACGCGCTGGAGATCCTCGCCTTGCTCCTTAGTCCACTTTGGTCACCCGCAGGACCTCTTCAATGGTCGTCTCGCCGCGACAGACCCGCCGCCAGCCGTCCTGCCGCAGCGTTCGCATTCCCGTCTGCATCGCCGCTCGCTTGATCAGATTCGTCGGCGTCCTCTCGGCCGCCAAGCGGCGGATCTCATCGTTGGTCACCAGCAACTCGTAGATCCCCGTCCGCCCCCGATAGCCCGTCCCGCGGCATTGCCGACAGCCGACCGCCCGGGAAATTGATCCGCCGTTGTTGCGGAAGTCATCCAGCGGAAAATCGTCGGGCAGATCCTCCGAGTCCGGAACGTACGCTTCACAGCACTCGGGACACAGGGTTCGCACCAGGCGTTGCGCCAGGACGCCTTCCACCGTGCTGCAAACCAGGAACGGCTCAACGCCCATGTCGGCCAGTCGCATGAACGCCCCGGAGGCGTCATTGGTGTGCAGCGTGCTGAACACCAAGTGGCCCGTCAGCGAAGCCTGAACGGCGTTCTCGGCGGTTTCCAAGTCGCGGATTTCGCCGATCAGGATCACGTCGGGATCGTGCCGCAGGATACTCCGCAAACTGGCCGCAAACGTCAGCCCGACCTTGGGCTGAACCTGGATCTGATTGATTCCCTCCAACTGGTATTCGATGGGATCCTCGGTCGTGATGATCTTGGTCTTCTCGTCCCGCAGTTCGCTTAACGCGCTGTACAGCGTCGTGGTCTTGCCCGACCCCGTGGGCCCGGTGACCAGGATGATCCCGTGCGGTTGCTGGATCAGCCGCTGGAACTGGCTGTAGATGTCCCGGCTCATCCCGACGCCGCGCAGCGAAAAGTTCATCCGGTCCTTGTCCAGGATGCGCATCACGATCCCTTCGCCATGCAGCATCGGGATCATGGACACGCGGATGTCGATCTCGCGGCCCGAGACGCGGAGCTTGATGCGCCCGTCCTGCGGGACCCGCTTTTCGGCGATGTTCAGGCGCGCCATGATCTTCAGGCGGCTGATGATCGCCGCTTGAAAGCGATGGATCTGCGGAGGCGTCGGTTGATTCTGCAGCACGCCGTCAATCCGGTAGCGAATCTTCACCCCCTCGGCTTGGGCTTCCAAGTGAATATCGCTGGCTCGGCCCTCAATCGCCTCGACCAGGATCTCGTTCACCAACCGCACGACGGAGGCTTCCTGAGCCGCCTCCGAAGCCTCCGAACGATCCCACTCCGGCTCGTCCAGGACTTCGATCCGACTGTCCTGCTGCTCGCGGATCGCCATCAGGTCGTCGATCGTCTCGGCACCGACGCCCAAATTGACTTTGACCAGACGCGCCAGTTCGTCGGCCAGGGCAATCACCGGCACGACGCTGTCCCGCACCGCCGCACCCACGGCGTCCAGCGCCGTCAGGTCGAACGGGTTGCTGGTCGCCACCAGCAGCGAACCATCGCGATACTCCAGCGGAAATACGCCGTAGCGATGGATCAGCCGCAGGGGGAAACGCCGCAGCAGGCTGGAATCAATGGTCGCCGACGAGAGGTCGACATACTCCATCCCCAGCGTATCGCCGACGGCACGCATCAGGTCTTCGGCCGAAGCGTACTCCAGCTCGAGCGCCAATGCATCCAGGCAACCATCGGTCGCCAAGCACTGCCGCACCATGTCCACTTCGAGCGGACCCAGACCTGTCCTAGCTTTCAAGGTCGTTGTAGCAATCATCGATCCATGAATCTGCGCAGCCTAGGTGGTGGGTAAGACTGCGGTGTCGCTCGACCTTGCTCAAACACGGACTCTCGACATTCGCAGTCGCGTCGCAATCTTGTGCATGCTCGTCCCAACACATCCCTGTGCCGTGAACGAGAGTCTTAGGCGTGTGTCATTACGGTAGGCGATCAGGGCAAAGCAGTGGCAGGAGTCAAGCTTTGCCGTTTATTCAACCCACATTATAGGAAGGTTCAGCGGTCTGTCAACCTCGGTCAGGCTCGTTAATACCCCTTGCGGTGCAATTTGCCGGCCTTCACGATCTGCCGCAAGAGGGACGGAATCGCTTGCCCAGAAATGACTTGCGCCCTTCTTGGCTGGATATGAACTCGAAGCGGCGAGTTCGGAGCCGACGGACGCAGCGGATTGTAACCCGAGGCGTTAGCGAGGCGAACCCGAGGCGTTAGCGAGGAGATGACGCGGATCGCAAACGGACTGAAGTCCGTTCTACTTAGAGGTCCTGCTTCGTCCTCGCCGAGGGGTCACTGCTTGCTCGCCCTGCTGCGCACGATCAGTTCTGCCAACTCGGCCCGGACCCGCTCGTACGACGCGGGGGCTTCGTCCCACACAAACCATGATTCGGCCAAGGGGGCGATCATCCGCTCCGCCTCGTCGGCCTGGCCGGCACGCTGCAAAATCGACAGGTATTCGTAGTCCTCAATGGCGTCGCGCAAGGCCTTCAAACGCAGGCTGGAAGCAATCCCGTCGTAGCCCACGGCCCGGCCGGGATACAGCAAGCTGCCCTCGCCGTTGTACAGCGGCCCCTTGCCATCGACCCGCCGGTCGAGCGTTCGCGGATCGGTCCACGGATCGTCCACCTGCCGCCAAAAGGACATGCCGCCCCAGTACAAGAGCCCCGTTATGTGATTGCGCCAAGCGATCCAGGCCGGCACGCGGTAGTTCAACAGCGGAAAATCCGTGTGCCACCACGGCGTGCGTTTCGCCTGGCACAGGGCCGTGTACGTCCAGACCGACTCGCCCAAGGCCAGCCGTTCCGCGGCCGTCGCCGGATCGTGCAGCGGAAACAGGGGACACCAGATGTCGATCGCGCCGTACAAGTCGCCCCAGGCCGGATTCTGAGTCTTGGTCTGCTCGACCACCAGGACCTTGACCAGGGACTTGGCTTCCCGGATCGCGCGGCCCCAACGCTGGACATAGCGGTACTCGTCCGCGTCGTTCGGTTCGTCTTTCAGGTAGATGTAGAAGGTGATGGAGGGCCGGTCGAGTCGCACGATGGCCCGGTCCCACGCTGCCAACCACGCGTGCAGGCGGTCGCGCTGGGCCTCCGGGTCCTGAACCACGCTGCTGGGATGCACGATCGGAATCGCGTTGACGTGGTACCGATCCACAAACTCGCGGACCGCCTGGATCTGGTCCTCGGGAATGGCAAAGCTGCCGTTCGCTTGCGCGACCGGCGCCAGCGGTCCCGGCGGCGTGGCGTTGATGCGATGCTCGGACAGCAGTTGGACGCACTGACGCTCGATCGCGCCCCAGTCCGCCGGCTCCGCTTCCTTTCCTTCCTGCGCTCGCCGGCGGTAATGGCTGCGCAATTGAGCGGCGGGCGCGCCCAGCGCCGTGACCAACGTCGAGACGCGCGGCAGGGCAAAGTCCCAGACTTGCAGCGTCAGGGGAACCGCCTCGGACCGTCCGTCGGCGGCGGTGACTTGCCACATTCCCTGATACTCGCCCGCCGCCGCCTCAGGCGGAACAAACAGGTCGACCCAGAACCCGTGCGTCTGGTCGGCAGGCAAGTCGAAAGGCACGGCGACCAGTCGGCCATCCCGCAACGGCTGGCCGCTCAACGGATCCGCAAACGGAATGAGGGCGTCGGGATACCACCCCGGCCGAAACTGGTCGTTGCGGTAAGTGGCCTCCGTCAAGTGCAGCGGATGCTGCCGGTACAACCGCGCATGGCTCACCGCCCAGACTTGGCCGTTGGGGTCCGCCAAGTCGCTGGGCACCACGTTGATGCCGGCCACGGGGACAGCGGAACGTAGGAGGATTTGAAAGCTGACCCACTCGTTCCTGGCGGCGGCAACACGCACGGCGACACCGCGCTCGGCGGGATCTTCCTGCAGCACGCGGCGCGTCTCCGTCACCGTCCACAGGCTCCAGTCGGCCAAGACGCTAGTAGGGATGAACAGGGCGAAAATGACCACGAAACAACGAACGGGATTCACGTGCTAGTCCTTGCCGAAGGGAGGTGTCCATCGCATTCACGAGCTGCCACAGATTGCCGTTCGCGGAACGATGCAGCGGGTGCGATGGCGCCCGCGCCGTTCATCCAGCCAAGGTCCGGGCGGCATGCCGTGCGGCGCCCAGCAAACCGGTCTTGTCGTTCAGGATCACGCGGACCGGCATGTCCTGCAACCGCTCTCGCAAGCGTCCCTTGTCCAGGAACGCGTTCATGAACAGGTCAGTCGACGTCAGGCGGGCGAGAATCTTGACGGGAATCCCGCCGCCCAGCCACACGCCGCCCGTGGCCATGTAGTTCAACGCCATGTTGCCCGCCTCGGCGCCGAACAGTTGCAGGAACAGATCCAATGCCTGGACGCACAGCGGCGAACGCTCTGCCAGCGCGGCCTTGGAAATCACCGCGGCTGGATCGGACTTCTGCAACTCATCCGTCAGCCACGACGGCTCGTCGCCCCGCCCCGTGTCGCGCAGGAAACGATAGATGTTCACCAGCCCCATGCCGGACACGATCCGCTCATAGCTGACGTGCTCGAATTCCTGGAGCAAGAATCGAAGGAGTTCGATCTCCAATTCGTTTCGCGGCGCAAAGTCGGCGTGCCCGCCCTCAGTGGCGATCGGGTGATACTGGTCTCCGTCCCAGTACATACCCGCCTCCCCCAGTCCCGTCCCCGGGGCGACGACGATGGCGTGACCGGTCGCGTCCGGAGCGCCGGGACGGAGCACCGCGATATCCCCGGCCTGCAGGCACGAGATGCCATAGGCCATCGACTCCAAGTCGTTGATGACCCGCACGTGGGCGATCTTCAGCGTGTCCGCCAGTTCTCGCTGGTCGACCACCCAAGTCAGATTCATGGTTGCGCACCGACCGTCTTTGACGGGACCGGCACAACCAAAACAGGCGGCCTCGATCGACGCCGGATGCTCCCCCAGAAACTGCGCCACGATCTCGTCGAGGCCCTTGTACTGAAGACTCGGATACGTCCGCAGCGTCCCCAGTCGGAATTGGCCTGCACTGTCCTTGTCCACGAGCGCCAAACGCGTGTTCGTACCGCCGATATCGCCAGAGAGGATCATGCCGCAGTTGTTCCTGTGTGGGCCGATTTGAAAGCATCCTAACCCCGAAGTCTAATCGATTTACTTCCGGCTTGGAATGGCAATTCCCAACAGCAATTCCCAACAGCAAATGTCGTCGGCAATGGCAGAAAACCCGCCCGACGCTCGCGACGCTCACGAAATCCCCGGCACGCGGTTGAGGATGGCTTATTCGCCGATCGTCGTTCAACCGCGACCCAACGGGGATCGCGCGATTGGCTCGCTCCCCGCTGGGACACGGCTAAACAAGTCAATGCCAATCGCCAGGAGTCCGACTCCCACGCTCCGGTACTCCGGGGAGAGGGTCGAGATGAGGGCCGACATGCGAATTGGGGAACCAATTCCGTGAGCGTTGCTACGGTTCGTACCCCTCTGAAAACGGGGTCTTGTTCCGTGGCATCCATCGGCACAGCGCGATTCCCAGAAAATACAGGCCGGTCATCGGCAGCGCTAACAGGAGCATCGTGATCGGGTCCGCGGTCGGCGTGATGATCATGGCCGCCACGAAGATGATCAACACGGCCAAACGCCATTTGCTCAGGTAGACTTCGATCGTAAAGATCCCGATGCGGTGCAGGAACAGCATCACCAGGGGCAGTTGAAATGCGACGCCAAAGGCCAGCGGCAGCAGGAGGACGAAGCCCAGCCACTCGCTGATTCGCGGATCCGGGTCGATCTTCATGGCCGCGTTGAATCCGAACAGGAAGTCCAGGACGTACTTGAAGGCCATAAAGAACGCGGTCGACGCGCCGGCCAGGAATAGCACGAGGCTGAACGGCAGATAGATGTGCACATACCGTTTTTCGTGGGGATACAACCCAGCCGCCACAAAATTCCAGATCTGCAGGAACACGTACGGACTGGACAGCACCAAGCCGACGACAAAGCCGGCTTTCATCCAGATCATGAACGCTTCCTGGGCGTTCAGTGCTTTGACGACCGTGTGAATCGGCTTCCAGACGCGGGTTGCCACCAGTGGCGCGCGGGGGATGGGCAGTTTCGCGCCCAAGATGATCTCCGGTGCGGCCTCCCCGCCAGTTCCTTCCCCGGGCGGCTTCGCCTCCGCCGCCTTGGGAGCGTCCGGTTGCGGGGCTTTCTTGGCCGCCTGGTCGGACAGTCCCTTCACCCGCTGCCACTCGGAGGCTTCGACGTAGATCTTCTCAAAAACCAGCCGATTCTCTTCCACAAACCGATGGACGTCAGCCGGCAACTCTTGGCCATAGTCGCTCTGCAGATCGCCGATCGCCTTGCTGATATAATGATCTTCGAGGGCTTTCTTCAAAGGCGTCTGGATGTACTCGACAACCCAGTTGGCGAGCGCCAAGCCGACGAAGAACCCCAGGATCAAGCCGAGGATCGCCTTGAACAGGGAGACCCGCAATTCCTCCAGGTGGTCGCCAAAGGACATGGTCGTGGCGGCGAACAGGTCGTCATCAGGGCGTTTGGGCATGACTGCGTCTATCTCCTAATCGCTGGGCGAATGAAGGCAAATGGTCGGCATCAAGCGAGTCGCACCGACCGGGACCGACGACGCGGGAGCCCGCAAAGCGGCGGGGCGAGGACCGTGAGGAAGGATACTGCCGCACCCGCGGATCGAGGTCAGGTGAAGCGGCGCGGATGGTCGCGCACCGCCCAAACCATCATAATACCCCGTGTGATAGCCGACAAGCACTAAGGAGCCACCGCGATGTCCCGTTCGCTAATCACCTTGACCACCGATTTCGGCGTGGGCAGCCCTTACGTTGCCCAGATCAAGGGCGTGATTCTCGCCATCCAACCCGCGGCTGTCTTGGTTGACGTGACGCACGCCATTGCGCCTCAGGACATCCGGCAGGCAGCCTTGGTCTTGGAGGACGTGACGCCGCGGTTTCCCGCGGGCTCGATCCACGTCGCGGTGGTCGACCCGGGCGTTGGCACCGAGCGGCGGATTCTGGCGGCGGAAATCGGCGGGCGGTATTACATCGCCCCGGACAACGGCCTGCTGTCCCGTGTGGCCAACGCCGTCCCCGCCGCCCGAATCGTCGCCTTGACGCGGTCCGAGTACTGGCTGTCCTCCGTTTCGGCCACTTTCCATGGCCGAGACATCATGGCTCCGGTCGCCGCCCACCTGAGCCTGGGGCTCGAACTGGAGGCGCTGGGCCCGCCGTGCGACCGGATGACGCAGCTGACTTGGCCGCGGGGCGCGGTCGAGAAACGTCGCGTGGGTGGCGAAATCATCGCGGTCGATTCCTTTGGCAATCTGGTGACCAACATCTCCGTGGATGTGCTGGCCGCGGTCGGACTGATGGATTCGGCCTCGGTCCAGTGCGGCGGGCGCACCGTCAGCGGGCTTGCCGCGACCTACGGCTTGCGCCCGCCAGGCACGCTGATCGCCCTGATCGGTTCCAGCGGTCGCCTGGAACTGGCCGTGGTCAACGGCAGCGCCGCCGTCGAACTGCGGGCCGAGATTGGCGATCCGGTCACCGTGGCCCAAACGACGACTTGAATTCATTCACCCGCCCGGTTGCGGGAAGGTCGGACGCGGTGGCGGCCGGGGAGGGGTTCTCTCGATATCCTGCCGATATGGGCCTTTTCGGGCGCGGCCAAACAGGACAGAATACTCGCCATGAACACCCTGCAACCATTGAACATCCAGCGAATTGACACCCGTCAGGACAATGTGCACGAGGCGCTCGAAGCCCTGCGCGAAAAACTGAGCCCGCGAGGCGACGTGGTCAGCGAACGCGGCCGCCAGCGGACGATCGACGTGTTCGGCAGCCCGCTCAGTCCCCAGCAAGTGGTCGAGAAGATCTGCTCCGACGTGCGCCGGGAAGGCTGGGCGGCCGTGTTGCGGTACGGCGAACAACTGGACGGCGCTCGCTTGTCCCCCGAAACGATGCGTGTGAGTCAAGCGGAACTCGCGGCCGCCCATCGCCAGGCAGCCCCCGAGTTTCTCGCGTCGATCCGCCGCATCCGGGACAACGTGCTGGAATTCCAACAGGCGATCCTGCACCGCGACGTGGAAATCCAACGCCCGGATGGCGTGCGACTGCGGCAGCGCTATGTGCCCCTGCGACGAATCGGCATCTGCGTCCCCGGCGGGGCGGCGGCTTACCCGTCCACCGTACTGATGACCGCGGTCCCCGCCCAGGCCGCGGGCGTGCAAGAAATCGCCGTCGTGGCACCGCCCACAGCGTTTGGCGCGAATAATCCGGACGTGCTGGCCACGTGCTGGGAACTGGGGGTCCAAGAAGTCTACCGGGTCGGCGGCGCCCAGGCCGTCGCCGCGTTGGCCTACGGTCTGCCCGGCCTGCCTGCGGTGGACAAAATCGTGGGTCCGGGAAACCTGTTCGTCGCGCTGGCCAAGAAGCAAGTGTTCGGCGAAGTCGACATCGACTCGATCGCCGGCCCCAGCGAAGTCGTCGTCATCGCCGACGATTCCACGCGACCGGATTTCACCGCCGCCGATTTGCTGGCCCAGGCCGAGCATGCCCCGGGGGCCAGTATTCTGATCACCTGGAGCCAGCACACGCTGGCCGCCACCGCGGCGGAACTTCAGAAGCAAGTCGCCCGGTTGTCGCGATGCGAAGTCACCGTGCACAGTCTCGAAGCGTTCGCCGCCCTGATTCTGGTTCGCGACCCCGACGAAGCCTGTGCGATTACCGACTCGATCGCTCCCGAGCATCTGCATATCGCCACGGACAATGCCGAGCAACTCTTGCAGAAGATCCATCACGCCGGCGCCACGTTCCTCGGCAACTACACGCCCGTGGCGGTTGGCGATTACGTCGCCGGTCCGTCGCACGTCCTGCCGACCGGCGGGACCGCGCGGTGGGCCTCCGGCTTGTCGGCCAACGATTTCCTGCGTGCCCACAGCGTGATCGCCTACACGCCCGAGGGATTGCGAAAGGTTGCCGCCGACGTTCGGCAATTGGCCGACAAGGAAGGCTTGACGGCGCATCGGGCCAGCGTTGACGTGCGGCTGTAGGCCGAACGGACGCTCCCCACTTCCTCGCGCTGCCGGCCTCCTTTTTCACCGTGGCCTACGGCTTGCCATCAAGCGAACCGGGCTGAATGGGCAGGGCCAAGAAACAACAAAAGCTCCCGCACCGGAGTGCGGGAGCTTTTGTTATTAAATAATCCCGGCGATACCTACTTTCACGCTTTTGGCACTATCATCGGCTCGCAGTGCTTAACTGCTGTGTTCGGGATGGGAACAGGTGTTTCCACTGCGATCTGGTCACCGGGAAGGGACGTCTCCGGCCGCAAGACCGGAGACGCCAACCAACAAGGTTGTGCGGTAGATGGCCCTTCAAGAGCGCTGAATATAAGTGGTCAAGCTTTCGTCCATTAGTACCGGTTAGCTGAACGCGTTGCCGCGCTTACACATCCGGCCTATCAACCTCGTAGTCTACGAGGGGACTTTCGTGCTATCGCACTTACGAAACCTCATCTTGGGGAAGGCTTCACGCTTAGATGCTTTCAGCGTTTATCCGTTCCATAGTTAGCTATCCAGCCGTGCCACTAGCGTGACAGCTGGGACACCAGAGCTACGTCCTTCTAAATCCTCTCGTACTAAAGAAGAATCCCCGCAAGTTTCGTACGCCCACGGTAGATAGGGACCGACCTGTCTCACGACGGTCTGAACCCAGCTCACGTACCACTTTCATTGGCGAACAGCCAAACCCTTGGGAGCTTCTTCACCCCCAGGATGTGATGAGCCGACATCGAGGTGCCAAACCGCGTCGCCGCTGTGGACGCTCGGACGCGATAAGCCTGTTATCCCCGGAGTACCTTTTATCTGATGAGCTATGGCCCTTCCATTCGGAACCACAGGATCACTAAGGCCTGCTTTCGCATCTGCTCGACTGATAAGTCTCGCAGTTAAGCGCACTTCTACCTTTACGCTCTAAGCCTGATTGCCAACCAGGCTGAGTGCACCTTTGCACTCCTCCGTTACTCTTTTGGAGGAGACCGCCCCAGTCAAACTGCCCAACTGAAACTGTCCCTTGTCCGGATTCACGGAACAAGGTTAGAACTAAAGCATCCCCAGGGTGGTATTTCAACGTTGGCTCCGCGAGAACTGGCGCTCCCGCTTCGCAGCCTCCCACCTATCCTACACAAGACATACCTCAGCCCAATATCAGCCTACAGTAAAGGTTCACGGGGTCTTTCCGTCTAGCCGCGGGTACCGGGCATCTTCACCCGAACTACAATTTCACCGAGTCGATGGTTGAGACAGTGCACCAGTCGTTACGCCATTCATGCAGGTCGGAACTTACCCGACAAGGAACTTCGCTACCTTAGGACCGTCATAGTTACGGCCGCCGTTTACCGGGGCTTCGGTCGCGAGCTTCGCTTTCGCTAACCCTCTTCCTTAACCTACCGGCACCGGGCAGGCGTCAGTCTCTATACATCCTCTTACGAGTTAGCAGAGACCTGTGTTTTTGATAAACAGTCGCTAGTGCCGATTTACTGTGGCCCCCAGAAGCTATTCACCTCCAAGGGCACCCCTTATCGCGAACTTACGGGGTCATTTTGCAGAGTTCCTTAACCACCGTTCTCTCGAGCGCCTGAGACTTCTCGTCTCGCCTACCTGTGTCAGTTTTAGTACGGTCACCCCTGCTGCAACGCTTAGAAGATTTTCTTGGACATCCTGCCAACGACTTCGCGGACGAACCGCTCGAGTTCCAACCTTGACGTCCGCGGGCGGATTTGCCTATCCCGCTGTCTCAGTCGGCCCTACAGACATTTCTAGTCGTCTGATCGCTATCCGGATGCCGTCCCTCCATCGCTTCACACGGGCGGCGCAGGAATATTAACCTGCTATCCATCGTCTACGCCTTTCGGCCTCGACTAAGGTACCGGCTAACCCTGGGCGGAATTACCTTCCCCAGGAAACCTTAGGCTTTCGGCGAGCAGGATTCTCACCTGCTTTATCGTCTACTCATTCCGGCATAATCACCTGTACGCCCCAACACCGCTCCTTACGGTACGGCTCGTATCTGACGTACAGCGCTCTCCTACCGCTCGCTCCGAAGAGCGAGCCCACGGCTTCGGTGCCATGCTTACTCCCGATCATTATCGGCGCAAGAGTGCTCGACCAGTAAGCTGTTACGCACTTTTTAAATGGTGGCTGCTTCTAAGCCAACATCCTGGCTGTCTCTGCACCCTAACCTCCTTTGTGACTGAGCATGGCTTCGGGACCTTAGCCGGTGATCTGGGTTGTTTCCCTCTCGTCCGCGAAGCTTATCCCTCGCAGACTGACTCCTGAGATAGTCGCCTTGGTATTCGGAGTTTGGTTCGGAGACGTACCAGGGTAATGGCCATCATCCAATTCAGTATCTCTACCCCCAAGGCGTAGTGGCTCAAGGCTAGCCCTAAAGCTATTTCGGAGAGAACGAGCTATCTCTGCGTTTGATTAGACTTTCACTCCTCCCCACAAGTCATCCCCTCGGTTTTCAACCCAAGTGGGTTCGGTCCTCCACGCGGTATAACCCGCGCTTCAACCTGCTCATGGGTAGATCACGCAGTTTCGCGTCTACCGCCCCTGACAATTCGCCCTATTCAGACTCGGTTTCCCTACGGCTACGGCCCGGAAGGCCTTAACCAAGCCAGAAACGGTAACTCGCCGGATCATTATGCAAAAGGCACGCCGTCACACCTGGCATAAGCCATAGTGCTCCGACAGAATGTAGGCACATGGTTTCAGGTTCACTTTCCTCCCCTCGCAGGGGTTCTTCCCATCTTTCAGTCGCCCTACTTAGTTCGCTATCGGTCATCAGAGAGTATTTAGCCTTACGGGATGGTCCCCGTGGATTCAGTCGGGGTTTCACGTGACCCGACCTACTCAGGTACCCTCCGGGAGGCGGTTCCGTTGTCGCGTACGGGGCTGTCACCCCCTGTGGCCGGCCGTTCCATGCCGTTCCGCTAACAGACCGCTTTGTAACTCCCATGTGGAAGGCCCTACAACCCCGCACCGGAAACCGATGCGGTTTGGGCTGTTCCCGTTTCGCTCGCCGCTACTCAGGGAATCGAACTTTCTTTCTATTCCTCCGGTTACTAAGATGTTTCAGTTTACCGGGTTGGCCGCTCGACACCTATGGATTCAGTGCCGGCTAATTCGGGAATCCCGGGATTGACGCTCGTTTGTCAGCTCCCCCGGGCTTTTCGCAGACTTCCACGCCCTTCGTCGCCTTCTGATGCCAAGACATCCCCCATGCGCCCTTAATAGCTTGACCACAAATATCCAATGCTCTCAAAGCACGTCCTGGATATTCAGGCAACAAGCAGTTTCGCGCTCATTGTTTTCCAAGCCACACAAGATCGCTCCTGTATGGCCCGGACCTTCTTTTCCGAAGATGCCATCTACACGCTACAACCAGATTGTCAAAGATCAGTCGGCGTCCGCTTGCGTTGGCTTGCGGACGCCATTCCCTGTACGGGAGTCGCGAAATTTAGCAGCCGGACTCAGGCCTGTCAACAAGCAGAACAAGTTTTCTTTTCTTGATCCACTTCGCAATGCCCGGCGACCGCTGTATATCGGCTCGCCAAGCACAGGACTTGAGTCATCGGCCACGGGTTATTTTACGATCCGTCCGTCGCTTGGCAAAGGCCCCCGACACTTTTTTTGTTCGCCGCTGCCAGTTCGGCGTGACGGCCAGCGAAATCAGCGCTTTGCTCAAGCAAGAAACGGGAGACCGGGGGTTCGATGCGCCTCAATGAAATCACGGTCTTGTCCCCGGGCACAGACGTACAGAATTCAAAATTGGCCGAATCGGATCTCGAACCTAGGGTTGGCACCAACCTCGGCCAATTTTGAATTCTGTACGTCTGTGCCCGAGTCGCGCGGAAGCGTTACCGCATCAACCACGCCACCGCAGTCTCGTCTCCCGTGTGGTGCTATATCCTTTCCGGAAAAAGACTTGCGAGAGAACATGCCACAGCCTTGCTCCATCAGGCTTGAGCCAGCGCCCTGTCCGCTACGTCGCGGATATATTTCTCTGAAGCGTCCTTTCGGGTGTCCCGCAGATGCTGATAGACCCGCCTCGCTTCCGCCTGCTTGCCGGCCGCTGTCAGTCTTTCGGCCAGCACAAGGCAGTGCTTGGTCGCCTGCACTCGCTCCCAGCCGGTTTTCGCATCGGCTGCCTGGAGCAACACGTCGGCGTGCGCCGCGTCACCGAGGCCCGCCAAGCCTGCGCCGCCGGCGATTCGGACTTCGCGGTCGTCGTCCGCCAGGGCTTGCTTGAACGCTTCCGCGGCGGCCGGATCGGCGAGTGCTGCCAGACTGTGCAGGACGGTCAGTCGGCAGCGCCCCTGGGTGTTGGGCAAGGCCGAACGCAAGGCCTCCGCGGCACCGTCCCGGATCGCGACCAGAGCCATGGCGGCCGGATCGCACAGTTCCGGGTCCGCCAGTAGTTTTCCCAACGCGCCCACCGCCTCGCGGCGACCCACCCACTGCAGCGTCTGGCACAGAAAGCCCTTGACGTACGGCGTGGCGTCGCCCGCCAGGGTTTCGCTGAGCACTTCGCATAACGCTCGCCGCCCGTTTTCGTCGTGGGCGACCAGCGTGGCGTTGGCCAGCGTGTGCAAGGCGTAATGGGGTTTGACATCCTGGTCGCTGCCGGGGGCACCGAGCATTTCGATCAGCCTCTGGACGT
>Ga0172375_10008093_pt1 | contig 14214 bp, 10 predicted proteins | sample LakKiv1m_FD_114537 | JGI IMG/M metagenome (GOLD analysis project Ga0172375, IMG submission 114537) | Freshwater microbial communities from Kabuno Bay, South-Kivu, Congo - kab_092012_11.1m | ecosystem: Environmental > Aquatic > Freshwater > Lake | place: Democratic Republic of the Congo... | reverse complement strand
TTCGGAGCCGATGTTGCCCACCACCACCGCGCCGGTGTTCACGGCGATGCCCATCTCCAGATGGGGCATGCCGTCCGCGGCGTTGGCGGCGTTGATCTCCTCCATGGCCCCCTGCATGGCCAGGGCGCAGGCCAGGGCCCGGGCGGGATGATCCTCCATGGGCTCGGGCGCGCCGAAAAAGGCGAGGATGCCGTCCCCCATGATTTCATCGATCACCGCCCGATAATCTATGAGAATCTCGATCATTTTCTCCAGGTAGCGGTTGAGGAAGGTGATGACCTGTTCCGGGTCCATCTCCGCGGTCAAAGCGGTGAAGCCCCGGAGGTCGGAGAAAAGCAGCGTCACCTCCCGGGTTTCGCCCCCCAGGGCCAGGGCGCCTTCGGATTCCAGGAGCCTTTTCACCACTTCCATGGTGACGTAGCGGCCGAAGGTGTCCCGGATAAAGTCGCGTTTTTCTATGTATTCTGTGAGCTGCTGCCCCAACTCGTTGAAAGAGCGGGCCAACTGCTTGATTTCTTTGGCCCCGGTTTCCGGCACGGTGACGGAGAAATCCCCATGGCCCAGGGCGCCGGTGGTTTCGGCCAGAGTTCTCAAGGGCTTGGTGATGCCCCGGGCCAGGAGGGTAATCACTACGCCCAGGAAAGCCAAACCGATCACGCCGATAATTATCAGCCGCTGGCTCAAGCGCCGCACGTTGGCGAACAATTCCTCTTCCGGGAAGATGACTCCCAGGGTCCAGCCGGAGTAGCCCAAGGGGGTGTAATACACCCAGGACTTTTTCCCGGAGATGAAGTCATTGACCGGTACGAACCCCTGGCCGCCCCGGATCATGTCTCTGCCGATCTGGCGCAGGTGGGGATCATGCCTGGAAACGGCCAGGCTGAACATACTTTGCCGCATAATCAATTTTTTATCGGGATGCGTCAGAAAACGGCCATTTTGGGAGACGAGAAAGGCGTAGCCGGTCTGATAAATCTTGGCGGAAGACACCAACTTTTCCAAGGCCAGCAGGGAAATATCCGCGGAAGCCACCCCCCGCACCTCTTTGCGCCCTTCTTTTTCCCGGTAAAAAGGTACGGAAAAAGTGGACATGACAATGTTGCCGCCCCCTTCGTCGAAGAAAGGTTCACTCCACAAGGGGCGCCGCAGTTCTTTGGGGATCTGGTACCAATCCAAAAAGAAATACCGGTAGGTGTCGCTTCCCAAAAAGTCGACCTTGATCTGTCCCTGATCCCGATGGACATAGGGGGCGAAATAATATTTCTCGGGGTCCACGGCAAAGGGTTCGAAAGAGACGGCAAGGCCGTAAATTTCGGGATTGGTGACCAGAGCCCGGTTAAGCAGGCGCAACAGGTCTTTCTGGGAAAAAGGCTGCTCTTCCATGATGTCGGCCAGGAGGCGGGGAATCTTTTCCACTCCCTGGAGGGTGGTCTCAATTTTATTGCCGGTGGCCAGGGCCAGGTTTTTGGCGTCTTCCACCGCTTCGCTCATGATGGTGGCCTTGGCGGAATAGTAATTATAAGTTAAGGTCGCCACAAAAATGATGGCCGTGCTGGTGAGAATAAAGATGGTGAGTCTGGTGGCCAGGCCGCTATTTTTCACGAAGGGACTCACAATCTCGATAAAACTGGTGAAAATCCGGGATCTTCTCGATAAAGCCATAGTTCTTCAGCTCCCGGGCCACCTGCTGATAGGTCTCTTCCTGAAGACACCCCATGGGGATGTCTGCTCCGGGAGGTTGAATAATGTCGCTCATGCGTGCCAGCATCCACGTCTGTTGCGGCCGGTTGGTGGGCAAGTTGGCGGCATTGACGTACTTCATGACGATCTCCACAGCCTCATCGGGATGGGCAAAGGCATACTTCCAGCCGGCAATGGAGGCCTGGACAAAATTGAGGCACTTGCCGGGATCTTTCCGATAGGTGGACTCCAGGCAATAAATACCGTCTTCGGGAAATTTCAGGCCGTAGTCGGAAAGCAAAAAGGTGGTCAGTTCCTCGGGATCAACCCCGGCCTGAATAATGCGGTAGTACTCGTTGTACCACATGGCCGAAGCCACATCCACGCCGCCTCGCAAAAACAGGTTCATGGTGGTGCCCTGGGGCAGGATGCGGACGGCCAGATGCTGTTGCCGGAAAAAGGCCCGGGGCTGGATTTGAAACTCCTCTCCCCAGAGGGCCACTTTCTTGCCGTTCATGTCCCCGGGGGCCAGAATGCCGCTGGACTTTTTGGCCACCAGCATGAGGGCCGAGCGTTGCACGATCTGGGCGATATTAATGAATTTATAGCCCTGAGCCCGTTTGACGATAGCGGTGGTCAGGAACATGGTGCCGAAATCGGCCTTGCCGGTATGCAATAATTGCGAGGAAGGAAAGTCCGGCCCACCCCGCAGGATTTTCACCTCCAGCCCCCGGGCGGCATAAAAACCTTTCTCAGAGGCCATGTAATAGCCGGCAAATTGGGATTGGGGGGCCCATTGGGGAATAAAGGAGACCTTTTGTCCCTCCGCAGCCAGGGCGGCGGGGCAAGGCGCGGTCAGCAGAAAAGCCATCAGGACCAGAAGCAGGGCGCGGGGCATCGTCTTTTTCTCAGAATTTCCTAGAATTAGTTATCCTTCTCCCCATCGTCATTTTTAGAGGAAATCCTTAGCCACCGGGGCGAGAGGTGAGGATGGCGGCCGGGATGGCGGGACGCTCCGCTCTATGGGTCATACCCCCCAAGAACATTTGATCTCCAGGCCCTAACCCCGGCCGATGGCCTTGAGAATGATGGGGTATACCTCCGGGGCCACGGAAGTAAAGCGGATTTGGACGTCCTTTTCGTTCCCCTCGCCGGCTTTAACAGTGATGACCTTGCCGAAGAGCCTCTTGGGGATTTCCCGGCCGCTTTCGTCCAGGAGGTGGAGGCGGACGTCTTCCCATTCCCCCAATTCTCCTTCCAAGTGGATGGCGGCGGAAGTTTCGGAAAGATGGGTGATCCAGGCCTTTTCGGTTTCACCGACGACGATTTTTTCAGAGATGCGCTGCAAGTGGACGGGGATCAAGGCGGCCAGCGGCGTCAGGGTTTCATATCTTTCAGGCAAGCGAATATTGTAAGGTTCACCGATGCCCAGGACCTCATACAAAGAGGTCTGGCCGGGAATCCCTTTCATTTTCACCATTAATGTTTCTCCCACTTTGATATGGTCTCGCACCCGCAGGAAAGTGGTGGGGCCGATGAGGATCTGGCCGCCCACCGCGTAGGCTTCGATCCGGGAGGCCAAATTCACATGGGACCCGACAATGCTGTATTTGGTCCTCCTTTCCGAGCCGATGTTGCCCACCACCACCTGGCCGGTATTCACGGCGATGCCCATCTCCAGATGGGGGAGGCCGTCGGCGTGGTTAAGGGTGTTGACTTCCTCCATGGCCGCCTGCATGGCTAAAGCGCAGGCCACGGCTTGGACGGGATGGTCCTCCATGGGCTCGGGCGCGCCGAAAAAGGCCAGGATGCCGTCACCGATGATCTCATCGATCACCGCGTGGTGATCCGTGAGAATTTCGATCATCTTGCCTAAATAACGGTTGAGAAAAGTAACCACATCTTCCGGCTCCATGTCCGCAGTCAAGGCGGTGAAACCGCGCAGATCGGAGATGAGGATGGTCACTTCCCGGGTCTCGCCCCCCAATTCCAGGGCCTCTTTTGATTCCAGGAGGCGTTTGACCACTTCCTGGGTGACGTAGCGGCCGAAGGTGTCCCGGATAAAATCCCGCTTGGCGATGTAATCTATGAGCTGCTCCCCCAACCGGTTGAAGGAATGGGCCAGATGGACCACTTCTCTAACGCCTTTTTCCGGCACGGCCACGGAAAAATTCCCTTCCCCCACCTCCTTCACCCCTTGCTGCAGCCGGCGTAAGGGGCCGGAAATGGAGGCGGCAAAATAAAACCCGAAGAACCCGGCAACCAGGGAAAAAACCGCGCCGGCGATCAGGCCCGCCATCTTTACCAGCCTTTCCATCTTCTCGGAATGCGCGGCTATTTCCTGCTTCGCCCGGGCGATGATTTCCTGGGAAGCTTTTCTCATCTTCTCCTGGGTGGGGAGAAAGTATTCATCAATGTTGACGATGGCGGCGACGATGAACGGGGTCCCGGGAACGTGAACCCGGGCGGAGTATCGTCTTCTTTCCTTATTATCCTTGTCGAAGAAGGTGTAATAACCGGTAACCCGGTCTTCTTTGAAGGAACGTTTGATCATCGCCGTGGTTTGGGGGTATTGCTCCTGCCAATCCAGTTGATTGCGGCCCTCCACCTTGGGGTCGGGGTGAAAAATAATACAGCCGTTTTGGTCATACAAATCGGTATAGCCTGCCGGGCCCTGGGCGGTATAAATGGTTTGCATGGCAATGCTGCGGATCTTGGGGTTCCGGCGCAGTTCCTGGTAATTATAGGTCTTGTGGCCTCCCAGTACATGAGCCAGTTCTTTGGCCACATCCCGGGCCTTGTCTTCGACGATATATTCTCCATACGCGGTGAGAATCTGCTCGGCTAGCTGATAGTTGGCAGCGGTAAGGGCCACCGCGCCTTCCTCGCTAAAGCTCAGGTTGCGCCGGGTCATTTGGTCCAGGATCCGGTCGTCTATGGCCCACATACCGAAAGTCAGCAACAGAATCAAACCCAGATACGAAAGCAGAAGATGGGTGCGGATACTCATGACCAGCCCTCAAAGACCAGGGATTCTTTGATTCCCGACGGACAATGCGCCTGTTCCCACTAAGCAGCACATTCACCGGCATGTCAAGAAAGAAAAGGAGCGCGACCTGATCTCAAAAGTAGGCTAAGGCTTCTAATACCTGATAGAAAACAGGTATTTCCCGGTTCAAGATTTTACCGGGGATTGCCGATAACAAAAGCACAAACCAATATTCTCCGAGGGCTATGGACATGGGATACCTGGATCGCCGCCGGGAAGTAAGGATCTTGTGTGTACTAGGAGTAGGGGAAATTAATGGGCAGTCTTGTCCCGATACCTACCTGCTGGACATCTCTTCCATCGGCGCCCAATTGGAAACGGGGTATTCTTTAACCATCGGCGAGGCGGTGGAATTTGACCTCCCCCAAATGGCCGACGCAGCTGAACAGCAGGGGGCCTATCGTCTCACCGGCCGGGTGGTGTGGGTCAAAGAAGCGGCGCCGGACCCCAAGCGTTTCCGTATCGGCCTTAATTTCTTGGCTCCCATCAGGGAGGCGACCAACATCCTGGCAAAATTCCGCTATCGACCGGTTTAATCCCAGATTGAAAAACAACAGGGGCACGGATAAGCGCGCCCCTGTTGCCATTTCTTGCGCCTTTGCGTGAGATCTCTTCTGTCCTGTCCCTATTTTTCCAAAACGTGCAGGTCCTTCAGGCTGGGATAATGGGTGAGATCGTGGTGCAGGGGGGTGACGGAGACATACCCGGCCTGGAGGGCCGCGTAGTCCGTGTCCGGGGCCAGGTCCTGGCGGTCGTTGATGCCCGCCAGCCAGTAATAGACCCGTTCCCGGGGGTCCACCCGGCAATCGAAGTGTTCCACTAAGGGGCCGGTGTCCTGGCGGGTGAGGCGCACGCCTTTGATCTCCCCTTCCGGCAGGGCCGGCAGGTTGACGTTCAAGCAGATGGGCTCCGGCAGGGGCTGGTTTTGCAGCCGGGACAGCAGTTGCCCGGCCACCCGGGCGGCGGTGGCGAAGTCCGGGTCCTTATAGGTGTTCAAGGACAGGGCCACGGCCTTTTTCACCCCCAGGATGGCCGCCTCGGTGGCCGCGGAGACCGTGCCGGAATAGAGCACATTGACGCCCACGTTGGGGCCCAGGTTGATCCCCGAGACCACCATCTCCGGCAGGGCCGGCAGCAGCTCCGCCAGGGCGATTTTGACGCAGTCGGCCGGGGTGCCGCTCACCGCCCAGCCCCAGATGCCCGCGCCCAGGGGGGCCTTCTTCACCCGCAAAGGCGTGCTCAGGCTGATGGCGTGCCCCACCGCGCTCTGTTCGCTCTCCGGGGCCACCACCGTCACCTCCCCCAACTGCCGCAGCTCCTGATACAAAACCGCCAGCCCGGGGGCGTAGATGCCGTCGTCGTTGGTCAGTAAAATCAACAACTATTTTCCCGTCTTGCCTGGCGGGCCTGGAGGAGTCGGTGGCCCCGGTGGCGGGCCGGCGGCCAGCCGGGTCATTTCCTTCTGCCACTCCTGGTAGGCGGCAGGCGGCACCAGACCCGTATCCGTCTTGTCCCCCGCCTTCACCCGCACCCGGATTTCCTGGCCCTTTTCCCGGCCCAGTTCCTCCAGGCGGAACAGGGGTTTGCCGGCCCCATCCAGCAGTTCCAGCACATAGACGGGTTTGCTGGGAGGTGTCTTGGCCGGAGAAGTCTTGGCAGCCGCCGGCCGGGTCAGCTCCAGGGTCTGCAGCTTCCACAGGCCCACCTCCAGGCGGACGGCCGGCTGTTTGAGCTCCTGCTTTTCGGGGCCGGTGATCTTCCAGAAGTCCTTCTCCTTCACCGCCACCCAGGTTTTATCAGGAGGCCCCCAGACCACTTTTTGCACGTCCGCGGGCTGCCCCCGCCACAGGCGGCGGTCTTCCAGGGTGGTCAGGGTCTTGGTGATTTGGGCCAGCAGGTCTTTATCCGTCACCACCACCGGTCCGGCCGGAGCCTTGCGGGCATAATCGCCCCCCTTGGCCTTGGCCCCCAGGAACAGCCTTTCGGGCTCCTTATCCTGGGTTACCGCCACCTCGGCCATGGCCGGCGCCAGGCCATAGGAACCCAACTTTTTAGGCGCGTCGCTGACAAACTCTTTGACCTTAGCGGTTTGCAAAAAGCGCAGGAGTTCCTCCACCCGGTCTCCCCGCACCGGGAATTTCTCCCGGCCCCCCCAGCGCCAGGGGCCGGTCGCCGTTTTTTCCAACTGCACGGCCGGGGCGGCCCCGATCTTGATGTGCAAAGATTTCGCCTTGGCCGGGGTGTAGGCAAAGATGGTCTTGTCCCGGAGGTCCGCCAGGGGCCGGTCCAGGGACGATTTGTTGCCAGGGTTGAGGATCAGCAGGTGACGGGAGTCCTGGTCCCGGTAGGCGTAAAAGCCCAGGTTCCCCGGGGTGGTGTTGCCGATCACCAGCCGTCCGCTCTTGCCCGCCGCGGTGAATTCCACCTCCAGGGCCGGTTTATCCAGGCCGAAGGTCTTCAGGTCGGCCGCGCCCTCCAGGTCCCGTTCCTTTTGCATGGCAGCCAGCGTGGACAGGATCGAGTCCACCATGGTGGGGTCGGCCCGCATCTTCAGGGGTTTGGTGATCAGCCACACCCCGTCCTTCTTGACCAGGCGCACCTCTTCTTTGCCCCGCTTCAGGACGAACTCGCTGATATCCGCCTGTTTTACCTGGAAGATCTTCTTGGCTTCGGTTTTTTGGGTTTCCTGGCGCTCCTGGCGCCAGCTCAGGCCGGCGTAAAGCCCCAGGAGGGCCAGGAACAGGACCAGGTAAGGGAGCAGGCGGCGGGGAATCATTTCTGCCTCCGGCGGCGGAGATAGGCCTGCACTCCGGCCGCCAGCATGACCAGGGGCAGGGCCACCAGGCTGGTCAGCATCAGAAACCAGGCCTGCCAGCCCTTCATGATCAGGGGCTGGGCCTTTTTTTCCTCCCTGCGCACCACGATCTGCTTTTCTTCCGCCCCCAGGAAGTTCATGGTATTCAGGAAAAGGTCTCCATTACCCGAAAGATTGAAGTAGGCGTTGGCCGCGAAGTCCACATCCCCGAAGACCGTCAGGTAAGCCTTTTTCTCTTCCCCGGGTTTCGGAGCCGGTTGGGGCGGCGTCTTGCCCTTTTCCTCTTTCCCGGGCGCCAGCTTTATTTCCGCCAGGGCCGCCAGGGTGAAGGGGCCTTTCTTATCCGTCTGCGCGTTGTACGTTGCCTTCCCGGACTTCATCCACTCCTGGCCGAATTTTTCCCAACTGGTGTTGGTGGTGGTGACCAGGGGGATCAGGGCCACCTCCTTGACTCCGGGCTTCAAAATCAGAGGCCGGGCCAGAGGGTAGATGGTGACCACATTGGTGAAATCCCGGGTAATGCGGTGGGGGCCGTATTGCATGGCCAGGGGCATGATGGCGCTGGCGCCGATGGCCTGGGTCACCTGGTTCATATCCAGGATGATGCCGTTATCCAAGTCCACCCCATAACCGGCCAAAAAGTCTTTCAGGCCCGCGTCCTGGAAGGGCTCCAACAGCAGGAGCACCCGGCCGCCCCGGCCCAGGTAGGCCTTCAAGGCCGCCACCTCGTTGGGGAACAAAGGTTTGGTGGGCCCCACCACGGCCACCGCGGCCGCGTCCGGGGGAATTTCCGCCTTGGCCAGGAGATTGAGCTCCTCCGTCTGGTATCCTTCATTCTCCAGGGCCCGTTTGACCCCGCTTAAACCCTTGCGGTCCTGCTCCTTGAGGCTCCGCTCTCCGTGGCCGGTGAGGAAAAAGATCTTTTTCACTTCGGGCTTCAGGACCTTGCGGATGGCGTTGGTGATGCCTTCCTCATCCGTCTTGTCGGCCATCTGCCGCCGCCCCTGGTACTCCAGCAGCACGTTGCCGGGATAACGATAGCCCGCCTCCCGGGCCTTGAGGGGGTCCCGCTCCGGGTCCACCAAGTGAAAGCTGATCTGGCGGTTGGCGTAGGCATACATCTGCAGGAACTCTTTGGCCCGCTGCCGTTCAGCCTGCCCCTCCGGGAAAAAAGCGGTCATGGTCAGGGGCTGATTCACCTCGGTGAGCAAGGCCCGGGTGGCGGCGGTGAGGGTCTGGCTTTTATCCTTGGTAATGTCCCAGCGGTAAGAATAGCGATTAGCCAGCAAGGCCACCACCACCAGGATGCCCGTCATCAGAAGCACCGCGGCGGCCGAGCCGCCGCCGTATACCAGGGCGCGTTTTTGCAATAAATCCCGCCAACTCACGTTATGCTCTCCAGCGTCGAGATTCCAACTGTCTTTTGGTCAAAAACAGGAAGAAGTAGATAAAACTCAGAAAATATACCAGGTCCCGGGTATCGATCACTCCCCGGATGAAGCCGTCGAAGTGGTCCATCATGGACAGCGCCGTATAAAAACCGCCCCAACCCGGGGAACCGATATCCTGCTGCCAGCCGATAACCCAGAAAAGCAGAAGCAAGGCAAAGCTGCTCACCGCGGCGATGATCTGGTTTTCCGTGAGGCTGGAGGCGAACAGGCCCAGGGCCAGGCAACCGCCTCCCAAAAGGAGCAGGCCCAGGTAGCCGGCGGCCAGCGCCCCCCAATCCAGAGGGCCCACGGCGCTGAAGGCCAGGGCGTAGAGTACGGTGAAACCCAAAAAGATGGCATAGACGAGCAGCGCCGCGGCAAATTTCCCCAGGATGATGGCCCAGTCGGTGAGGGGATAGGTGAACAAGAGCTCCGCGGTGCCGGCCCGCTTTTCTTCGGCCAAAAGACGCATGGTCAGCAGCGGCACCAGGAGCAGCAGCACTATGGCCAGGGTGGCGAAAAGCGGTCTGAAAACCATCTGCAAGGGGTTCAGGTGGGTGGCCAACTGGATGTTCTGGGCCGCCTGGAAGCTCACCAGGCTGTAATACAGCGTGTTGGCGTAAAAGAAATAGCCCCCCAACAGCAAAAAGAAAAACCCGGTGATATAGAAAATGGGAGTGGCGAAATAGATGGCCAACTCCTTCCTGAGCACCGCCAGAAAACTGCCTGCGTTTTTCATGACCCTTCTTCCGCCGTCTCTTCTTCCGTCACCAGATCGAGGAAGACCTCTTCCAGGGTGAACTCCTGGGCCTTGAGTTCCAGGAGATCCCAGCCCCGCTCCACCACCAGGCGAGCCAACAGGGGCCGCGCATCGAGGTCATCGGCGGCCACCACCAGGTATCTGCCTTCGCCCTGGGAGGCCACATCCTTGACCTCGGGAATTTTTTGCAAGGCCGCAGCCACCTCCTGCTCCGGCCCCTGAATAGTCAGGCGGACCCGGGAGCCATGCCCCAACTGCCGGGAGAGGTTCTCCGGGGTGTCGCTGGCCACGATCTGGCCGCGGTTGATGATGATCACCCGCTGGCACAGCTGGCTCACTTCCGGGAGGATATGGCTGCTCAAGATCACCGTGTGGGCCCCGGCCAGCTCCTTGATCAACTGCCGGATTTCCACGATCTGGGAAGGGTCCAGGCCGATGGTGGGCTCATCCAGGATGAGCAGCGGGGGGTTGCCCAAGAGCGCCTGGGCCAGCCCCACCCTTTGGCGGTAGCCCTTGGAGAGCGCGGCGATCAGTTTGTGGCGCACCTCCCCCAGGCCGCAGGCGTCCTCCACCCGCTCCACCTCCCCGGTCTCTTCCTTGGCCCCCACCCCTTTGGCCCGGGCCGCAAACCGCAGGAATTGGCTCACCGTCAAATCCGTATACAGGGGCACCGTCTCCGGCAGATACCCCAGGGACTGGCGCACCTCCAGGGACTGGGTCAGGCAATCCTTGCCGTTGATGCGGGCGGTGCCTCCGGAGGGCGTCAGGAAACCGGAGAGGATCTTCAAAGTGGTGGTTTTGCCCGCGCCGTTGGGCCCCAGAAAGCCCACGATCTCCCCGGCGGCCACCTCAAAGTTGAGGCGGCTGATGGCCAGGGTGGGGCCGTAGTATTTGGTCAAATCCTGGACTTCGATCATCATCTCCATTTTCGATTCCACATGGCGTACTGGCGTTAATGCAAATCGACCAAACTTTAATTTTAACTACTCTTCCCTATCTGGCAAGGGGTAAATTATCTCTCCCGGAACGCGGCCACGGTGTGGGCCAGGCCTTCTTCCAGACTCATCCGGGGTTCCCAGCCCAGGGTGGCCCGGGCCAGATCGGCATTCAAGGCGCTGCGGCGCTGTTCCCCCGGCTTGGCCGGCCCGTGCTGCGGGCCCAGGGGCGAGGCAGTCAATTTTTGCAGATGCCCGTAGATGGTGAGAATATCGGTCTCCAGGCCGGTGCCGATATTAAGGGTCCCGGCCTCGGGGTGGTCCAGGGCCAGGAGGTTGGCCGCGGCTATGTCCCCCACATAAATGAAATCCCGGGTCTGGAGGCCGTCGCCGTTGATCACCGGCTGCTCGCCGGCCAGGAACTTCTCAATGAAGATGGCCACCACCCCCGCCTCTCCCAGGCCGTTCTGCCGGGGGCCGTAGACGTTGGCGTAACGCAGGGACACGGGGATGATTCCGTGTTGCCGGTGATAGAAGTGGAGGTAGTGCTCCACCGCCAACTTGGCGATGCCGTAAGGGCTCTCCGGCCAGGGAGAATCCGTCTCCCGGGCCGGCACCGGGGCGGCATCCCCATACATGGCGCCGCCGGTGGAAGCAAAGATGAATTTGCGGACTTTGACCCGGGCCGCGGCTTGCAGGATGTTCAATGATCCCAAGATATTGTCCTGCGCGTCCAGGACCGGGTTGCCCACCGACACCTGCACGCTCATCTGGGCCGCATGATGGATGATGACCTGGGGGCGCCAGTCCAGGATGAGTTCGGCGGCATAGGTGCTCTTGATATCGTAACGGAAAAACTGGGCGGCCCCGGGCACGAACTCCCGCCGGCCGGTGCTCAGGTTGTCCACCACCGCCACTTCGTGGCCTTTGCCCACCAAGGCCTCGGCCACGTGGGAACCGATGAAGCCCGCTCCTCCGGTGATCAAAATTCGCGGCATGCCGGATATACCTCCATCAAAGATTGCATTTGTCCGCAGCCTGATTATGTTATTGATTAAACAACATCATAACGGATAGAAAAAGGCCCTGGCAATTTTTTCATCCACCCCGTATGGGTAAAAATACCTATTTTTCCGATAAATACAAAAATTTATGGACTTCCCCTAGCGCCTTGCTAAAATGGGTTCCCATAAAATGGGGGAGTATGGGCAATCATGCCAACCGGCTGATTTTTTATGTAAAATGAGAACTAAGGGGAAAAACTGATAATTTCATAACCTCATTTTTCGGCCGAAAAACCAGGTTTTTTAGTAGCTTCTGGAAAGGAGGGGGAGATGTCTTATCGGGTCCGTTTCGGGAGTTTGTTTCTGGCCCTGGTCATCCTGTTATCGCCTTGGGGCCTCGGGGCTGCGGAGGCTCCGACGCTCACCCTGCAGCAGCTGACCACCATGGCCTTGAACTTCAGCCCGGAGGTTAAGGCTACTAAGAGTGAAGTAAGATTCGCCGAAGAGCAAGTGGCCGAAGTTAAAGGCTACTATTACCCGCAACTGGACGCCACCGGCATCGGCGGTATGGCCCCGAAGGCCAAAAGGCCGTATGTGGATGTCTATGGCAATAGGGGTTATATCGTTTACCGCCCCCCCAGTAACGTCCTCCACGGGGTCACCGTTTTCGGGCGCCTGGATCTGACGGTGATCCAACCCCTTTATACCTTCGGCAAGATCGCCTACCGGGACCGGGCCGCGCAGAAGAACGTCAAGGTCAAGGAAGCCGGGGTGGATCTCAAACGAGGGGAGATTATCGTGCGGGTGGCCGAGGCCTACTACGGCCTGGTGCTGGCCGAGCAGGGCAAGGACGCGGTGAAAGAGGCCCGCACTTACCTGTCCGATACCCGGGAACGCATTACCCGCCTGCTGGCCATCAATTCCCCCAACGTCAAGGAATCCGACCGCTACCGGCTGGCCATGTATGAAGGCGGAGTGGAAAAATTCGCGGCCCAGGCGGAAGAAGGCTCCAAGGTGGCCTACCAGGCCCTGAAAGCCCAGATCGGCTATGGTGCGGGCCAGGATTTCAAGGTGCCCACGGAGCTGCCCAACCCGGCTGCGGCTCCCGGGACGTTGGACCAGCAAATCCGCACGGCCCTGGAGCTCCGGCCCGAGTTCACCCAGTTAAAAGAGGGCCTGGTAGCCCGGCAACTGCTGGTGGATGGGGCCAAGGCCGATATGTATCCTTCCTTTTTCGCGGCGGTGATGGCGGCCCTGGCCGGCGCACCCGGCCGGGAAGGCTCCCGTGATCCCTATATCAACGACTTCTTCAACCAGACCATGGGCTTCCCCTTTCTGGGGGTGAAGTGGCACTTCGACTTCGGCATCCTGAAGGCCAAAGTCAAACAGGCCCAGGCGGAACTGGAGCAGACGAAACAATTCGAGAAGGCCGCGCTGATGGGCATCCCCGTGGAAGTGGCCCAGGCCTACGGCAAGGTCCAGGAGAACTACAAGGCCTCGGTGGGCATGGAAAAGGCCTACGTCAACGCCCGCCGCTGGCTCATCACTTCCTTCAGCAACTTCGATATGGGTCTGGGAAAGATGGAGGACATCTTTCAGGCCTTCGAGAGATACGGGTCCTTCCGGGGGGATTACCTGATGGCCCTTTACCAGTACAATCTGGCCACCGCCCAACTGGATAAGGCCACCGGCGCTTACCGCCGCACCCTGGCCGCCGCCGCGCCAGCGCCGGCCCCGGGCAAGGGACCGGCTCCGCCCCCGGGCAAAGAGGCGGCCCCCGCTAAGGCCAAATAGAGGAATTTTGCCGGGAGGGGCACCTTTAGCCCCTCCCCCCACTCCTTGCAGTTTTAAAGGCCGGAACGCCGGGCCGCGAGCCCGGCGTTCCGGCCTTTATAGCATTTGCCAAAAGTTCTTTCTTATTCCCTCTCCCCCCGGCGGGGGTGATACCGATTTGCGGTCAAACGGCGAGTTTATTGTAGGGGGGCACCCGTGTGTGCCCCCCCCGGGCGCTCGCAAAAACACGTTCCTCCAGTCCTTACAAATCGTAACAATCTATGGAATTAAGGACGTGCGGTATTGCGGTTGCTGGGGCGGACACCTGGGTCCGCCCCTACAAGAAAGTTGTCGTTTGATTGCAACTTGGTATCAAAGGTTCCAATGAAATCCGAGATTCTTCACTAAGCTGCGCTGGGTTCAGCATGACAACATTGCTTAAGTTAGCGCTTATGCCCCCACGGGGGGAGAGGGAAGGGAAACGGGAGCGGTCTTGGGGTAAGACCGGGGACTTTTCTGTAAACCTGTAAACTTACAATAACTGCCCGTAAAAAAAGAGATTCTTCGGTCGCCTGCGGCTTCCTCAGAATGACAAGAAAAATGGCTTCGCTTCATCTCAAGGCTCTTAAGTGAACAGCATTGGATTTAGGGGGATTATCAGGCGCTTATCTAATCCCCCCTGCCCCCCTTGAGAAAAGGGGGGTGGAAAAGCCCAATTTTAATTGTCTCAGTAATTAAGGGAGGCAAGCCTAGCAGCAAATGATCTTC